>Ga0126377_10000399_pt1 | contig 26151 bp, 23 predicted proteins | sample PanSoiMetPlot_22_FD_92647 | JGI IMG/M metagenome (GOLD analysis project Ga0126377, IMG submission 92647) | Tropical forest soil microbial communities from Panama - MetaG Plot_22 | ecosystem: Environmental > Terrestrial > Soil > Tropical forest > Bulk soil | place: Panama | collected 2016-02-17 | reverse complement strand
GACGAGAACGCGCCCAAGTCGCTCAAGTGGGCGGGGCGGGCCCATCTGGGCTGGCCCGACTGGGACATCGACGCGCGCAAGTACCACGCGCTCGGCGACCTGTACCCGTACAACGGCTACGATGCGGCGGCCACCTCGCTGCTGCGCGACCTGCTCATGGACCGCCTCCGGGAGGAGCCCAGGTTGTGGCACTACTTCAGCCGGCTGGAAATGCCGATGCTGCGGGCCCTCCAAAAACTCGTTGCGCGGGGTATCCACGTCGACCGTAAAACGGCGGCGCAACTGATGCATCGGGCCCTGCGCGAGCGCGACCAGGCGGATGATCGGTTGCCTGAGGGGCTCAACCCAGCTAGCCCCCGTCAGGTCGCACAGTGGTTATATGGGGACCTGGGCCTGCCCGTACTGAAGAATGGCAAGCAGCACCCGAGCACCGACGAGGCGACCATCAAGTCGCTAGCTTTGGAACATCCTCAGGCCCGGCTCATTCTGGACTCAAGGCGGCCCAGGAAAAAGCTCTCCACGTACTTCAGGCCGATCAACAGGATGACCAGGCAGAGCTTCGACGGCAGGCTGCACCCCGACATGCGCACGACCAGCGTCGAGACGGGCAGGCTGGCGGGCTTCTTCCACACCACGCCGAGGGACACCAGCGTGCGGCCCGTGTACACGGCGCCCGAGGGCAAGGTGCTGATCGAGGCCGACTATCGCCAGATCGAGGCCAGGATCTGTGCCTGGATGGCGGCGGGCAGGCCCGATAGCTGGGAGCACATTGCTAGTAGCACGATGCTCTGGGCGTTCCACCAGGGGACCGACATCTACGTCGACTTTGCAGCCCGGGCACTCAGGAAATCTGAGTCGGAGGTGACCAAGGACGAGCGGCAGGTGATGGGCAAGGTGCCCGTGCTGGCCCAGTTGTACGGTATCTCGTGGCAGGGGCTCAGAGAGTACGCCTGGAAGACGTTCGAGATTGCCTGGACCCCCGCCCAGGCCCAGGCGCTCTGGCATCTGTTCAGGCGGCGCTACCCCGAGTTCCCTGCCTGGCACCGCATTGCCGCAGACAAACTAATCCGGCGAGGCTGGGTCCAGACGCCCGTCGGACGGATCCGTCGGCTGCCCTCTGCGCTGGCTGGGCAGAAGGATGCCATCCGGGCTGGAATCAACGCCGAGCCGCAGTCGCTGGCGTCCGACATTACCCAGCAGGCAATGATCCTGCTCGATGCGCAGGGTGCGCGCGTGGTCGGTGACATCCACGATGCGCTGCTCGTCGAGGTCCGTCGAGACCGTGGCCGTGCCGCCGCCGAGCAGATCAGGAGGACGATGCTGCATGCCCCGGTCGAGCTTCGTAAGCTGGGACTCTACCTGCCCGAGGGGCTGATCGAGGTGGAGATCAAGGCTGGTCCGTGGGGGCTTGGCCGCGAAATCCCTGGTTGACAAACGAAAAACACTCTGGCACCATTGAATCGCTCGTTGCCCTGTCGTTGATGATGTTGCAGTAGGTACCGAGCAGAAAGGAATAGGTGTGCCTATGAACGCTGGCAGACCACCAGCCATGACGTTGTCACGGCTGTTTGCTCGGTGCATCTTGGACGACACGCACCTGCGATGGCAGGGCTTTCACGATAGACGCGGCTACGGACGGTCGCATCTGGCGGGGACCACTGAGGTTATGGTCCACCGCATCGCCTACATTCTGGGCGTCGGGCCGATCAGTCCTGGGCTGACTATTGATCACGTGTGCGGCGTTCAGGACTGCTGCACCCTGGAGCATCTGGAGCCCGTCACGGCTCTGGAGAATGCGATTCGAGCCAGGGCGCGCCGACATGAGACGCGCTTTCTGTGCAAGCGCGGGCACCTCTACCCCGCTGGCCTGCGCAAGTGCAAGCAGTGCGTCAATCTGGCGTATGCGCAGCGGAGGATGGCCTGATGGACATCTCGCTGTCCACCACCGGGTTCAACGACGCTGCTCGCTGTTTGAAACGTTACGAGTATCGGTGGGTCGACAAGCTCGTCCCCCGTCCCCGTGACGTGCGCCCCGCACTGCGCCGTGGGGTGTGGATCCACCGCCTGCTCCAGCTACTCGACGAGGGTAGCGTGTGGGAGCTAGAGCTTCAGCGCATGATGGACTGGGCGCTGGAGCACGAGGTGCCCGAAGAGGACGTGCTGGCCATGGGTCAGGACGTGCTCGAACTGGTCAAGGACTACCAGGCGTACTGGCAGGGCCACGACGAGGCGCCTGGCCCGTGGGAGACGGTCGGCACCGAGGTGCCCGTCAGTTGGGAGCCCAAGCCTGGCATCTGCCTGACGTCGACCATCGACGTGCTCAAGCGGGACCGGCAGGGTCGGCTGTGGATCTGGGAGCGCAAGACCACGCGCGACATCCCCGACTCGGACTGGCGCACGGTCGACCCGCAGACCATGCTCCAGTACATCGAAGCGCGCGCCTCGGGGCACAGTGTCTCGGGCATCATGTTCGACTACGTCTCGACCCTGCCTGGCGCCAGGCTCAGGGTGACCAAGGGCGGCAGCCTGTACTCGGGCGACGAGCAGCGCCAGACCCGGATGCGCTACTGGGCGCCCGTCGAGGCCGAGTTGCGCAGTAAGCACGCGGGCGAGGCGTACATCTCGGAGATGCGCAGCCGTGTCGTGGCCGAGGGCGCCTGGTTCCAGCGCTACGTGGCGTTCAGGCCCGACGACAACGCCCGCCTGACGCTCAAGGACGTGGCGGCGGTGCTGCGCAGCATCGCTGACGCCAGGGAGAAGGACTACTACCCGCGCGCCATCAACCTGCTCGACTGCCGCCTGTTCTGCCCGTACGCCAAGCTGTGCATGCACGAGTACCAGACGGGCAGGAGATCCGAGGTCTACCGTGAGGAGTTCATGGAGCCCAGCACGGACGACCTGTTCGCCATGGGCAGGAGCGATTACCAATGACCCTGCGTGACCTGTACGTCCCACCGGACAAGATCACGGCGCTGACCCACGTGCGGCTGGGTATCTACGGCGCCAACGGCTCGGGCAAGACGACCTTTGCCAGCACGATCCCCGACACCGAGCGGGTGCTGCACATCTCGGTCGACGACGAGAACATCAGGCCCGTGGCCCACCTCAAGCACTTCCGGGTGGTCAAGCTGCGGCGCTGGAACGACCTGCTGACGATCTACCAGGCGCTCGCCGCACCAGGCAACCCGATCACCGTGTGCGTCTGGGACACGTGGTCCCGAGTGCAGGACCTGGCCGTCGGCAAGGTGTGCAACTACGAACCATCTGATCCGGCTCGTCTGGCGCAGTACATCAACTCGATCCCGAAAAATCCGCACGACTGGCGGGGCTGGGGTCAGGTCGGTGCCCTGTGCAGCGAGTGGCAGCGCAACTTCAACCTGCTGCCGCTGCACATGGTCTATCTGCTCCAGGAGCAGGACCGCAGGCGCGAGGTCGAGGAGGACATCCGCACCGGGCCCAGGCTCACGCCCGAGGCGCTCAAGGGGATCAGGGACAGCCTGGAGATCCTGGGTCGGCTGTACGTCGATCTGCAGGCACCCGAGCCGTCGAGCAACGGGTCACGTGCGGATGGCGAACCGATCCCGCCTCCGCTACCCGACCTGCTCGGGCCCACCGATAAGCATAACGCAGAGATCCAGGCCAACGTCAGGGAGGTGCGCCGCCTGTTCATTGGCCAGCACGACCGGTATATCGCCAAGGGTCCCACGCACATCCTGGGCAGGGTCATCTCGGAGCCGACCTGGGACAGGGTGGTGCCGCCCTTGATGGCTCAGGCTAAGTCGTGAGTGCAACAGTTGACAATTCCGAATTAGTGTTGGTAGAGTTGACAAGTGAGTGGTCCAGTGGAACCGCCAGCGTCCACTGTACCGTCCGCTTCCAGGCCCCCAGCCTGGACCAGGCGCTGGTACTGATCAGGCGCACTACGGATGGCGCGCCGATGTTCAAGACCCCTGAGGAGGGCTAGTCATGCCGTTCGAACCGTTTACGTTTGATGACTCGGTCGGTCGGACCGAGGCTGGTCGGGCCCGCGTGCCCGAGGGCTACTACCTGGTCGAGTGCGAGAAGCTGGAGCCGACCGCCGAGGACCGTGCCGCCGACAAGAAGGACGGTGTGTGGAACTACGTGCGCATCGTCCAGGGCCCCGACGCCGCGCCTGGGCTGGGCCTGGGCGGTCGGCTGCGCGACTTCAATCTGGTCGGCAACAAGAACAGCTTCGGGCTGGGCATGATGCTCGGGGCGTACGGCCTGCCCGAGATCGCCAAGCAGTTGCCCAGCGTGCGCATCGACAGCTACACCACGTTCGTCCGGTTGGTCAACAACCTGGACTCGCGCTGCCGTGGGCGGCGGGCGGTGGCCTTCATCGCCGACCAGGACATCCAGACCCAGTCGGGTCGGCCAATCTCGGGCATCGAGGCGCTCTACCCCGAGAGCGACTGGGTCAACTACCGTGGCAACCCGCCGCTGGGCGGCACGGGTGGGGTGACGGCGCCGCGCACGCCTAACGGTCCGACGGGTACGCCGAGCGTGCTCGAAGGCGCGGCCGATCTGTTCGACAACTGATGGCCACGCCCGAAGCCAGGCTGCGGGCACAGGTGCTCGCTGCCATCCGCAAGGACTACCCGCCGAGCAAGGGTGAGGTGCTGGTCTTCGGGCGACCCGCCAACGCCAGCACGGGGCCAGGCCATCCCGACCTGTTCGGGGTGGCCCTCGGCCACTTCCTGGCGCTGGAACTCAAGTTCGGGGAGAAGAGCAAGCCGACCGACCTGCAGATCCTGCGGATCAAAGACTTGCGCCGGGCAGGAGCGTACGCCTGGGTCGTTCACACCGCGCTCGCCGCCAGCAAGGCGGTCTACCAGGCCAAGACAGGAGGCCGTGTGCCTAGCACTGAAGACCCTATCGACTTCGACGCGTGGTTCAACAAGCTCACGTCGGAGCCCGCCCCCGAGCCCCAGCCTGGGCCCGTGATCGACCCGACGCCCGTGGTCCCCGACTGGGTCGAGGACGCCATCGCTGCTGAGGTTCAGCCCGACCCCGTGCTGGCTGCCGCTGCGGCGGCGGGCATCGACACCGCCGAGAAGGTCGAGCCCAGCCCGCTCGATCTGCCCGTGCACAACGGCACGGGGCCTGGCCCCGACGCCGAGCGCACGACCGCCCTGGCCGAGAGCGTGGACCTCCTGATCAGGGTCATCGACAAGCTCGACGCCGACCTGCGTACCGTGGGCGACCGGGTCACCGAGGTGTGGGAGATGTGCAACCGCATCGAGCACGTGAGCAGGGTCAGCTTCAACGGCTACGCCGACGTGGCCCAGGAGGTGATCAACATGCACGTGGCGCTGGACAGGATCCTGGCCGAGCTTGGCGAGGAGCCGCTGCCTCAGCCGATGGCCGAGCCGACCCCGCTCGACGACGTGCTGCCGCCCGAGCCCGTGAAGGTCAAGCGCGGGCGCAAACCGAAGGCCAGCTAGAACGCTGGCTCAGCCACCCCGTTGCCCAGCGGTGACGGGGTGGCTTCTTTGCGTAACCGGACTACGCCTGTCTTCCAGTCGATGTCGACCTGGGTCTGGTTGTCCTGGAGCAGGGTCATGCCCTCGTCGGCGCACGCTTCGGTCAGTTCCTGCTGGAGCGTCGTGTTCTGCTGCTGGGCGACCTGCTGGGCAGCCTGGAAGACCGCCACGGCCCCCTCCACGCGCGCTTGCAGGCGGGCCAGTCGTCTCAGCGTTGCGGGGCTCAGAGTTACCTCGTCCATAGGTCCTCCAGTCTAGCGGCCGATGGCCAGCCAGGCGAACTGCACGGCCTGCGAGCCCCCGGTCTGGTTGTCCAGGTCGACAAAGAAGCCGTTGGTCCCGATGCCGTGCACATTTGGTGAGCCCATCTTGCTTAGCCCGTTCGAGATCGCCCCCGAGAAGCTGGTCAGCGTGACCTGGACCATGGCCGGTGGTGTGGAGAAGGCGTGGTTGAAGCTGACTGCCGTGTTGCCTGCCCCGCCAGCGGGGATGGTCACCATACCGGTGATGCCGTAGTCGACCTGGTAGTCGCTGGCGTTGGCGTAGCCGAGCATGATCGGACGGCCGCCGACCGTGGTCGAGGCGGGGAAGGCTTGTGCGCTCGCCCAGCCAGGCTGGCCCGCCACGGTCCCGTTGAGCGTCGGGCTGGTGATCGTCTTGCTGGTCAGCGTCTGGGTCAGGCCGTCCATCACGAACGCGTAGTCCGTGCTCGTGTTCAGGATCCAGCGTGGCCAGCCGCCCACGGGCATGTACATCGTGCCGCCGATGGCGCCTGGCATGTGGAAGGACAGTTGCGGCGGGACGCTGGCGTTGGTCCGTAGCTCCAGCATGGCCGTCAGGTACGACGACGCGCTGACGGCCGGTGGGATGTAGACGATGGACTCCTGGTAGTTAACGGTCAGGTGGGTGGCGTCGAAGCGCGCCCACTCGACCGAGACGGGTTGGTTCAGGAAGCGCGTCACGTTCGCCCCGCCCGCCTGGACGACCGTGTTGTTCAAGCTGTCCTGCCACAACATCGGCCGCTGCACGCCGCCGGTATCCATGGCCGCGTAGTACGAACTGTTGGGCACGCACACCGAGACGCCCGCGAAGGTCGCGTAGCCAGCGGTTGGGATGGTCAGCCTGGCCGTGGTGCCCGCGCCCATGACCAGCGGCAAGTCGCCCGCCGTACCGGTGTGGCTGCTGATGAGCGTGGCGCTGGTGCTGCTCATGCCTAGCTGCACGTAGCTGGCCAGGTCGGGGTTGCTGCTGTTGTACGAGTTGAAGCCCGAGGCGGTGCCCGAGCCGTTGGGGATGATGCCGATTACGCTCGACGTGTTCGAGGTGGTGCCCAGGAACAGCAGCCGCTGGGCGTGCGTGACGTTGCTCAGGTCACCGCGCAGACGGTTGGCCGCGCCGAAGATGATCGCGCCCGAGGTGGGCAGGCTGATCGAGACGCCGACGGTCAGCGTGCTGCTCACGCGCAGGTCGGGGTTGATCAGCAGGCCGGGGCGGTCGGTCGCGTCGACCTGGGTGCCGATGCGCGACAGGAAGGTGTCCTGCGGCGCCGCACCACCAGGGCCCCAGGCAAAGGCGCCAGCGGCGTTGAAGCCGAAGCCAGGCTGGGGTGCCGAGCGGTCGGCGTACAGGTCAATCAGGTTGGTGTTCTGGCCCGTCGCACCGTAGATCTTGAGCGGTACCGTGGTCAGCCCCTGGTTGCCGCCGACGCTGAGCACGTTGCGGTAGGTCACCGGTTGGTCGAGCATGACCCCCGTGGCCAGGTCGTAGAACTGCTTCATGTCCCCCGCCAGCACAGGGCCTTTGGGGTAGAAGTTGGTGGAGTCCAGGGGCATGGGTCTAGGCCAGTCCGATGATCCGGCTAATGAAGGTCATGTTGATCCCGTCGAGCGCCGTATCGAGGTCGGCAATGGCGCTCTTGATGAGCGTCTCCTGCTCCGTGCTGAAGTAGTACGGGGCGACCTTCAGGTCGCACGTCTCCAGCCAGGCGTGGTCCTGATTGATCACGCCCTTGTTCTGCGTGAAGGCGCGCAGGTGCTGGCCGATCACCTGGTTCACGGCGAACGCCGTCTCGGGCTGCGTGCCGACCGTGGCGGGCGGGGGCGGTGGTTCGGGAGTCGTCATGTCTTGCTCCTTTCAGCATCGCTGCTCGGTCACGTAGATCCACGCGAGCGAGTTGGCGTAGGCCGTCAGCGTGCCTGCCACGTTGTTATAGACAAAGATCTGGAACGTGTAGCTGCCGGGCGACACCGGCCCCAGGTAGCGCGTAAACGAGACGGGGAACGGGACGCCGGCCGTAGGCGACAGGTTGAACGTCTGCTGGAAGTACGGGTTGCCGTTCTGCCCCAGCGTGACGTACCACGAGCCATTGGCCGCGCTGTGTGAGAGCGTGATGCCGCACTCCACGCGCAGCAGCGCGGTGCCCGACGTGACGGTCACGGTCACCTGGGCGGGCGTGACGGGTTGCCAGCCTGTGAGCGCGGTGCTCCACGAGATGCTCTGGCCCTCGTACCTGCCGAGTAACGCCTGTGCCGTGCCGTTGGGCAACGTGACCGCACCGACCAGTTGCGTGGTGCCCGCGTTGTACAGGCCGATGTTGGTCGTGCTCGCCCCGGCCTGCGCGGCGATGTAGACGCCATAGGCGTTGGTAATGCCCGTCCCGCCCTGGCTCTCAACCCTGATGCCATAGGTGTTGGTAATACTTGAGCCAGCGCCGAGATTTGGGCTCCAGGCCCGGAAGGCATGGGCATCAGTCATGGTGAAGGCCGCAGCCTGCGTCTGGACTCCGGCGTAGACCGCCGTGCCAAGCGTCGTCGCCGCCGACGTGAACGGCGGGTTGATCACGGCCCCGTACTGGGCCGTACCCGCGAGTGCAGCCGTTCCAATACCCAGGCCGCGATCTGTCGCTGGACTGGTTCCGATGCCAATACCGCTGCCCACGTACACGTTGCGGACTCGGTTGGCAGCGGTACCCAGGTCCAGGGCGTTGTCGGGGCCTGGTCGCCAGTGCCCACCTTCGGAGGTGACGATGGCCCACTTGGTGGCGCTGTTGGTCTGCCAGGCGAAGACCTGGGCCGTGTTGAAGTTGACCGTGGCCGTGCCACCGTTGAAGATGATCGGCCTGATCGACCCGGTGCCCGCCGCCTCGTTCTGGATGCTGACCTGATTCGCGCCCCACGAGATGACGAATCGCTCGTAGTTGTTCGTGTCGGTGTACGTGTTGTACAGCCGCCAGACCTGCGGGCTGGTGCTGTTGCGCTGCTCGAAGATGTTGGCGGGCGGGATCAAGGCCGGGGTGGCAATCGACGTGCCGACGTATAGCGCACGCACGGGCAGGCTGCTCGTACCGATGTCGTTGGTGTTGCTGGTGGCCGGCACGATGTGGTTGCTGGTATTGAGCGTCCAGCGGGTGAACCCGCCGATGACGAAGTTCACGACAGCGCTGGCAGCAGTGCCGATGTACAGCGTCTGGTCCGACGAGACGGTCGCCTGGTTGTAGCCCTTCTGCAACAGCAAGTAGTGCGCGGAGGCCACGGTCGGGTTGTCCAACAGGTTGATGCCCGTCGTGGAGCCCACGTTGCCCGGCGTGTCGTCCGGCAGGACGGTCAGGTACGTGTTCGGGCTGCCGTTGGCGACGGCATTGTTGGTCATGAAGTACGTCGAGTTGGCGTCGTAGTACTCGTCGAACTTGGCCTTGATGCGCGTGCCGCCCAGGTCAAGGTTCCCGCCCAGGTACAGATTGCGCGGGCGGGCCGACAGGTTGTTACCGATGTCGTTGGTATTGTCGGTGCCCCATTGCAGCCCGTTGTAGAGGACCGTGGTGCCGCCGACGGCCATACGCACCACGCCGCCACTGGCAATGTTCACGGCCAGCCCGTTGGAGTAGAGGCCCGCCGCGCTGCTGCCGAAGCCGTAGCTGGGCGCAGCGGCGCTGCCGTCGGGCGCGAGCAGCGGCCAGGTCACGCTGCCGCCACCGCCCGAGACCAGTTGCCAGGCGGCGCCGTCCCAGTACTTCAGAACAGCCATCAGGTCGTGTCCACCCAGAGTGTTTGATTCACGCGCGGGCTGGGCGCGGCGGTGCCGACGTGCACCTCGGGCGAGACGGACAGCCAGACCGTACCGTTCCACCAGTAGACCGTGTTGCTGGCCGTGTTGGCGTACATCTGACCGAGCACAGGGGTACCGGGGGCGCTCGCCAGACGGGGCGGCTTGAGCGTACCAGGGATCTCGGGCATCAGCCGATGACCGTCACCCGATACGCGTTCGCCGACACGCTCGCACCGAAGGTCACCGTCACGTCGCCCGTGGCGGCGACCGAGATGTCTGGGATAACCACGTTGCCGGTAGCCTCCTCCTGGACCTGGACCAGCAGGCCACGGCTGGCGCGCAGCCCGTGCGTGGCCTGGGTGATGCTGATCGAGGTGCCCGCACCGTGCGTGGCGCTGGAATAGTAGCCCGCCGCGCCGAGCCCCGTCTCACGCCCAGCCTTGGCCGTCGTCTGGCCCGTCCCACCGTTGGCCACGGCTATCGTAGTGCCATTCCATGTGCCGGTAGCCACGGTGCCAAGCGTGGTGATCGAGGTCTGCCCGACGTAGGTCGCCGCGATGTCCACGGCATCGGCCGCCACGGTGATGCGGTTGGTCGTGCCGCCCACGTCGAGCGTGCGGTTGGTCGTTAGATCGCCGCCGCCAGTCAGCCCGTTGCCAGCGGTGATGGTGGTGCTCGAATTAGCCTTGGCCGCCACGCTGGCCACGGTGGCGATGACCGACGTGTTGACGATCACGTTGTCCGCCGCCACGGTCAGCGAGGTGTCGCCCGCGACCACGTCGAGCGTGTTGCCGGTCTTGGTCAGGCCCGCACCAGCGGTGATCTGGCCAGCGCCCGAGAACTGGGTCCATGTGACGGCGGTCGAGCCGAGCGTGCCGCCGGGATCGACGGTACACAGCCAGCCGCTGTCGGCGTTGGCCGTGCCACTCTCGATGAACACGTACGCCGAGATCAGTTCGTTCCACGTGTCGGCGTCGGTGGTGCGCGTCCAGGCGCCCGACTGGACCGAGTAGATGCCGTTGTTGGCAGCCGTGCTTTGACCCGCGACGACGCACCGGTCGTTCACCACCAGGGCCACGCCGTCCACGGTCTGGGTGCCCGACAGGGTGATGTTGGTCGTCGCTATGGCCCTGGCCGACAGCTTGGTGTCCAGCCCCTGCGACAGGTTGTCCACATACTGCTTGGTCGCCGCGTCGGTTGCAGCGGTCGGATCGGCCATGCTGGCGATGCGCTGGTTGTTCAGCAGCAGCGACCCAGTCGGCACCTGGATCTGGTTCAGTGCGACGTTGCCGTACAGCGCCTGCTGAGCGCCGAAGCCGAGCGTGCGCATGCTGGCCGTGCCCTGCAGCCCGTCCTTGTTCGCCGCCGCCACCTCGACGTCGGTGATCACGCCCGCTGCAATCTGCGGGCTGGTCGCCGTGCCGCTCAGGTCGCCCGCTAGCTGGATGGTGCCCAGCGCGCCCGTGGTGGCGGGCGGGACCGACGCCGCGCCGCCCCTGGCCGAGACCCACTGGCTGCCGTCGTACCAGTACAGGGTGTTGTCGGCGGTGTTGTAGTAAAGCTGACCGGTGACGGGCGACGACGGCGCGGTGCCTAGCTGGTGGCCCCGGAGGTTGCGCCCCTCGTACTTGGCAAAGTCCAGGCTTGCACCGAGCGTAGGCATCAGTTCATGTACGCCTTTCCTGAAGTGGCCGAGCCGAACGTGAGGGTCACCTGCGCGGCGCTGTCGTAGTGCACATCAGGGATGACCACCGAGCCGCCGCTATCGACCACGTCGACGGCCGCGTACTTGCCCAGGTTGTGCACCACCGTCCAGGTGGTCGACGGCGCGGTCTGCGTGTGCACATAGTTCAGGTCGCCGCCACCGCCACCCCCACCACCCGACTGGTCGGTGTCGACCCACAGCACCAGGTCGTCGCGTGGTGCCGGCTCCTCCGGGTCGATCCACACCTCGGTCGTGCCCGAGCCGCCCGTGGTCAGGTCAGTCTCCACCCCCAACGAGTCAAGCTGATACAGGTGGTTGTCGCTCTTGGGGTAGATGCGCAGGCTGCCCGACGGAGGCAGAGCAGGGGTCAGGATGATCGACTGCTGCAGGTAACTGCCCAGCCGCAGCGTGTTGTTCAGGAACACCGGCTGGTCGACCATGCTGCCCAGCAGCAGGTCGGCGTACTGCTTGATGTCAGTCGAGATCAGGTGACCGCGCGGGACCATACGCGTCGTGTCAAGAGGCATCAGAAGCTCTGGTCCCCAGCATACGTGGCCAGCGGCTGGTCATAGCCATACAGGTCCTGCTCCTCGGGGTGGCTGGGCGGATCGGTTGTCCAGTCCATGTCGTAGCGGAACTCACCGGTCTCGACGTCGCCCGCCAGGAACTCCAGCAGCGTCCAGTCGATGACCCACTCGGGCGTGCGGTCGGGCTCGCGCAGCGCCTGCTGCTGCTGGACCTTGAGCACCCTGACCCAGTACGGGTCGTTCCACGGGTCGGCGAACGAGACCGGGAAGCCCGCCCGCCTGATGACCCACGAGTGCAGGATCTGCAGGTACGGGTTCTGCAGGTCGTCGGCGAGCGTCGAGAAGCTACCAGCGGGCACACGTGTCTGCAGCACGAATAGCCGATAGACCTTGGTGTTCAGGCTCACGCGCAGCGAGATGCCCCACAGTTGGGGCGAGACCGTCGCGTCGTCGGTGTACAGCCACACGCGCAGCTTGAGCCGCTTGGCGCGCGGGATGTTGTTGATCGGGAAGTCAAGCTCGTCCGACGGGCTCTGGTTGGCGATGCCCATGTCGACCCAGGCGCCGCCGTCGATGCTCGCCTCGACCCTGATGTACCGGTTCAGGCCCGCCAGGTTGTCGGCGATGATGCGCACCCCGAAGCCGATCTTGTCCTCGTCGGGGAAGCCCAGGTCGACGTCGGGCAGATCCAGGTAGCCCTGCAGGGCGTAGCGCGTGCTCGGGTCGTCAAACTCGGCGTCGCCGTCGAGCGGCAGGATGACCGAGCCGATCTGGGTGCCGATGGAAAACAGCAGCAGCGGGTTGCCGCTGAACAGGTGGGTGACCGCCATGGCCGAGACGGTCACCGCGCCCAGGTACAGGTACGTGTGCGGCGACCCGGTGCTCTGGTCGTTGCGCCAGATCCACGTGTTGCCCGCCGAGTTCTGCACCGCGTAATACAGCCAGCGGCTCGACCCGATGAGCGCGGTCACCTTACCGCGCGCGTTGGGCGGGCGGCGAAAGTTCTGCGCCCACGGCGCAATGCAGCTAGCTGTGCCTGAGAACTGGTCGGCGGGCGCGTACTCCCACAAGGACCGGTCGCGCGGGAAGACCAGGGTCAGGCTGCCGCGCTGCTGGTCGGCACCCGAGGCGAGCAGCCACTTCATCGGCTTGCAGTTGGTGTCCAGGCGCGAGTCGAACGGGATCAGGCTCTGGTAGACCGCCGACAGGGTGATGCAGCCAAGCTCCGAGATCTTGCCCACGTACACGCTGACCAGCCCGCCGCCTGGGGCCAGGCTGGCGACCATCGAGTCACCCGTGGCGACGGGCTTGGAGTACAACTGGTGCGGGTCGACGCTGGACATGACCCGGTAGTAGTCGGTCACGCTCGGCCCGCCCGCGACGAACGCCGAGGCGTGGTCCGAGGTGAACGCCCAGACGTACAGCGGCTGCACCCCAGCGGGCTCGCTGGCGTCCTGGGTGACTGTGCCGACCACGCCCGCTGCCGAGACGCTGGCGGCCAGGTGGCGCGAGGCGTAGCCGACCACGAGCGTGCCCTCGTAGATGCCGATGGCCGTCGGCACGGGGTCGGTCTTGGCCGTGATCGTCGCCCACAACGTCCATGGTCCGCCGCTGGTGCGTACGTACACGCCCGTGTCGGCGCCCTTGCTGGCCACGGCCAGCAGCCGCTTGGCCTCGCCCGCCACGTTCGAGCGCCAGTCCTCGCCCATCCACACGGCGGGCGCGGTCGCGCCCGGTAGCGTGTTCAGCAGCACCTGCGGACTGAGCACAATCGGCGCGAAGGCACAGTTGACGTTGGTCGACTCGGTGTACAGGGTGATGTACTTGTCGACGTCGTCGCCCGCGTCCGAGTACCTTCTCAATCCCGCCCCGCCGACCAGAGCGGAAATGGCCCAGGCGTTCTCGTACGGGTTGAAGTCGGAGTAGCTGAGCGCCCCCGAGGACACCTTCTCGCCGAAGCGGTCGGCCTCCTCGACCGAGTACTTACCCGGCACGACCTGCATGGGCATGCCGTCGATGATGACCTGGTCAGGCTGGCCCGGAATCGGGTTCGGCCAGGGGATGACGGCCACTAGCTAACCCGCCTGCCGAATAGATACCCGGTGGCGCCGCTCAGAATGACCAGCGCGCCCTTGGTCACCTCGTCCGAGACGGGGCTGAGCACGACCCAGGTCATGGCCAGGATCAGTATGACGGCCACGACGGCCTCGATGATCAGGTGGATAGTCGCCTCGGACATCACGAACCTGTATGCTTAGGCGCATGAGACCTCGCGGCTTGGTATACAGGAACAGCCCGTGGCTGCGTTTGATTCAGGATGGCGAGTGTTTGCTCTGGCCCGGCAACTCGCCTACCTGCCATTACCTGGGGCATACCGAGCGTGCGGCACGTGTGGCCTGGATGCGAGCGCGGGGTCCGATCCCTGACGGGTTGAACGTGTGTCACACGTGCGACCGCCCGCGCTGCGTGTACCTGCCTCATCTGTGGCTGGGGACGCAGCTTGAAAATGTGCAGGACATGGACACCAAAGGCAGGCGTGACCCGAAGTGGGGCCATGCTCACAACCGCAAGCTGACGCCCGAGCAGGTCGCCAACATCCGTTGGCTGTGCAAGCAGGGAAGCAGCACGTACGCCATCTGGAAGGTAGCGTACTGGTGGCTTAGCTACTCGCCCGTCAAGCGTGCGGCAAGTGGTCATACTTGGAACACTATCCCAGCCGGAACGAAGCACTTTTGAAGGCGCCCAGGAAGCGCCAGTCCTCGGGACTCGGAAAGGCCATCGCGTCGCCGTGGCCTGGGGTCACGATCCGCCCAGGCATGTGCGACGGGGCGTTGTTGAGCACATCGTTCTTCTGCCGCTCCAACCTATCGAGCGCCTGCTGTCTGATGCGTTCTGCCTCACCGGTCGGCAGGCGGTTGGAGATGCTGTCGTTCAGCCTGAACTCGGCCCAGTCGTAGACCCATTCCAGTGCGCCACCCTCCCACTTGCCCGCAATCGCCAGCACATCGTCGTCGAACTGCAGGTTGGGGTAGAAGCCCTCGCCGAAGATGCGCAGGGTGCGGTCGGGCGGCGGCTGGATGGCAAACTCGATGGCCCAGTGCTCGGCGCCAAGGGTGTCCACCCAACGCCTGGAGCGCCAGTTCAGGTACTCGGCGTCGGCGAACGGGTAGCCGATCTGCTCCTCGGCCGTGTTGATCTGGATCTCGACCCGGTAGATGTTGGCCCAGTTCTGGACGGGGTCGGGCTCGTAGATCCAGCGGTTGACCTCGGTGACCAGCGTCTCGTCGACGATCTGGCGGTACCACAGCAGGCCCAGTTGGCTGATGGCCGAGTTGAGCGCGGCCATCTTCCTGTGCCTCGGGTAGCGCATGCTGATCTCGTACTCGCCGCCCTGGATCGGGCCCGGGAAACCGGGCGGGTAGAGCAGCAGGATGTTGTTGTCGGGGATCCACTGCTTGCCGCGTCGCTCGATGCCCCGATTGGCGGCCGTCGGCACGCTGTCGGTGCCGTACACCCAGCCGTTGAACTGGGTGAGTGGCTGGGGGAAGTACTGCAGCAGGTCCGAGTCGATCAGCGACCCGGTGCCGCCCCCGCTCGGGGTCGCAATGACCAGGTCGCCGATGCGCTCGCTAAGCTCCCTGATCAGGGTCCGTGCTACTTGTGCCAAGGACCTCACTCCGCAAGCTGGGATCCCAGCTTGGCTCGTCGGGGACCACCACGTCCGCCTCGATCCGCTCACCCACCTGCTGGGCCCAGGTGTCCCACCAACTCAGCGCGTACGGCGTGAGCACGATCCTGACGTCGGGTCGGCGCAGCATGGCGACCATGTCGTGGCCGTGCTTGATGACCGCGTGGCCCTGCATGAACCTGACCTGGCGGCCAGGCGTGCTGGGCAGCATGACGTTGCGCGCGGGGCGCACGTACGCGTCGCCCAGAGACTGTTGGAACTGGATCATACTTCCTTCTGCGGGGCCGGGAATGGACGTACCTGGAGGTTGGAAGGAGCAGGCACCAGTGACCGCAGACCCCGCTTGGACGCCGTGCGCTGGGCCTGCTCGCACGGGATGCTAGCAGGGTGGCTCAGGCACGGCCACAGCGTGTGCAGCACATTGTTGTCGATGGTCTGCAACCCGATGTGGTCGGGGTGCGCGTTACGAATGTCCAAAGATGCGCTCGTAGTTGGTGCGGTACTGGTCGGACGGAACCGACGTGAAGCGCTCCGTACCCGCGCTGGCCGTCTTCCAGCGCGACTCGCGCCCGAGGGCGTGGTCGCGGACCACACCCCCGGTCGCGGTGCGCGTCCACACGAACCCGCAGCCGCCCCTTCTCGTGTCGGCACTGAAGATCGACCAGTCGTGGACCGCTTCTCTCGGCCCCGCCCGATTGCCTTCATTGCGGTGGAGCGCGTCGACCTCCATGCACCCGTCGGACGGGCAACGGTCGTAGTAGTCGCCGTCCTTGGCTGCATTGGCGGGGGGGTCGATGTACTCGCCCGTGTGGATGACCGTGCTCACGACTGGCTGGACCCCACCTCGCCACGGAACAGCCACGCGTTGCGCGTGCGGGCGTAGCCCTCGATGCCGTACCAGCCGAAGGTCAGGAAGCGGCCGAGGCGGTCGAACGGACCGGTGACCACGGTCTCGCCGTACGGGCCCGTCCAGTCCGAGCTTGCCTTGGTCACGCTGTTCGGACCGAAGACGGGCACGGGGAACACGCTGTTGTTGTTGACTACCGCCGCGCCCGACGAGTGAGCGAAGCGCAGACCAGCAGCATCACCAGGACCAGGGTCCAGGGCGAATCCGGTGATGACAGTTCCCGCCACACCGGTAACTCGGAAAAGCTCATTGCTGTCCGACCAGGTGTTGCCTGGCTCGGTCGCGTCCTGAATCGACAGCCACTGCCCGACGGCGATGTTGGTGCCTGCCGTGACGTTGATCGTGGTGTCGCCTGGGTTGGCCGCTGACGAGAGCGTGGTCGCCACGGCCGATCCCGCAGCCGCCCCCGCGCCCCAGAAGCCCTTGGCGTTGGCGGTCACGATCAGCCGCAGCCCGCCCCAGTAGGCAAGCTCGCCGTTGAACAGCAACTCCGGGTGGCTGTACTGGGACATCGTGCGCAGCCCGCCGTTGGCCGCGTCCTGCATCAGGTCGTAGAACACGAACGGGTGGATGGCCGTGGCCACCGCGCCGTCCTCGTACAGCGGCATCTTGGTCGAGCGGGCGCCGATCAGCGACAGCAACTCGATGAACTTGATGCCCATCACGTCGGCCGACGTGGTCATGCCCGCGAACTGCGCGCGCGTGGTGCGGTTGTTCTGGAACCAGACCCGGGAACCCTGACCAAAGACGGCGCGCGCAATGTAGTCGAAGCTCTCGGCCAGGTTGTAGCCGTTGATGTACGCCGCCTGCTTGTACACGTCGGCGTAGGCGGTGGCGACCAGGAACTTGGTCACCTCGATGGCGTTGCCGTACTCGCTGAGCGTGATGACCACCTCGGAGCCGCGCATCTGCTGCGGGGCCACGTCGATCAACTCGTCGAGCACGGTCGGGTTGGGCTGGAGGGACTCGATGATCGGGAAGTTCTGGCTGATGCCACGCTGCCCGTTCATGATCGGTCCCTTGAGGTCGGCGAACTGGTCCCAGTACAGGACGCTCTGCCCCTGGATGTAGAAGTCGGCGTCGTACATCGCCTTGACTTCCGGGGCCAGTGCAACGGTGCCGGTTGTGCCCTGCGGCATGGGTTACCTCTTCTTGGGTTTTTTCCTGGGTTTGGGGTAACTGGGCTTGACCTGTGCAGGCTGCGCTTGCGTCCCGGTAGTGCCGCTCATCCCATGCTCTTGCGGAGTTCTTTCATGCGCTCCAGGTTGGCCTTCGGGCCCGCCTTGGAGTCGTAGCTCTGGGCTGCCGCGCGCACATCTGATTCGCTGGCGGCTTTCTTGCGACCGCCAGTCGCGGCGGGGCGGGGCGACGCGGGCGACGTGGCGCCCAGCTTCTCACGCTCCTCCTGCCGAATGCGCTCACGCATCTGCGCGGGGGTCTCGTCCTTCGGTTTAGGTGCCACAGTGTTGCCTCCGGCGCGTGATTGCGCCTGTCGCATAGCCGCCGAATAAAACGCGGTCTCGTTGCCCCAGTCCTCGTCGGGGATCTCGTCCAGGTTGGGCCTGACACCGTAGGTGCGCTCGGCCTCGGAGACGATCTCCTGGACGCGCTTTTCCATGTACTGGCGCCGCTCGTCGTCGGTCGCCTGGCGCTGGGGCTGGGTCTGCTGGCGTTGCGGCTGCGCTGGTTGTGCGGGTGGCACAGCAGGCCGCTGCTGCATTTGCCGGATCTGTCCCTGCAGCATCTCGATCTGACGCTGCATCCTGTCGGCGGGGGGGAGGCTGGCCAGTTCGGCTTCCATCTGCTGCTGACGCTGGGCCTGGTCGCGCTGCTCGCGCTCGTTCAGGCCCTTGGCCATCTGAACCATGTAGCCGCGCATCTCCTGGATCTGCGTCGCCATGGCCTGCGAGGCAGCCGTGGCCACCTCGGCCTGGCGGTGCGCAGCGGCCAGTTCGCGGCCCTGCTGGGTCAGCCGAAGCTGGATTTGTCGCTCACGGGCGTCCGCTTCCGTCTCCGGTGCCGTGTCCTCTTGCGCTGCGGGAGCTTCGGGCGCAGCGGGGAGTTGTTCGACGTCGGCAGCGTTGTCTGCGGGGGTCTCGGTCATGTCCTACTTGCTGTGCGTACCCTGCGCCACGCTCGGGCCCGAGTAGCCCTGGTGGTTGGTCAGGCCGACCTTCGTCCCCTGCATGGACTTGGGTACCGGGCCCGAGGCATAGCCGTCGCGCTTGTACTCGTAGTTGGTACCCGCGCTCTTGCCGCTGACCTTCTGGTGCTTGCTGTTGATCGTGGCCATTACTTGGTCCTCACACCTTTCTTGCCGCGTCGGAACCTCATTCGTCCTCCCCCTTGCGTGGCCCGTACCCCTTCCACGGGGTAGGCAGGGCCGAGAAGTTCTCCTTGGGATGCGGGCTCTTGCGTTCCTCCATGCGCATGTCCTCACGCGCACTCACTCGGTCCTTGTCGGACCACCGCTGCAGCGGCACCGGCCCGCTGCCCACTTTGACCTTGCCGGTGTACTTGTCAGGGCTCTGAGGCATACGGACCTCCCGAGGATAGATCAGGATCGTTCTTGGGGTCCAGATCACCGAGCAGGTAAGCGCCCGAGCGGTTGGCGTTGATGTAGCGCATATACGCTGCCAGGGGCACCCGCTCGGTCGTCCAGATGCCGCTTGGCCACTTGTGCAGGTAGCTGATCGGCGGCCCGCCGCCCTGTATCTCCACGCCCCGGTCGACGCGCTCCTGGGGCGTGAGCGCGGCCCACAGGCGCATGGCCCGCGTGCGGTTCTTGGCTTCGATGGGCGGCGGCTTGTCCTTCCACATGTCGAGCGTGCCGTTTTGGTACTGCCGCCACTGGTCCTCGGTCAGGTCCGCGCCGTCGCCAAACCAGTGCTGGTAGTCGTCGGCGTGCTGCGAGTTGAGCACATCCTTGAGCTTGTTGGCGCGGCCCTGCTGCTGCCACTTGTACTTGTTGGTCAGGTCCTCGTCCAGCTTGCCGTCCTTCTGGAAGATACCGAAGGCGCCCGAGCGGAAGGCGTACGAGGTCTTGCGCGCGGCCTCGATCTCGCCGTCCCAGCGCTTCCAGTCGACCGGCGTGCCGACCGGGTTGCCCTGCTCGTCCTGGTAGCGATAGAAGCGCGCGTTGTTGAGCACGTCCAGAGCGTGCCTGCGCTCGATGGCGGCGGGCGTCGAGTCCTGGACGGGCATCACGCGTAGCTGAATGCGCTGCTGGATGGCTTGCGGGTCGAGCCCCGTCTGGCGCGCAAGCTCCATCACGTACTGCTGGCGGTACATCGCCGCATCCTCGTTCAGCGGCAGCGCGTTGCCCTTCTCGTCGCGCCCCTTGGCCTGCCAGTCGTCGACCCACCGGTCAAGCTGGGCCGACGTCACGCCAGGCAGCGGCGGCGGCACGAACTGGCCGTTGCGGTCGGTCACCTGGTACACCCGCGCCTTGATGTAGTCCTGCAGCACAGCCGGGTCGACGCCCCAGGTATTGCTCGCCTCGATCAGCCAGCGCGATCTGAGGTCGGCCAGCCTGCGGTCGGCCTCGTAGTTGGGCGGGTGGTTGAAGATGGCCTGCGCCGCCTCGCCGATGTTGGCGGGCCAGTCCTGGTCGCGCGGCAGCCCCTTCAGGCGCGCCACCTCGTGCGGGTCCTTCATCCACGCTAGCCGGTAGATCTCATCCATGTGCGCCATGTCGTCGGGCTCGGGGTCGGCGGGCACGTTCTCCTGGCCCGAGATGATGTTCAGCTTCTGCAGGTCGTTGAAGTGGCGCTGGATGCGGTCCTTCTCGGTCTGGTCAGCCACGTCGCTGGTGTCGACCAGGGTGTTCAGCCGCTCGCGCTGAGTGATGCGCTGCTTGCTCTGGTCGGCGATCAACTCGGTGCGCTGGCGCGGCGTGAGCGGGTTCTTCATCGGGTCGACGGGCGTGCTGTCGTTGACCAGCGTGCCATTGGTGTAGCCCTCGATCAGCCCGTCGACACGCTGGTTGTTCCTGAAGTCATCCAGCCGCTGCTTGTTCCAGTCCTGATCGGACACGCCCAGCCGCTTGCGCTCCTCGTCGATCTGCTTGAAGTAGCGCGTGGTGTCCGACTCGCGCCTGGTGCGCATGCCCGTCAGCACGCTCAGGATCGTGGCGGCGGGCGGCTCGCCACGCGCCATGCCGCGCGCCAGGTCGCTCTGCCCAGCGGGGATGATGCGCTGTGCGAACTGGAGAATCTGACCGGCCATCTTCTGCGCCTCGGAGTCGCTCGGCTGGCTGATCGGTCGGCCGCTCCAGTCCGAGCCGTTCCACTGCTCGAAGACGGTGCTCGGCAGCCAGCCCGTGCGGTTGCCGATGTAGCTCTTCCAGGACGTGCCCCAGTCGGGCTGGTAGGTCTTGCCTGGCTCGCCCGCAATCTCAGCGCGGAAGGGCATCGTCTTGGGGTCGAAGCCGAGCTTCTCGTACCCGGTCGACGCCGCCGCGCGGGCGGTCAACTGGAGCGGCTCGAAGATGGCCTTGAGCGGGCCCAGGATGTCCAGGTACGGGGTGACCTTCTCGCCCGTGCGCGGGTCCTGGCGGCGCCAGTGCATCCAGTCGTATAGCTGCGACAGGTCGACCAGCAGCACCGCGTCGGGGTCGTTCTCCCAGGCGCTGTGCCCGCCGAAGATCAGGTTGGCCGTCTCCAGCATCAGCGCACCCTGCACCGCCGCGTTCGCCCAGTAGCGGCGGGAGAGCGCGCCGACCGGTTCATCCTTGCCCCAGCGGAAGAGCGCCGAGCCGAACATGCGCGCCCACGACTCAGTCCAGTCGGGCGTCAGCACGCTCATCCGCAGCGCGTCCTGCACATGTCTTGAGCGGCCGATCTGGAGCATGTTCAGCCCGCCGTAGACCTGGTTGACGAATGCCGCGACCGACTTGCCCTCCATGCCTGGCTTGAGCATCTGGTACGTGGTCAGCTTCCAGAACGGCAGCCAGCGGTTGAACACGGTGCTGGTGATGTTCTCGACCAGCGAGCGCTGCGCCCCGCCCATGCCCCACTTCCAGGTGCTGCCCGCCCTGGTCGGCAGCACCGGGGCGTAGGTCAGAGCGCCCATGGCCGCGCCCGCCGCGCCCGCCTTGAGCGCGTCCTCCTGGCTGGCGCCCGACTGCAGCGCGGCCTGGTAGGCGACCACGCCGCCCGTGACCGTGTTCATGGCGTCGATGGCCCAGCGCTGCTTGACGCTCATGTGCTCGGCGATGTCGGGCGAGGTGGTCAGATCGAGCCCGTCGCGCAGCGCCTCGCGCATGCTGGCGATGGTCGCGGGGTCCTGCAGCCAGCGGCGGTGGGCGCCAGGCAAAGTGTGCTGGGTGAACGTTTGCCACAGCGTGCGCGGGGCGTACGCGCCCTGCGTGGCGAACATCTGCCGGATCTCGTTGATCGGGTGGTAGAAGTCGATGCCACTCAGCACATTGTGTCGGAAGACCGAGTTGAGGTCGATGGTCAGCGCACGCACCGCCTTGTTGTCGAGCAGGTTCGACGACTCCTCGCCGAACATGTTCTGCAGCACGCGGTACATGTCCTCGGAGATGTACACGTCGTCCAGGTTGATGCCGACCTTGTGCTGATCCTGGATGTGGCGCAGTGCGTCGACGGAGTTGATGTGGCGCGCGTCACTCGGACGGTTCAGGCCGCGCAGCCCGGTCTTCGGCCAGCGCACCACGTCGCTGTCCTGAATCACCCAGCGGGCCAGCGCGGCGGGGCTGATCAGCGACGGGTCGTTCTTGGCTGCCAGGTTGCTGATCTGCTCGGCCAGCCGCTCGTGGGCGACCAGGTCGAGCGCGCGCTTGTAGTAGCTGCCTAGAAGCTGCGGCAGGTCCTTCTCGTACTTGACGCCCGCCGCTTCGCCCGCCTCCAGCGTGGCGAACTCGCGGTTGACCTTGTAGTGGCGGAACGGGTCGCGCGAGACCTGGCCCGGTCCCTTGGCCGCGCCGACCTTGCTCATTGCGGTGTCCCACTCGGTCGCCCGCACATGGGGCAGGTACAGCCGCGCGCCGCCGACCGACGGGAACTTGATCGGCTCGGGGATGATGTCGTACTTGCGCGCCCACAGGGCGATGTTGCGCCACAGGTCGAGCGCCTCCTGGGCCCTGGCGTTGCCCGCGAAGCGCGCGGGCAGCGCGTCGGTCTTCTCGATCTCCTTGGCCAGTTCCCACCAGTCGTCGGGGCTCATGTCGCCGAACGCCGAGCGCCAGCGGTCCTCGTGCATGAGCGCCGCCGCCGTCGACTGCATGCGCTCGCCGACCCACGCCTGGAGCGGGTTCTTGGTCTCGTCGCGCAGCAGGTTGATCGGCGCGAAGATCGAGTTCAGGTTGTCCAGTACGACGCGGTTGAAGGCGGGCGTGACGGTCCGGTTCCACGCCCCTGCCATGTACGGCGAGGTGACGCCGAGCAGGAAGCCCGTGGCGCCCTTGGCGAACGCCTTGCCCCACAGGTTGGGGTCGTCCTTGTTGTTGGTCGCCAGTTCGTGGCCCGCCGCCAGCCCACCGACGCCCAGGCCGAGCGCGAACTGGGCCGAGGCGCGCGCGGGCAGGCTGTTCGCCAGCGCCCTGCGCGCCGTGTTGTCTTCGAGCGAATTGATGGAAGCGCGCATCTTCGATTCGAGCAGTCGGCCGTCGGCAGCGGTGCCCCTGAACCACGGCAAGCCTGCCTGGACCACGTCGTCGAAGACCGGTTCGCCGCTCGCCAGCAGCGCATCGGTGGTCAGTCCGGGGTGATCCGCGCCGCGCAGGATGTCGTCGGTCTTGCGCAGCAGGTCGCCAGGCTTGATGGTCGGGTCGGCCTCGCCCACCGCGTTCATCACCACGCGCCTGATCTGCTCGCCCGAGAGCGGCTCGAACTTGCCCTTGGCGGGCGTGGACAGGGCCTCCAGGGCAGTGCTGTTCAGGTCGAGCGAGGCGCGCTGCAGGATGGCGCGCATCTCGTCCTCGGTGTATGGGCGGGCGAACGCGTCATGCAGCACCTGATCCTGCAGCAGGTCGACGATCTCGGCGGCGGTGCGCCCCCTGACCTCGGGGATGCGCAGCCCGAGCCCCTTCAATTCGGTCGCCCGCTCGGCCATCTCGGCCGCGCGCAGCGTCCTGGCCCCGTCGGCGATGCCGCCAGCGGGCAGGCCGATGTACGTCGTCGGGTCAGACGCGACCATCAGCACCTGGCGATTGGCCCAGCCCTCGGGCGTGTCCCTGATCTCGGGCGCCTGGGCCTGCTTGAGCGCCTCTTCCCTGATGCGGTTGGACTTGTCCCACGCCTCCCACATCAGCCGCGCGCCGTCGAACGGGTTGTTGATCACCCCGCCTTTGGCCACGTACTCGGACACGCTACCCGGCGACGGCTGCTCGTTCATGATGTTCTCGACGGGCGTCGTGTCGTAGCCGTTGTCCTTCATGAACCTGACGCTGGCCTCGACACCGGGAGCCATCGTCGAGCCCGACGTCATCGGGTTCATGACCCGCGCGATCTGGTCGGCGACCTGCGCCGTGCGCTGCACATCGGGGTTGGCGGCGATGTTCTGGGCGATCTCGACCGCGCCCTGGCCTGGCGTCTGGCGGTTCAGTTCCTGGGCGCCCTGGTAGATCCCCTGCAGCACGCTCGGCGCCTGCTCGATAGCGGGCGTGATGGCCTGCTGCACGGTCTCTTGTGCGCTCGGCTGGGGCGTTGGCGGGTTCAGAATCTGCTGTATACGAGACGGGCCCTGGTCGGTCTTGAACGCTTCCTCGCCTGCTGCCTGGATGGCCTGGCCAGGCCCGCTCAGCGCGCCGCCGATTGTGTCCGCTGCACCGCGCGCAGTTGTGCCGAGCGCGCTGAGCGCCCCGCCGCCTGTCTCGGCGATGCCTGAGGCGATGTCCTGCGGCAGCGTGCCCGCCTCAGCGCTGGTGCGGAACGCCTGGCCCGCCTCGTCCAGGCGCCGGTCGATGGCCGCGTTGGCGTCGCGCAGGCCCTGCTGGAGCGTCGGTCGGGGAGGCATGCCCAGCGCCGCCTTCTCGGCCATGTAGCGGCGGATCTCCATCTGCCGCCGCCGCTCGCGCTCCTCGTCGTTCTCCTCGATCAGCGCGCCCCCGCCGCCGCCCTCGGTGAAGCCCTCCTGGCCCGCACCGACGCCTGCTTGCTTGGGCTCGAAGTAGTCGCACGACCCGCCCGGGTTGATCTGGCCTTTGACCAGCGTGCACTTCTGGTTGCGGAACATGCTGCAGTCGGCACAGTGGTCCTCGGGGGCCTTCTTGACGTAGCTGGCTTCCTTCTTGGACATGCTCGGCTTGGGGTCGTCGGCGCCCGCGCCCAGGTCGTTGCCCATGCCCTGCGGCGCGCCCCACGTCTTGAGCGGGCTGCGCTTGAGGGCTGAGCCTGGGCCTGGTCGGTCGGGCACGAACGTCGACCACTCGCCTGGCGGCAGGGGCTGCGGCTTGAACGAGTAGTCGGCCGCGTGCGGCAGGTTGAGCGGCTGGCTGAACAGACCGGGACGGTCGGTGGGCTGAGCGGCGTTGACCAGGCTCGGGTCGACGCCCGCCACGCGCCTGAACTCGGCGCCCTTCCACAGGCTGGTGATGTCCACCCCGCCGTTCGGGTTCAGGCTGGAGTCGTGGATCATCTTGCCGTTGCCCAGATAGATGCCCACGTGCTGGATGCCCGGGTCTGGGTTGTCCATGTTGAACATGACCAGGTCGCCTGGCACAGCTTCTTCGGCGCGGATGCCGCGCGTGGTGCGCCAGATGTCGCCCGTATAGGCGGGCACGCGCAGCCCCGTGGCGCGCTCGTAGGCCCAGCTAACGAAGCCCGAGCAATCGGTCGGCAGCAGCGTCTCGCCGAAGTCGGACCTGCCGCCTGGCCCGCCGTACTGGTAGCGCGTGCCGATGGCCTGGTTGGCCACGTCGATCACCGACTTGATGCCCTGTCGGCCCGTGGTCCGGTCGGGGCCGAGCATGCTGGTCGAGGTGCGGTTGGCCGCGCCTGAGGTGTCGGTCGAGTTCTGGGTCGGCGCGCCGCCGTTTTCGATGCTGTTGCCGATAGCCACGATCTTGCTCGACCACTGGCTGTCGGTGGCGTAGCCCGCCTCGTGGACCTTCCTGATGAACCCGCGCCAGTCCTTGGGGTTCTGGTTCAGGTAGTCGAGCGCGGGGCGGTAGCGCGGGTTGTCCTTCAGGAACTGGGCGAAGTCGTCGGCCGACTCCTGGTACGACCCGTACGCCCTGAACGTGTCCTGGATGTTGACCCGCTGGCCGTTGACTTCTTCCCAGGTCCCGACGGGGCCCGTGTTGGCGCCCGTCTTGGGGTTGGTGCCCTTGATGCCGAAGAAGTTGTTGCCCTGCACGACCCGACCCCAGCCCGTCTCGTTGCCTGGGATGGCCAGCAGGACCTGGTGCGGGATACCGGTGCGCGCCTCGACGGCGAGCGCGTCCTGCAGGTGCTCGGAGACAAACTGCTGCTGGGTGGGTGATGGACGAACCGCAGGCGGGGGCCCTTGAGGAGGGGGCGCACCGGGGGGTGTGCCGCTTACTACCCCCGTCTGCGTCGTCGCAGGACTGGGCCTGCTCGGAGCGGTCGGTACTCCACCCGAGGGCGCTGCAGTCGGAGTCGGGGCGGACGTCCCCGTCTCTGGCACAGTTGTAGCAGGTGGAGCGGGACTTGTCAATACTGGCGGTGGTACAGCAGTAGACGGTACCTGGGGGGTTGGTGTGGGTGGGGGCCCGGCAGCGTCGGGGGTGAGCAGGTTTTCTGATGGGGCTGGTGCAGGGGGTTCAGGCGGGGGCGGGTTGAGGTACTCGT
>Ga0126377_10000398_pt1 | contig 26154 bp, 22 predicted proteins | sample PanSoiMetPlot_22_FD_92647 | JGI IMG/M metagenome (GOLD analysis project Ga0126377, IMG submission 92647) | Tropical forest soil microbial communities from Panama - MetaG Plot_22 | ecosystem: Environmental > Terrestrial > Soil > Tropical forest > Bulk soil | place: Panama | collected 2016-02-17 | reverse complement strand
CTGGAAGCTTGTCGAGCCCCTGCTGCCACCCCGCCCGCCGCATGCCAACGGCGGCCGACCGCGCCAGATCCCCGATCGGGCGTGCTTCGCCGCGGTCGTGTTCATGGCCCGCACCTCCACCCCCTGGGTGCTGCTGCCCGCCCGGGAGCTGGGCTGCGGCAGCGCCTCGACCGCCTACCGCCGGTTCGCCGCCTGGACCCGCGCGGGCGTGTTCGACCGGCTCGCCCTGGTCCTGCTGGACCAGCTGGGTGAGGCGGGTCGGATCGACTGGCGGCGGGTCAGTGTGGACTCGACCAGCCTGCGGGCGGTGAAAAGGGGGGGCACACCGGGCCAAACCCGACCGACCGGGGCAAGCATGGCAGCAAGCTCCACCTCGCCGGCGACGGCGGCGGGCTCCCGCTGGCGATCCTGCTGACCGCCGCCAACTTGCATGACTCGACCCTGTTCGAGCCGGTCGTGGAGGAGATCCCGCCGGTGGTGACCCCGACTGGCCAGCGCCGCCGCCGGCCCGGCAAGGTCCACGGCGACAAAGCCTACGACTATCCTCGTTGCCGGACCTATCTGCGCAGCCGTGGGATCAAGGTGCGGATCGCCCGGCGCGGGGTCGAGTCCTCTGCTCGGCTGGGCCGCCATCGCTGGAAGATCGAGCGCACGATCGCCTGGCTGCTGGGCTGCCGCCGGCTGCGGGTCCGGTTCGACCGCTGCGACGAACGCTTCTTCGCCTTCGCGCTGCTGGCGTGCTCGCTGATCTACTACCGGACCCTCCACAGCGCACGTGACGCGGACCACGATGTTGCGTGGGTCACAGGCTGAGGTCGTAGATCCAATGGACGCGGGTGCCATCCATACGCTGGGGGACGATCAGCCGCTGATCGGTCCACCGCTGCACGTGGCCCACGAAGGGCAGATGCTGCTCCGGCAGGCTCGCCACGTCCACCTGGCAGCCGTCAAACGGCGAGAACCAGCAGCCCTCGAGGTGCAGCTCCGCGACCACGCGCAACGGCGTCCGGTCCAACAGCAAGACATGCCCCTCAGAGGTCATCGCCACCAGCTGGCCACCAGCCAGGTAGAACGCGGCCGACTCGTCCCACGTGTCCTGGAGGTCCTCGGCGGGTCCAACGCCGGCCACTTGGTGCAAAGCAAGGCGGGCGCTGGCTGACCCCGTAGCCAGGTCGAACACGACCAGCTCGCTCGAGGACCCCTGGGTCACCGCCAGGAACTCACGCCCGTTCGGGTCAACATCGGTGAGCATGTGGTCCAGCAGCGGCGGAGTCGTCGCCGCCACGGCGCGGCGATCCCACCGCGACCAGCACAGATAGCAGCCGTCACTGTCAGCAAGCGCGCCCAGGACCCCCACCAGGTCGCGGTTGGGAACCGGTAGCAGCCAGTAGAACGCCTGGTTGGTGCTGGGCGCGCGGACCGTGCTCTGGCCCAGGGTCGTCCAGCCGTCTGCCCGGATCGCGACCACGCTGTCCACGGCCGGCGTCGGAGTGGGCACGACCGTCCACAGGGTGCCCGCCGACGACCACGCCGAGCCGCTGTCCACGCCCCAGCGTCGGTGCTCCAGCCGGTAGCCCAGCGCACCCCCGGCCGGCTCGTAAACCCGCAACCCGTCGGAGCAGCTGACCACCACCAGCCCAGCCGCCTCGCCCACGGCCACGCCCAGATCCCACACCGCACGCAAGCCCGGGATGGTCACCGCGGCGGTGGGCTCCAGCTCCGGGTCCAGCAGCAAGACCTGCTCGGTCTCCCTGACCAGGACCGCCATGCCGCCGCTGGGCAGCCCCGACAGGAACGACCAGCCACGCCGAAGCTCACCCCACATCGGGACATCCCGCGTCGGGACGGCCGCCACGGTCCCTGAACCCCTCCCCACCCGATCGGTGAGGCGCCAATGCGCCACCAAACCAAGCCACGATGGTAAGCCGACCCAGTGACCAACCCAGCCGTCATGCCCTCCGACAGGAGCTTGGCCGCATCCACTACAAGGGTCACCCTCAGCAGCGTGACAGGACTTGCCTCACGGCAGTCGACCAGTTCCGAAATGTCCTCTAAGCTTGGCGTTCCGCGGCTGATGCCGGCCCCGGCGTGCGCCATTAGCACGCCGCGGGCGCAGCAGTGCCCATCGATACCGACGATGCCGACGCGACCGCCGAGCAGCGTCTGCGTGCTTGAGCTCGCTTGGCACTTGGCGTGGGAGGCTCCCGCTGCGAGCCGGGCGGCCCGACCACAGCGGGTCCGCCGGTCGCGGCGATTGCCACGGCGGTGTGGTGGCTGCCTGGAGGGTGGGCGCTCATCGGGCTGTGATGACGTTCTCCACGGGTTCAAGCCGTCCTTGCGGGCGGAGCCATGGGTGAATGTGAGCGGGCTCATGATCGCCTGGATCTGGATAGGGGCGTCCGTATGGTGGTGCCCACGGCCACGATCTCGGTCGTGGGCACCGGATCGGATGATGGCGGTGCAGCTGTGGATCTCGTCGATGGTGGCTTCGCGGTCGACGAAGGCCCGATCAAGGGCCGCCGCTGTCGGATTCACCACCGGTGCTGCCGCCGCCGCCACCACCGCTGTTATCTGCCGCGGCCTGCGCCGCGAGGGCGTCCAGATCGGCGAGGGCGGCTTTCCCACCGTCGGCCGCGGGCGGGCCGTTCGGGTCACCGTCTCGCTCCGCGGCCTGGCCGATACTGACCGCTTCCCTGGCGGCGTCCCTGGCCGCGTTGATGGCTACGCCCAGCGAATTGCGGCTACTCGGGAGGTCGCCCCTCGCGGCGGCTGCCGCGGCCCGTTCGGCGGCGTCCCTCGCGGCGTTGGCGAGGCCGGCGACGCCCAGGTTGCTATGCGCGAACCCGAAAACCTGCGAGGCCAGCTGCGACACCTTGCTGGCCAAGCCAGCGGCGGTACTGGCCTTGCTGGCGTTGCCCATCGCGACCGCTGTGCTGGATCCGCCACCCCCAGATGATCCCTCGCTGGGGTTGTCTCCAGTGTCCCGCTCCGCCGTGACCGTCACCGAGTCCATCGTGTAGCCACCTTCCCCCGTATTGGTCCCGGTCCCGGTCCCGTCCCCGTCGGCGGCGGCGGCGCGGCCGGCGAGCCCGGAGGCCGTGGTGGCCAGGACGAGGAGGAGGACGGCGGCCAGCGGCAGCAGATATCGGGGGCGCAGGATCGCCGGCCGGTCGCGAGTGGCCGCCGTGGGCGGCTGGTGCTGGGGGAGGCGGGGGTGCGGCATCGCAAAGCCTTTCCGCGGCCGCGCGAGCGGCGGCGACACCGGTCGTACGCCCGGTTTGGGTACGGCAAGGCCCGGCGCCGCGGTGGCGGCCGCAAGGGTCGGGACGAGACGGTCGGGGGGTGTCTCGTTGTGAACGGCTATTGCGGGATGACGGTAGTGACCGCCTGGGGGATGGCAGCCCACCTGGTTGGGGGAACGTCGAGACCGTATGGCAGCGTGCTCGGCTTGTCAATTCATCCCGGCCGATGTCGCGCATCGCAAATACCGACCGAACATTCCAAGTTCTATTAGCCTATGAGTAGTTGGCGTCGGTCAACGCACATGCCAACGAGGCAAGTGATCGGTCGAGCGTGATGAGGCGTGATGGGGTGGGTGATGCCGCCCTGCGGGCGGACCGTTACGAAACCCGCCTCCCAGCTGACGCACGGGCCCGGTCAGCTCTCCTCGGAGTCGCTACCACCACCACCGTCACCACCGCCGCCGCTGTTCTCTGCCGCGGCTTCATTCGTCATGACCTCCACGGCCACCAAGGCCCCCACGGCACCGTCACGCGCGTCCTTACCTGCCGGATCACCGTCGCGCTCCGCGATGTCGCCGATATCGAACGCTTGGTGGGCGGCGGCCTCAAGCTCGGCGATGGCCGCCATCATCTCTGCGTAGCTACCCGCGCGGTCGCCAGCGAGGGCAAGGTTCTGGGCGTTGGTGGCGTGCTGCTGCGCGGCCGCGGCGTGAGCGGCGATGTCCTGCTTGGCCATCGAAAACCCGAACAGCTGCGAGGCCAGCAGCGAGAGGAAGCTAGCCCTGCCGGCGGCGTTGGTGGCCCTGCCGGCGTTGTTGGACGCAATGGCCGCGCTCGACGAACTGTTCGACGAACCATTCGACTCCCCCCGGGGTCCTGCCCCGGGGCGTCGGCCGTGACCGTCACCCCCTCCATCTCGTACTCGTCTTCAGCGGCGGCGCGGCCGACGATACCCGAGGCCGCTACGGCCAGCACGAGCAGGAGGACGGCAGCCAGCGGCAGCACGTACCGGGGGGGCAGTATCGGCAGCCGGCCGCGAGCGGCCGCGGGTACCCTCCATCGAGGGTAGAGACGGCGATGCTGTAGGGTTGTCTTCCAGCTCGAGCGTGCGTGCCCAGCTCCGCGCCCTCGAGCGTAAAAGATTTCTGCGCCGGCGCCCAGGTAGGCCACGGGCCATTGAGCTTGACGGCGGTGATGTGATAACGCGGCAGCGGTGTTGACCAGGCTCTGGCAAGGTACCGACATGTCGAAGTTCGTCTCCAGTCGCACTTTTACGATGCCCCACAAGCCACCCGTCACCCGGAGGTCGGGCATCCCTGGCCGAAAGGCGAACCGGACGACCCCGGACTTTTGTTGGGATCCTGGTCTTGCGAGTCGATGTCAGAGCAAGGTGAGTCCGTGCAGGACGAGGGGCTCGAAGTGGCGACGGTTCAACGTCACCAGGGCCACGTCAACCGCGGTGGCGGTCGCCGCGATCCACAGGTCGCTGTCCGCGACCGGCCGACCGGCGGCCTCGGTCGCCGCCCGTAACCGGCCGTACTCATCAGCGACGTGCTCCTCCACCGGCAGCACCACGAACGCGCGGTGGTAGAACTCGACCAGACTTTTTGCGGGCTCAGCACCCCACCTGCCCTTGGCCATGCTGTACGCGCCTCACCCATCGTGATCACGCTGATCAGCGGCCGGTACCGCTGGACCACGGCCGACAGTGCCGCCTGAGGGGGTGGCCCAGGTAGTGGTGGCCAAACAGTGCCGAGGCGACGTCGGTATCGACCACGGCAACCGGGTCAGTCATGCATACCCCGGCGAGGTCCTCGTCGCGCGCGTCGTAGATCGCCTGCAGCATCACGTCGATATCCTGGGCGGTGGGTGGCGTCCCCTCGGGCTGCGCTGCCAGCAGTTCGCCGATCGTGGGGCCGGGCAGCTCAGCGAGCCGAGCGACAAGCTCGCGCCGGCGTGCGGCAGCGGCGGCCCGGTCGTAGTCGCCCGGCGACCAGTCGTCCTGTGTGGCTCGCCGTTGGCGCATTGGCCCCTCCATGCGCGTCGACTGCTCGCCGGACTCCACGTCGCCCGAGGGCATCCCATCGCGTCAGTCAAGGGTACGTCAGCCGAACGCGCAGGTGGATCCTGTCCACAACACCACCCCGTTCCGCTCAGCGCCTTCGTGCTCGAGCTCGCTTGGCACTGGAGCGGGAGGCTCCGCTGCGAGCCAGGCGGCCCGACCACCGAGCGTCAGCCGGTCGCTGCGATCGCCACGGCGGTGCGGTGGCAGCCTGGAGGGTGGGCGCTCATCGGGCTGCGGTGACGTTCTGTACGGTTTCAAGCCGCTCTCTGGTCGGCGCCGCTCCTCTCTTTCTGATCGGTCTCAGCCGTCCATGGGGCGAGCGGTCGCCAGCAGCGGCACGGCGTTGAGGCCGCCCTTGAGCCCGCCCTGCATCAGGGCCAGACGAAGCGGCGGGTACACATAGGACAGGGCCAAGAGCAGACCCGTACCACCGATGAGCATCACGCTGGTGGTGATGTCCAACTTCGTCGCCGTGGTCCCCGGCAGCTTGGGGACCTGGTCGCGCTCGACTTGGCCGTAGCCGGGGAGCCGGGTGTCGTCCAGGTCGACGGCGACCATGGGATTCTGCAGCTTGTCAAGCTCCTCCTGGGTCTTCTGTCTCACCTCTTCCAGCCGGTCGGACCGCGAGGACCCCCGGGGCTGGTTGACCAGTAACCTGTTGACCTGCCTGAGGATCCCCTTCAGCTCCCGGCTCGCCTGGCCAGGTGTCGGGGGATCCGGGCTTTGCAGTCGCTCAGCCATCCACTCAGCTCGCGCCTTGAGCTGGGCGATCCTTCGATCCACCTCGGTGGGTGGTTGATCGGCGTCGCCTGATGCATCGCCGCCGCGTGATGAGCCGGTGCCGGTCGATGCAGCGGTGAGGACGTCCTTGGGGATCGCGATCCCCTTCGGGCAGCCGCCGCCCGCGCACTCGCCGGGCTCGGAGAGCTGATCCTGCGCCGCGGTGAGCTGGTCGTCGGCGGGGGTGGAGTCGTCCTGGGTGGGGTCCGGGGGCTTCTGGCCCTCCGGTTGCTGGCCCTCCGGTTGGACCTGGGTGGCGACCAGGAGCGCTTCGGTGCGCTCCAGATCATCCCCGGCAGCCGGCGAGTACGGGGTCTCGGGCGGGGTCTGGGGGGTCCCGTCGTCCTGGTTGAACGCCTGGAGGGCGCTGGTCGTGGCCTCGTTGTCGTCGTCGCCCCCGTCACTGCTGGTGTTGGCCGCTGCGATGGGGGGCTCCTGCGCTGTGGGCGGATCGAATTGGAACATGTCATCAAACGCCACACCGTCGCCGCTGATGTCCGCAAGCGCCCGCGGCACCAGCGCGGCGATCAGGACCACGGTCAGACCGACGACCAGCAGCCGGCCCCATCGCCGCGGGCGTGGGGACGCCTGCCGGGGGATCTGCTTGACGGGTGCTGCTGGATGAGCAGGGTCGACGGGAGCTGGCGTCGCTGCCATAGCTCACCTCGGGCGAGAAGGGAGCGATCGATCAGGGGCGGCTGTCGACAAAGCAGGCCGCACGTCGACCGCAGCCTAACGCCAACAAGCAGCCCAAGCCCGGCTCGTTACGCAGCCGTACGTCGATCGTCACGGATCCGTGACGTCCACCTGACGATGAGCGCCCAGCACGTCGGGCTTCCGTGCTCCCGCCCTCAGCGATATACCTGCCAACCAGGCAAGGGGTCGTGACCACGAAGACGTTGCAGACCCCCTGCCGCTGGTACTCGTAGTCCTCCCGCGCCGGCCGCCCCGGCGCGATCGGCCGAGGCGGGGTGACCTCGGCCAACACCTGCCGGCTGATCTCGTCCAGGCACACCTGCGGGCGGCGCGGGCCACGGTGGCGGGGTTGACCTCCAGCGCGGCACCGATCGCCGCATCGGTCCAGCCCGGGCCGGCCTCGCCCTGGTTGGCTTTGAGCAGGATGCGGGCATGGGTCAGCGCGCTGGCCGGGGCGACGCGCCGGACGCGGCAACGCTCGGGAGAGATGCCGATCCGAGAGACACGCCTCAGTGTGAGAGTGGGTGAGCCGCCCGTCGGGTGGTGGACTGCGGCGCGGTCGTGGCTGGCTGGCAAGCACGCTGTCCCGGGATGGGTTGAGGTGGCCTGGCTAGGTTGTGCCATCACGGCCGTGTCGTGGGCCGACCGGCGTGGCTTTAAAAGAGGAGCGTGGCACCGCTCCAACTCAAGGCCTGCCCGCCGGCCGACCCAGGTCCCCAGCCATACCAAGGAGACCAGGGAGCATGGTGCTGCTGGGGTGGATCCACACAAGGACACCCACACCATCGCGATCGACCGGAGACGGACTCGGATATGCAGGTAGGTGCCAACCTGTTGTGCTGCCGTGACCCTCTTGCGGAACGTTCAGCGCTAGGGTGTGGCCGGCTTCGGTTGACGCCTCCCGCTCTCCGAGTGGCGTTGAGCCTCCAGTCGCTGGCTCCCGGTCGTTGCTGGGTTCGAGGTGTCCACGCTTTCGTGTCGGCGAAGGGACCAGTGATGCAGCCCGCAGGATCAGACCAGGCAGGTCGTCGGGACGTTGTCCGCCCGGCGCCCGCCAGGGTGGGTGGTGTCCGGGCCGGGATGGCCAGCGCGGTCCGGCTGGTGATCGCGGTGTTCCTGCTCGGCAGCGTGCTGCTGATCGTGCTGCTGGTCGGCCAGGGGATGGCCGCCGCGCAGCCGCTCCCGCTGGGCTCAGGAGCCGCCGAGCGCGTCCAGGCGCCCGATCCGGGCGTGGCGGGACCCGCAGCGGCGGTCGGAGCGGTCGGGCTGGCCCGGACGCCTGGGGACTGGGAGGTCGTGGCCGGGCTGGACCAGGCGGCGCGGACGCTGCGGGACACGGGGACCGCGCTACCCGCCGCCCTGGACGTGGGCACGCGCCCGGCGGGGACGCCGGGCTCCTCCGAGCGGCCCGCTGTCCCGGCGCCGGATCTGCGCACACCCGCAACCAAGCGGCTGGAGGTGGACTCACCCGGCGAGCTCAGGGACGACGGCGACGGCGGCGACGACCTGCAGCCCGGTTCGCAGGGTGTGCAGGTCGCCCTCGTGGCGGCAGAGGCGGCGTCGACGGTGGTCGCCCAGCGGCAACGTGCCGCCTCGATCGCCATCCCTCAGACCGCCTCGGACCTGCTCGTCACCGCCCAATGGCTCGACCAGTACACGCGGCGCCACACCGCGCACAACCCCGACAGCATCGTCAAGGCGGGGATCGAACCGGATCCGCGCACCGAGCCGAACCCGCTGGTCAATCAGGTCCTGTTCTACGTCAACGTTGCCTATGGCCAGGAGATGAGCGACCGTGAGGAAGCCACGCACGCCCTCGGGAACGCCGCGAAGGCGCTCACCCGGGAGGCCGACTGGTCGATTCGCGTGACCGAGCAGCTGTACCGGAACGCCCATGCGCTGGCACGCCAGGCCGACCAGGCCAAGCAGGCGGAGGCGATCAAGACCGAGCACGCGCAGCCGCTGCTGCAGCACGCAGTCGACGCATGGAACAAGGCCGTCGGGGTCAGAACGCGGCTGGGGGACCCGACCACGCCGGAGAGGTACAGCTTGGAGAAGCTGCAGCAGCATTTCGGCCAACCCCCCCAGAAACAAAAGGACGGCTTGCTGGACGACCATGAGTCCTCCCAGGCGGGCATCCGGCTCGCCGGCGCCGAGGAGGCCGAACCGGCGGCTCCGCTCGCCCACGCCGGACTGACCGCGGACCAGGCGCCGGCCGCGGTGAGCGGGGGCCTGGACCGGACGCCGCTCGAGGCGACCGCCTTCGACCCTGCCCTGGGGGACTCCACCCCCGCCTCCGCGGGCGAGGGGACCGGATCGCCCACCGGCGTCCAGCAGACGTTGGTGACCGATGGCGACACGAACGGCTTGGCAGGCTTCGATGCCGCCCTCAGCCTGGGCGACGGCGGGGTGCTGACCGGCTGACGCGACGCTCCTGCAGCGCCCACGGTGGATCCCACCGGGTGACACCCCCGATTCACCACACCCTGATTTCACCCTCGCCGCTCGCGCGTGACCTGCGTAGACGCTGCTCGGCAGGCCGTTTTGGGGGCGTGAGATCTGCAAGCAGGGGGCGCGGGGTTGCGAGTCCCGCCAGCTCCACCGAGTACCGTTCGTGCTGGTCAGGCGGCATACCGACTGGTCATCTGGGCGGGTCCACGGGCGGTATACCCGCTGACCGCGCGTCACCCCTGCCGGGTACAGTGCCGGCATCCGTCCCCCGACAGGAGGCTCACCCAATGGCCACGCCGATCCAGGTGACCTTCGACGCCGCCGACCCCGAGCGCCTGGCGGTCTTCTGGGCGTCCGCGCTCGGCTACCAGGAGCAGCCGCCGCCGGAAGGCTACGAGAGCTGGGAGCAGTGGGCGGCCGAGCACGGTATCCCCGAAAGCGAGTGGGACACCTCGCGCGCGATCGTCGACCCCGACGGCAAGGGACCCCGGATCTACTTCCAGAAGGTCCCCGAGCCCAAGACCGCCAAGAACCGGGTCCACCTCGACGTCGACGTCGGCCGGCGGGGCACGCCGCTGTCCGAGCGCCGCAGCCGCGTCCATGCCGAGGCCGATCGCCTCACCGCCGAGGGCGCGACCAGGGTGCGCGTCTACGAGGACGAGCTCGGCCAGTTCTGGATCGTCATGAACGACCCCGAGGGCAATGAGTTCTGCCTGCAGTGACGCGACCGACGCCAGTGCATGGAAGTTGGTGCGTGTGGTCGTCGACCTCGCTGCCGGCGACCGCGGCGAGCGGTGGTGTTGCGGACAGGCGTCCGGTGACGGTATCCGGCTGGCGCTAGGATCCGAGGAAGCGCAGGACTGCGAGCACGCGTCGGTTGTCGCCTTCGGTCGGGGGCAGCCCCAGCTTGCCGAAGATGCTGGCCACGTGCTTCTCGACGACCCCGGCCGAGATGACGAGGGTGGCCGCGATGCCGGCGTTGGAGCGGCCTTCGGCCATCAGCGACAGCACCTCGCGCTCGCGTGGGGTGAGCGCGGCCAGGCCGTGCGCGTGACGGCCGGCGCCGAGGAGTTGGCTGACCACCTCGGGGTCGAGCGCGGTGCCGCCGGCGGCGACCCGGGCCAGCGCGTCGGTGAACTCGGCCACGTCGGCGACCCGGTCCTTGAGCAGGTAGCCCACGCCCGAGGCGTTTCCCGCGAGCAGCCTGGCTGCGTACCTGGTCTCGATGTACTGGGAGAACACCAGCACTCCGGTCTCCGGGTGCCGGCGGCGCAGCTCCAGGGCCGCGCGCAGCCCTTCGTCGCTGTGGGTCGGCGGCATGCGGATGTCGACCACCGCCACGTCGGGACGGTGCCGCGTGGCGGCGCCGAGCAGCGCGTCGCCGTCGGCCACGGCGGCGCACACCTCGTGGCCGCGGTCCTGCAGCAGCCGGACGAGGCCCTCGCGGAACAGGGCGGCGTCCTCGGCGATCACCACACGCACGCGCGACGCCCTCATGTGCGCAGGGGCAGCCGGACGGTGATCCGGGTCGGCCCGCCCGGCGGGCTGGTGATCTCCAGGCGGCCGTCGACGGTGCGCATCCGCTGCGCGAGCCCGGACAGCCCGCTGCCACGGGCGGGGTCGGCGCCGCCGACGCCGTCGTCGTCGACGGTGAGCACCACCATCCCGTGCCGTCCGGCCGTCCGGACGGCGAGCTGGTCGGCGTGGCTGTGCTTGGCGGCGTTGGCCAGCAGCTCGGCGGCGCAGAAGTAGGCGATCGTCTCGATCGCCGGCGCGGGCCGCTCGGGGAGGTCGCAGCGCAGCTCGACGGGGATGGCGCTGGTGGCCGCCAAGGTGGCGAGGGCGTCCTCGAGGCCGTTGTCGAGCACCGGCGGGTGGATGCCCCTGGCCAGGTCGCGCAGCTCGCCAAGGGCGTCCTTGGCGCCCCGGTGGGCGGCGTCGAGCAGCTCGCGGGCGCGCGCGACGTCCGGTGGAGCGCCGTCGTCGCCGAGCTTCTCCTTGGCCATGCCCAGGTGCATCGCCAAGGTGGCCAGGTGGACCTGCGCGCCGTCGTGCAGGTCGCGCTCGACCCGGCGCAGGCGGGCGGCGGCGTCGTCGACCGCCAGCGCCCGGGTCTGCTCCAGGTTGCGGACCCGCTGGGCGAGCCTGCCCGGTCCCAGCAGCCCGCGGAGCAGCCAGCGGTCGCCTGCGACCACGGCCCTGGTCACCCAGGGGGCGGCGAGCAGCATCGTCGCACCGACCGTGAAGGCGGCGAAGGTGCCGGCGAACGTGGCGATGTGGAGCGCGCGGCCGGGGAACGGGCCGGCGGCGGGCACCGGACCCAAGGTCACGCCCGGCGGGTGGTTGCGGAACAGGCCCCACCAGAACGGGTAGGTCAGGTTGACCAGCCCGGCGGTCCACAGGAGGACGGCGTAGGACTGCACCACCGCGACCGGCAGCTTCAGCGCCTGGTAGGCGACCGCCCGCCAGCCGGGACCGTCGTGCAGTCCCGCGCCGAGCCGGCCGAGCGCGCCTCGGACGGGGCGTGCCGGCGGCGGCGGCTCGACCCGCTCGTCGAGCAGCCGCGCCGCCAGGCGCCGGTGGACCGCGCCGAGCCTGCGGGCGATGCGTGTCGCCAGCACGACCAGCAGCAGCATCCCGGTGATCGTGACGGCGGCGGCCACCCAGGTGGACTCGTACCGTGGCGCGATCAGGGCCACGGCCAGGGCGAACCCGGCGCCCCAGTACGGGACCACCAGCAGGCAGAGCCCGAGCGGGATCCCGGCCAGGCAGAACAGCAGCTCCAGGCGGGCCCGGCGGGTGAAGGGCTCCAGGAGCAGCGTGCGGGCGAGCGCCGCCGGCCCGCTCGCTCGGCCGCCGGGCGGGGACGCGCTGGCCGCGCTCACCGGGCCGGTGCTGCCCATCCGCTCATTGTCCTGCTCAGACGTCCCGAGCCGCCAGCAGCCACGCGCCGACCCCTAGGCTCACGGCGGCGTACAGGCTGAGCATGCCGAGCCCCGCCCACGGCGACAGGAAGTGGACCTGCCCCGCGGCCACCGGCTGGACCACGCTCATCGAGTTCGCGACGATCGACACCGGAAGGTACGGCATGATCGCGGGCGCGAAGGCGGCGACCAGCTGCGCCAGGACGTACACACCGCCGACCAGCACGGCGATCGCGCCCGGGGTGTGGCGGATGATGGCGCCGAGGCCGAGCCCGAGCAGCCCGATCAGGCAGTAGCCCGCCCCGCCCAGGACCACCGCGCGCAGCACGCCGGGCTGGCCGAGCGTGGGGGCCGCCATCCTGTCGGGCAGGGCGGCGCCCCCGGCGAAGAAGGCGATGAACGCGGCGGCCTCCCCGGCGGCGAGCGCCACGGTGCCGAACACCGCCGACTTCGCGGCCAGGACCAGCGGCCGGTGCGGGATCGCGGCCAGCGTCGCCCGGATCGTCCCGGAGGAGTACTCGCCGGTCATCGCCAGCACGCCGAGGACACCGGTCAACAGCAGGCCGAGGGCGATGCCGGCGAGCGCGTTGTTGGTCAGGTCGGCGGCCGCGTTTCTGGTGTTGATCCCGACGGCGACGGCGATGCCGACCGCGCCGGCGACGGTGACCGCCAGCACCCACCAGGTGGAGCGCAGGCTGCGCAGCTTGATCCACTCCATCCGCGCCACGTGCGCGAACCGGTAGTGGCCGTGGGGGACCCTGGGGGTCGCGGTGGTGGTCATGACGTCCTCGCCTTCGAGTCGTTGGTGGGCTCCCGGTTGCCGGGGGCGCCACCTGCCCGGTACTCGACGCTGCCCGAGGTCAGCTCCAGGAACGCCTCCTCCAGCGAGCCCGACCGGGCCGACAGCTCAGCGACCGAGGTCTGGGCGAGCAGCCGGCCCCGGCCGATCACCACCAGGCGCTCGGCGGTGCGGGCCACCTCGCCGATCAGATGGCTGGAGACGAACACGACCCGGCCCTGCGCGGCCAGTGCCCGCAGCAGCTCCCGCATCCAGCGGATCCCCTCGGGGTCCAAGCCGTTGACCGGCTCGTCCAGCAGCAGGACGCCAGGGTCGCCCAGCAGCGCGGCGGCGATGCCCAGCCGTTGTGCCATGCCGAGGGAGAACTGGCCCGCCCGGCGGTCGGCCGCGTCGGCCAGGCCGACGACGCCGAGCACCTCCTCCACCCGGGACCGCGGGATGTCGTTGCTGGCCGCCAGTGCGGTCAGGTGGGCGCGGGCACTGCGGCCCGGGTGAGGCGGCCTGGCCTCGAGCACCGCACCCACCTCCCGAAGCGGCCAGCCGAACTCGCGGTAGCGGCGTCCGCCGACCCGCACCTCCCCGGCGTCCGGGGCGTCCAGGCCGAGGATCAGACGCATGGTGGTGGACTTGCCGGCGCCGTTCGGGCCGAGGAACCCGGTCACCGCGCCGGGGCGCACGTCGAAGCCGAGCGCGTCGACGGCGACGGTCGAGCCGTAGCGCTTCGTGAGACCACGAGCCTCGATCATGGGGGTCTCCTCGCTCGAGTCCGGGAGCGAACCCGGGGTGCAGGTCAACACCAGCGACGGTATGGGCTCGACGGGCCGCGCGGAACGCGGCTGGCACCCGTCTTGGCCGTGGGGGTTTTCCCCCGCCCGAAGGGTTCTCAGTGACCGATGTCGCGTTCGCCGGCCTCGACGAGCCCGCTCTCGTAGGCGAAGACCACCATCTGGGCGCGGTCGCGCAAGCCGAGCTTGGCGAGGATGCTCGACACGTGCGACTTCACCGTCGCGGCGCCGATGAAGAGCTCGTCGGCGATCTCGGCGTTGCTCGACCCCCGCGCGATCGCGGCGAGCACGTCACGCTCCCGGTCGGTGAGCCGTCCCAGCCGGCCCGCGGCGGCGGTGTCGACCGCGAGGCGCCTGGCGAACTGGCCGATGAGGCGTCTGGTGATGGAGGGAGCGAGCAGTGCTCCTCCGTCGGCAACGGTGCGCACGGCGACGGGGAGCTCCTCGGGTGGGATGTCCTTGAGCACGAAGCCGCTCGCACCGGCACGCAGCGCCCGGTAGACGTACGCGTCCGGTTCGAACGTCGTCAGGATCAGCACCCGCACCGGCCAGTCTGCGTCCTCGATGATCCTGGCGGTCGCCTCGAGGCCGTCCATCTCGGGCATCCGAATGTCCATGAGGATCACGTCCGGGCGATGGGTGCGTGCCGCCTCGATCGCCTCGAGTCCGGTCCCGGCCTCGGCGACCACGTCGATGTCGCCCTGGTGGCCGAGGACCATGGCGAACCCACGCCGCACCAGCGCCTGATCGTCGACGACGACGACGCGAATGCTCACGCCGGCCCGCCCTCGATCGGCAGACGGGCGACGACCTGGAAACCACCGCCTGGGCGGGGTCCGACGTGGAGGCTTCCGCCCAGCAGCAGCGCCCGCTCGCGCATGCCGACGATCCCGTGGCCCGACCCGGGCAGGATGGTGGCACCACGCCCGTTGTCGAACACCTCGATGGTGACGTGCCGGCCGCCGGTGCTGAGCCGCACCTCGGCCCGGGCGCCGGGTCCCGCGTGCTTGAGCGCGTTGGTCAGGGCCTCCTGGACGATACGGTAGGCGGACAGGTCCACGCGAGCCGGGAGATCGAGCTGCGGACCTTCCATCGTCAGCGAGACGTCCAGACCCGCCGCCCGATACCGGTCGACGAGCCGGGCAACGTCCGCGAGCCCGGACTGGGGACCCAGCGCTTCGCCGCCGGCTTCCGGCCGGAGGACTCCGAGCAGGTGGCGCAGTTCGTCGAGCGCCTGGCGTCCCGCCTTCTCCACCTCGTGCATGGCCTGCGAGGCGCTCTCCGGGTCGTCGTCGGCAACGGTCTTCGCGGCGCCCGCCTGGACGGTCATCAGGCTCACCCGGTGGGCGACGACGTCGTGCAGCTCGCGTGCGATGCGGGTCCGCTCCTCGGCGATCGCGCGGCGCGCTTCGGCCGCTCGTTCCCGTTCGAGCTGCGCCGCGCGCTCGCGACGGATCCGCAGCCGCCGGCCGACATACCACACCGAGAACGTCAGGATGACGCCGAACCCGATGGCGGCCACCGTCTCCGCGTCCATGAGCGAGCTGATCGTCACGAACGCGAGCGCGCCACCGAGTGCGATGGAGCTCCACCGGTTGTCGGTCACGTGGCGACCGACGCTGTACAGCGCGACCAGCATGGCGATCCCGATCATGTCCACTTCGTCGAATCCCAATGACAGCACCGCGGCGCCCAGGGTGACCCCGAACACCACCAGGGGCCGGGACCTCCGCCGGTAGAGGACGCCGCTGGCCACCAGGAGGACCAGCAGTGCGGCGATCGACACGTCACCGACATGGCGGAAGGTGAGCTCGTCGTCGGGCCCCTCGGGTGACAGCAACACGACCACGAGGAACACGACGATGGCGAGGGCGGCGTCCGCGGCGCGCGGCCAGCGGGTGAAGGGGCCGCCAGGCGGCCGCCGGGTGCCGGGCACCGGCGCCTGCGCGTCCAGCGACATGCGGTCCACCATCGCTCGATGCCGACCACGCGGTGCACGGCCGGCAGGTCGGGAGATCCGTCGACCTACGGTACGCGTGCGCGTCGCACGCAGTCACCCACCCGGAGGCGGTCTGCGGTCTCCGCCGCACGGGGGAGGCTCGCCGGCTCCCGACGGTGCCGATCCCTCCCTTCGGCGGGTCCTCGAATCGTTCCCGGGGGCGGCGACGGCACCGGCCTCGAGCTCCATCTTCGTCGCGGAGGCGGCAGCCGACGTGCCGCCGACGGACTCGAGGAGGAGCCAGCATGAACGGGTTCACCCGTCGCGTCGGCGCGGCCAGCGCCAGGAGACCGTGGTCGACCGTCGCCGCCTGGGCTGTGGTCGCCGCGGTCGTGATCCTGCTCGCAGGCACGGTCGGTGGCGCGTTCGTCGACGACTTCGTCGCGCCCGGCAGCCAGAGCGAGCGCGCGATGGAACTGCTCGACGAGCGCTTCCCCGAGGCGGCGGGCGGCAGCGCCATGGTCGTGTTCGCCGCCGCCGGCGGCGGGACGCTCGACCGCCGCCGGGAGGTCGTCGAGGCTGCGCTGGCGCGAGCCGCGAAGGTGGAGCACGTCGTGTCCGTGGCCGACCCCTTCGAGGCCGGCACCGTCTCACCCGACGGCCGCGTCGGCTTCGCCGACCTGACGTTCGACCTGCCGGCGTCCGACCTCGGGCCGGCGCCGTTCGAGGCGCTGGACGGCGCCGTCGCGCCGGCGCGCGCAGCCGGCGTCACCGCCGAGCTGGGCGGTGAGGCGGTGTTCATCAACGCCGACGCGCAGACGTCCGGGACCGAAGCCGTGGGTCTCCTGGCCGCGCTGGTCGTGCTGGTCGTCGCGTTCGGCACGGCCGTGGCCGCCCTGGTGCCGATCGGGCTGGCGGTGGTCGCCGTCGCCGTCGGCCTGGGCGGCATCACGCTGCTCGCAGGCGCGATGGACGTGTCGACCGGCGCGCCGACGGTCGCGGCGATGGTCGGCCTGGGCGTCGGCATCGACTACGCGCTGTTCGTCGTGGCCCGCTACCGCGAGAACCGGTCGAGGGGGCAGGACAACGCGGCTGCCCTGGCCGGCGCCATGGGCTCGTCCGGAGCGGCCGTCGTGTTCGCGGGAGGCACCGTCGTCGTCGCGATGGCCGCGCTGGCGCTGACCGGCCTGGGCGTGCTGACCTCGATCGGGCTGGCGACGTCGCTGGTCGTGCTCATCGCCGTGGCAGCCGCGACGACGTTGCTGCCCGCGCTGCTCTCGCTGTTGGGCGACCGCATCGACACCGGACGGCTGCTGCGCCGCCGGCGCCCCGCCGTGCGTGCAGAGGGCAGCGTCTGGTGGCGCTTCGCCCACCGCGTGTCGGGACGCCCCTGGCCCTACCTGCTCGTCGGGGGCGTGGTGCTGCTCGCGCTGGCCGCGCCGGCGCTGCGCATGCAGCTCGTCTTCCCGGACGCCGGCGACGAGCCGACGAGCACCACCCACCGCCGTGCCTACGACCTGTTGGCCGGAGGATTCGGCCCGGGTATCAACGGCCCGCTGCTGATCGTCGCCGACCTGCGGACGCCGGGGCTGGGCGGCGGAACCCTGCCTGCGCTGACCGAGCGCCTCGCGGCAGATCCGGGCATCGCGTTCGTCGGCGAGCCACAGACCGCCCCCACGGGCGACGCCGCGGTGCTGCCGGCCATCCCGGCCACCGGGCCGGCGGACCCGGCCACCTCCCGGACGATCGAACGGGTCCGTGGGCTGCTGCCCGCCGGCGTGTACGTGTCGGGCCTCACGGCGATGGTGGACGACCTCACCGCCCAGCTCGACGACACCCTGCCGGTCTTCGTCGCCGCCATCCTGGCCGCCTCGTTCCTGCTGCTGATGCTGGTGTTCCGCTCGATCGTCGTGCCGCTGAAGGCGGCCCTGATGAACCTGCTGTCGGTCGGCGCGGCCTACGGCGTCCTGGTCGCGGTGTTCCAGTGGGGCTGGCTCGGTGGCGTGGTGGGCCTGGAAGGACCGGTGCCGATCGCCTCGCCGATCCCGGTCGTCATGTTCGGCATCCTGTTCGGCCTGTCGATGGACTACGAGGTGTTCCTGCTCTCGCGGATCCGCGAGGAGCACGCCGGCACCGGCGACGACGCCGAGTCCGTGGCGCGCGGTCTGGCCACGACGGGACGCGTCATCACGTCCGCGGCGCTGATCATGGTCGCGGTGTTCCTCAGCTTCGTGGCCAACCCTTCACCGACGACGAAGATGTTCGGCCTCGGCCTCGCGACGGCCGTCGCGCTCGACGCCACGGTCGTGCGGATGCTGGTCGTCCCGGCGAGCATGGTGCTCATGGGACGGGCCAACTGGTGGCTGCCCCGTTGGCTCGACCGCTTCATCCCGAGGCTGACCATCGAGAGCACCGGCCGGCGCCACGGCGCTCCGACGCTGGACGAGCTCGCGGAGCCCGTGCCCGTCAGCTCGGTCGGTTCAGCAGGAGCGTGACGACCTGCGGCGCCCGCCACGCCGGCGGGCGCCGCAGCCGGCGTCTGCTCACGCCGCGGCCGCGTCCTCGGGGCGAAGCGTTGCGGAACAGGCGCATTTCGGCGACAGCGGGAGCCGGACGCGTCCGGATCGCGCCGGTTGCCCACTTCCCGGAAGACCGGTCGGCTGTGTCCGGGAGTCCACCCCCGAGGTGCTCCGTTGCCGCCACGACCGGCGCACCGGTCTGCTCGTGCGGACGCGGCGGCGGCCAGTCCCGCCGGACTGCCGCACCGCCGCCGCGGCGATGGCGCCATCCCTCGCCCCGGCCGCCGGTGTCCGCGGCTCCTCCCGTTCGCCCTCGTCCTCTGCCTGTTCCTGGTGGTCGGTGTCCCCGTCCTGGTGCTCGCCACCGTGCCGCCGGTCCACGCCGAGTCGTGGGGCGGGCCGAGCGAGGGAGCCTCGGGCGACCTGAGCGGCGGCGACCAGGCCGGCGGTGCCGATCTCGACGTGCCCGACGGAGCCGGTCGCGGCGCGCCGGGTCCCACGCGCGAGGTCGCCGAAGCCAGGACCGAGGCGCAGGAGGTCCTCGACCAGGGCAGTGTCGTCCCGGCTGCACAACCCAGGCCGAGCCGCGGGGGTCGACGCCCGACCACCCAGCCGGCGCGCTCCTGGCCGTCTCCGCGGGCACCGAAGGCGCCCCGCCGGGCGGCTCCGACCCCCGGGGTCGCGGCGGCGCGCCGCTGACCGTCCCCAGGCTGGAGCACATGGTCGGCACGAACGACGAGGAAGGCGAGCGCCGGCCGGCGCGCACGAGCGACGGCAACGGTGAAGGGGACGGTCCTCCCGATCGCGACCCCCTGTCGCCTGCCGCCTCCGCCCGGACCGGCCAGGCGGATGCCTCCAACTGGACCCTCCACATCCAGCTGGCCGCCGGCGCGGCCCTCGACCCCCCCAGCAGGCCGTACCGGACCCCTGCCGCCGACCCCGTCGGCCCCGGCGACCTCGTGTCCGTCGACGTCGTGGACGACGGCACCGGACGGCCCGCCCCGGCCACGACCGACCTGCAACCTGGCAGCGGTGTCGGCAGCCGCGTCGTCATCGCCGACGACGCCGGCGGCGTCGGCCCCGTCATCGCCGGCGGCGCCACCTGGCTCCAGGCCGCCGCTGCCGGGTTCCCGGCCGTCGACCGCCTGCGCGTCCACCCCGAGCGGCGAGCGCCGGCCGCAGCGGTCGTCCTCGCCGGCGGCGTGGTCCCCGCCGTCCAGCCGCCAGCCGCCGCCGGCCTGTCGCAGGACCCGCCCCGGCGCACCGCGGTCGCTGGCGCGGCCGTCCCGGCTGGCCGGAAGGTCCCGGCCGGCACCGCCGGTGCCGACGGCAGGCTTGCCACCATCGCCCTGGCCACCGGGCAGGAAGGCCGGCAGCGGCCGCGGCACGCCCCGGCCCCGACCGCCGGCCAGGCCGTGGCGCCTCCCGACCCGCGGCACGCCCCGGTGATCGCCCACCTCGTCCAACCGGCGGGACCGCCCGGCGGTGCAGCCTCCGACCGCTGGCCGCCGCGTGACGTGCCCGTCCTGAAGACCGGGGTGACGCCCGTCGGAGGGCCACCCGACCAGCCCTCGTCGCTGCTCGCCGCCATCGGCGATTTCGCCTCAGGGTTCGACGACGAGGCGCACCTGTGGAAGCGGGGCATCGCCGCCGTCGGCCAGCCGATCGGGCGCACGGTCTGGCGCACGGTCACCTGGAATCCGGATCAGCACCGCGCCATCAACCGGGCGCTGAGCGCGTTCACCGCCTCCCTGGTCGACGCCGCCACGTTCGCCTGGCGCCTGCTCCCGAGCTGGGACCTCGACCTGCACCGAGCCGTCAACGCTCGGCTCACCGAGGTCTCCGAGCAGCTCACCGCCCGGCTCGTCGAGGCCACCGGGCAGCTCGCCGGCAACCCCCTCCTCTACATCCACTGGCTGACCGACGCGCTTCTGGGTCCCACCTGGCGCGCCCCCTTCCGGGCCTACCTGGCTCAGGGGAGACCGGCCGCGATGCTCGGCCGGGTCGTCGGCATGTTCGCCTTCCTGCTCACCGGTGGGTACCTCGGCGGGGCGTACGTCCACAGCCTCCGTGGCCTCATCGCCCGGGAGTACCTCTCCCAGGAGTACCTCATCGCCCGGGACTACCTCCACGACCTCCGCGGCCTGGTCCGCGAACAGGTCCCCTGGGAACACCTCGACGACCTCCGCAGCCGCGTCCGCGAACGGGTCCCGTGGGGCAGGACACGCCCCGAGCCGGCGCACCTCGAGCTGGAGGTCTACGGACAAGACGTGAATCCGATGCTCTACCAGCCCATGTCCCCGACCCACGCCGAGCTGCTGCGGCAGCAGCTCCGGTTCGGCGTCAGCCGGACGGGCTCCGTTCCGCTCGACCCGCCGCCGCGAGGGTTCCGCCCCGACGGGACGACGGCCCTGACCCCCGGCGCAGCAGCCCGCGATCCTCTGCCCGCCCGTATGCCGGGCGTCCCCGCCGACCTCCTCGATCGACCACTCGTCGCGCCGATCGAGGGCGGCATGTTCAGCGGAAACAGCGAGGTCCAAGCGGCCGCGGTGGAGATGGCCCTGCAGACGTTGGGAGAACCGCCTTACATGTTCATCCAGGAGGTCGCTGGTCGTCTCAACAACACCCCAGGCACCGTTCGCGGTCTGAACGTGGACCTGGGCCGCCGTGGCATCAACACCGACCACGGTCGTCAGATGCGCACGCTGGAGCTGTACCTCCAATCCCAGGACATCGAGGTGCAGCACATCGGCCCGAGCTTCCCGGAGCCGCCTCCCACCCTGATCGACCCTGTGCGTCGGGGACCGGCGTTCGAGCTGACCGACGACGCTCTGGGGAGACTGACAGCCGGGGAACCCGTGGATCCCTACGACTACCGTCCGGACGCTCTCAAGCGCCGGCTGACGATCGCGGATCTCGAGGAAGCCACCCGCGGCGGCAGGCCGGCGGTGGTGCACATCAAGGTCTGGATGGACCTGTCGCGGCCTCCTCCGTTCCCCGACCTGCTGTCCACGCTGAGCGCCAGCATCGGTGACGAGTTCGTGGTCGTCGACAGGATCTTCACCGCGCCGAGAACCTTCTGGCAGTGGCTGGCCAGGGTGCCGCCGCAGCGGGTCGTGGCGATCCGCGCTCCCGGCTTCCCGAGCGGCCCGGTGCAGTACATCCAGCTCCTGGAGAGCTTCGAGCGGCAGTACACCGGGCGGGGCCTGGTCTTCAGATGAGGCCGGATCCGGGGGTTCCTCGCCGGCGGCGCAGCAGCGCGCGTGAGGACGGGTCCGCGTGCTCGCGCGGCGAGATCCTGCGCGACCCTCGGGCTCAGCGGCCCCGCACGGAGGTGGGGCGGACCGCGCCGGCGAAGTCCCGCCGCATGACCGACGCGGTGCGCACGGTCGCGCCGGTGTGCGGCGCCTCGACCATCAGGCCGCGGCCGACGTACATGCCCACGTGGTGGATCGTGCTCGGCACGGCCGGGTCGGTGGCGAAGAAGACCAGGTCGCCGGGGCGCAGGTCGCGCAGCGGGACGCGGGCGGTCGGCGCGTACGCGGCGAACTGGGCGCGGGACGTCCGCGGGATGGCCACGCCGGCGGCCGCGTAGGCGAAGCTGGTCAGCCCGGAGCAGTCGAACCGCCCGGGACCTTCGGCCCCCCACAGGTACGGGTCGCCGAGCTGCGCCAGCGCGACCCGGACGGCGCGCCGGGCGGCCGCCGAGGGGCCGCCGGCCGCCGATCCGGCCCCGCCCGCCGCGGCCGCGGCGCGGTCGAACGCGGCGCGCCGGGCGGCCTCCTCGCGCTCGTTCTGCCGGTCGATCGCGGCGGCGATGCGGTCGTCGAGGGCGTCCATCTCGGCCTGGAGGCGGGCCGCGAGCGCCTCCGCCTCGCCGCGCTCGCGGTGCAGCCGCTCGGCCACCCGGGCCTGGTCGACCACGCGGGCGGCGGTGACCCGGTTGAGTCGCTCCAGCTCGGCGGTTGCCGCCCGCATCCGCGTGACCTGCGCCTGGTCGTCCTGCAGCTCCGCCATGGCCCGGGGCAGCCGGTCGGCCAGCTCGACCGGGTTCGCCATCGTCAGCAGCGACCACGACGCCCACCGGCCGGGCTCACCGGTCGCGGGGACGCCGTGGGCGTGCGCGGTCAGCGCCGCCTGCGCCGCCGCCTGCTCGCGGGCGACCCGCCGGCGGCGCCGGTCCAGCTCGGCGATCCTGGCCAGCAGCGCGGTCCCGTCCGCGGTGGCCTCGTTCACCCGCTCGGCCAGGATCTCCAGGCGCTGGTGCTGCGCGTCGAGCCGTGCGCCGGTGGCGCGCGCCCTGGCCTCCAGGTCGGCGGCCGGCTCGGCCGCCGCCGGCGGGGCCGTCCCGAGCAGCCCGGCCGCGAGCAGCGCGGCCAGCGCGGCGCCGAGGGCACGGCCACGCCAGGTCGAGGTCCGGTCCGCGCTGCTGGTCGCCTCGGGCATCGGGTTCTCCACCGGTCGTGGTGCTCTCGACCGGAGTTCGTGGCCGCGGCCCGCGCGGTTCGGTCGGCGGGGGGATCCGCCGGATCGGGCGCGGCGACCAAACCGGGCGGCGACCGCGCACGAATCCAGGGGCAGACGAGCGCGAGTCCTGAAGGGGGATGCGATGCGGGTGCGCGACCGACTGACGGTGGTCCGTCGAGGCCTTGCCGGCCTCGCCCTACCCGTCCTGCTCACGATGGTCGCGGCGCCCGTCCCCGCGACCGCCGCCGAGCCCGCGACGGCCCTGGTGCGTATCGCCCACTTCGTGCCGGACCTGTCCTACGTGGACGTGTACGCGGTCAGCCTGGACCGCACCCGGCTCATGCCCAACGTCTTCTACCGGGACGTCTCCGGGTACGTGCGCCTGCCGGCGGGGCGCTTCACCTACGAGGTCCGCTCCGCCGGGGCGCCGACCACCTCGGCGCCGCTGGTCAGCACCACGAGCCGGCTCGCGCCCGGCGGGGTCTACACCGCCGCCTCGGTGGGGCGGCGCGGGAGCCTGCGGGCGGTGATCCTGCCCGACCACGCCACCGGGGCCGCGTCCGGCGCGGCGCGGGTGCGCGTGCTGAACGTCGCCGACGGCCTCGGGCCGGTCCAGGTCGCCGTCGCCGGCACCCGGGCCCGGTTCGCCCGGGCGGCCTTCGCCGCACCGAGCGGCTACGCGCACGTCCCGGCCGGCCGCTACCGCGTGGTCGCCCGGCGGCCCGGCGGCGCGGTCCTCGCCCGCGGCGGCCTCACCGCCCGCGCGGGGGCGGTGACCACGCTGGCGCTGGTCGGCGGCGCCGGCAGCCCGCGCGAGGTGGTCGAGATCCAGGACGCCATGGGCGTGTCCCGGATGCCGTCGGGAGGCCTGGCGACCGGCGGGGGCGGCACCGCTCCCGCCCCGGAGGCCCGGCCACGCGTCCGCGTGGCCGGGCTCGGCCTGCTGCTGGCGGCCGGGGTGTTGCTGCTCGGGCTCGCCCGGCGGCGTCCCGGTGCTCGGCCGACCCCCTGACCGCCGCCGTGCCGCGCCCGACCCCCGCCGCGCCGCGCGCCGAGCCCTCGACGCAGGATCCGGCGGCGCAGCGGGCGCGGCGCGGCGGCGTCCCCGCCTCCGTACGCGCCTGTCAGGAGGCGCCGACCCTCGGGACGCCGGCGCCCTCCCTGCCGGCCTCCTCGGTTGCCGGCCCGGGCTGCTGCCCCGTGCCGCCGCGGACGACGGCCACGCAGGCCACCAGCGCGATCAGCGCGAAGACGACCGCGGCCTGGAACGAGGTCGAGATGCCGTGGGCGAGGATGCGCTCGGCCCAGGGCGGCGGCAGCTGGCCGCTCTGCTGGAACGCCGCGCGGAGCTCCGGCGTGGCGTTGGCGATGAAGTCCGCGACCTGGTCCCCGGCCGCGTGCCTGCTCGCCGTGCCGAACACGGTGACCAGGATCGACAGGCCGAGCGAGCCGCCGACCTGCTGCATGACGTTCAGCAGGCTGGAGGCGGCGCCGCTCTCGTGGGGCACCACGCCCGCGACCGCGACCATCGTCAGCGGCACGAACAGCAGGCCCATGCCGACGCCGAACAGCAGCATCGGGCCGAGGATCCCCTCGAGGTAGTTGCTGTCCACGCCGATCTGCGTCAGCCACGACAGGCCGAGGACCGCCAGGGCCGCCCCGGTCACCATGAAGCGCTTGGGTCCGACCTGGGCCAGCCGGCGCGAGGTGAGCTGCGCGCTCACGATGATCGCCGCGCTCACGGGCAGGAACGCGAAGCCGGCGCGCAGCGGGCTGTAGCCGAGCACGTTCTGCACGAACAGGGTGAGGAAGAAGAACATGCCGAACAGCGCGGCGGCGAGCGTCAGCATGATGACGTAGGCGCCCGCCCGGTTGCGGTCGGCGAACATGTGCAGCGGGGTGATCGGCTGCCGGGTCCTGGTCTCGACGGCGATGAAGGTGGCGAGCAGGACGGCGGCGGCGGCGAAGGAGGTCAGCGTCAGCGTGTCGCTCCAGCCGTCCTGGGCGGCGCGGATGAAGCCGTACACCAGCGCGGCCATCCCGGCCGTGGAGGTCAGCGCGCCGCCGAGGTCGAAGCGGCCCGGCTGGCGCTCGGACTCGCTGAGGTACAGCGGCGCGGCGGTGGCGAGCAGGATGCCGATCGGCACGTTGACGAACAGCACCCACCGCCACGACAGCCAGGACGTCAACATGCCGCCTGCGAGCAGGCCGATCGCCGCGCCGGAGCCGGCGACCGCGGCGAACACGCCGAACGCCCGGTTGCGCGCGGGCCCTTCGGCGAAGTTGGTGGTGATCAGCGCCAGCGCCGTGGGCGCGGCGATCGCGGCGCCGACGCCCTGCAGGGCGCGCGCCGCGAGCAGCCAGCCCGACGACGTGGCCATGCCGCCCAGCAGCGAGGCGAAGCTGAACAGCAGCAGCCCGAAGACGAAGACGCGGCGCCGGCCGAGGATGTCGCCGGCGCGGCCGCCCAGCAGCAGCAGGCCGCCGAACGTGAGCGTGTACGCGTTGAGCACCCACGACAGGCTGGTAGTGGAGAAGTGCAGGGCTCCCTGGATGTGCGGCAGGGCGATGTTCACGATCGTGGCGTCCAGCACGACCATGAGCTGCGACGCCGCGATCACCGCCAGCGCCATGCCGGGGTGGTGGCCGCGCGCCGCCGCACCCGGGGCTCGCCGCGGCCGCACCTCCTGCGTGACCGTCATGAGATGGTTCCACCCTTCAGGTAGGGGGCTAGTGTACGATCTCGTTCACTATCGGCCCACGGTACCGAGCCGATGTAGGGAACGCAAGCGTTCCCTAACGCTGACAGGGGAGGTCCACCGATGGTTCCTCCCGCGGACCCTGCCGCCACGGCGCAGCCCGGCCTTCCCGCCATCCCGGCCACGACCCGGCGCCGCGGGGAGGCCCTCAAGCGGGCCATCTGCGAGGCCGTCCTCGACCAGCTCCGGACGGTCGGCTACGCCGGGCTGACGATGGAGGGGGTCGCCGCCGGCGCGCGCACCGGCAAGGCGGCCCTCTACCGGCGCTGGCCCTGCAAGGAGGACCTCGTCGTCGAGGCCCTCGACCACGCGCTGCCGTCCCGCACCGACCTGCCCGACCACGGCAGCGTGCGCGAGGACGTCCTGGACCTGCTGCGGCGGATGACCGCGATGATCAACTCCCCGACCGGCTGCGCCCTGCAGAGCCTCATGGCGGAGATCGACAAGGACCATCCCTTCGCCCGCCTGCTCCACGAGCGGGTCCTGCTGCCGCGCAAGCGTATGTTCCTCGCGGTGCTGGAGCGCGGGGTGGAGCGGGGGGAGGTGCGGCCCGAGGCGGTCAACCCGCTCGTCGCGGAGGTCGGACCGGCCATGGTGGTCCAGCGGTTCCTCGCCGACGGCGCCCCGGTCCCCGACGCCTTCGTCGTGTCGGTGGTCGACGGCGTGCTGATGCCGCTGCTGCAACCCGCCTGAGGCCGGCGCAGGTCCCGGTCCAGGGCCAGCGGCGG
>Ga0126377_10000397_pt1 | contig 26192 bp, 18 predicted proteins | sample PanSoiMetPlot_22_FD_92647 | JGI IMG/M metagenome (GOLD analysis project Ga0126377, IMG submission 92647) | Tropical forest soil microbial communities from Panama - MetaG Plot_22 | ecosystem: Environmental > Terrestrial > Soil > Tropical forest > Bulk soil | place: Panama | collected 2016-02-17 | reverse complement strand
GCCCCAGACGACGCACATGAGCGCGACCAGGCCGGCCAGGTAGACCTCGTTGCGGCCGCGGACGCCGCGCAGGAGGTCACGCATCACCGGCGCGTCAGGCATAGATCCGATCCTCGAGCTCCTGCTCGGAGACCGCGCCCGGCCGGATCTCGCCGACGATCCGGCCCTCGCGCATGTGGAGCACGCGATCGCAGTTGTAGAACACCTCGGGGATCTCGTCGGAGATGAGCAGGATGCCCACGCCGCGCGCGGCCAGGGCGTGGACGATCTCGTAGATGCCCTGCTTGTTGCCGATGTCCACGCCGACGGTGGGCGAGTCGAGCAGGAGGACCACCGGCTCGGTGGCCAGCCACTTGGCCAGCACCACGCGCTGCTGGTTGCCGCCCGACAGCTGCCCCACCGGGTTGTCCAGCCCGGGGATCTTGATCCTGAGCCGCTCGACCGCGGCGGCGGCCGCCGCGCGCCGCACGCCGGGCTCGATCCACCCGAGGCGGTTGGCGAGCCGCCGCATCACCGCGAGGACGAGGTTGTCCTGCACCGACTGGCGCATGTTGAGGCCGAGCCTGAGCCGATCGTCGGACACGTAGGCGACGCCGGCGCGGATGGCCTCCCGGTTCGATCCGAGGGGGAAGGGGCGGCCGTCCACGCGGATCTCGCCGCGGTCGGGGCGCGTCATGCCGAACAGCGACAGCGCCAGCTCGGTGCGACCCGCCCCGAGCAGGCCGGTCAGCCCGAGCACCTCGCCTCGCCGCAGGACGAACGAGACGTCGTCGTACTCGCCCGCGCGCCCGAGGCCCTTCACCTCGAGCACCGGCGGCGCCGACGACGGGTCGCGGGCGACCACGCGGTGCTCGATGGTGAGGCCGGTCATGAGCTCGGTGAGGCGCGCCCCGCTCACCTCGGCCACCGGGTAGGTGCCCACCTTGCGCCCGTCGCGCAGGACGGTGACCCGCTGGGCGATCTCGATGACCTCGTCGAGCCGGTGGCTGACGAACACGACGGTGACGTTGTCGGCCACCAGCCGGGCCACGATGCCGAGCAGCGAGCTCACCTCGGTGCGGGTCAGCGAGGACGTGGGCTCGTCCATGAACAGGAGGCGCGCCCGCGCGGCGAGCCCGCGGCAGATCGCCACCACCTGGCGCGCCGCGATCGGCAGCCCGGCGACCGGCGCGTCGAGCGGGAGGTCGAACCCGAGCCGCTCCAGCAGCCCGGCGGCGATCCGCCGCATGCGGGCGCGGCGCACCGGTCGCAACAGGCCGCCCAGGCTCTCGTCGATGGCGATGTTCTCGGCCACGCTGAGGTTGGGGAACAGCGACAGGTCCTGGAAGATGACCTGGATGCCGAGCGACACGGCGCGCGCCGGGGTCAGGCCGGCGACCGGATGGCCATCGATCTCGATGCGGCTGCCCGGGTCGGGCGCGTGGACGCCGGCCACCAGCTTGATGAGGGTCGACTTCCCGCAGCCGTTCTCGCCGACCAGGCAGTGCACCTCGCCCGGCATGAGCTCCCAGTCGACGTCGTCGAGCGCCCGGACGCCGCCGAAGCGCTTCGAGACGTGAGCCAGCCGCAGGAGCGGACGCGCCGCCGGCGACGACTCGGCCATGGCTTCGCCCCCGCCGGTCACAGCCCCATCTCGACCAGCTTGTCGATGGTCGACTTGTTGATGGTCTCCAGCTTCGAGCCCAGGATGCTGCGCTGCCTGGCGTCGACCTTGACCTTGCCGAGGCCGGGGATGTCCATGCCGTCCTTCGGCTGCTGCCCCTTGGCCAGCATCGCGCCGATGCGGACGATCACCTCGCCGGCCAGCATCGGGTTCCAGATGAAGCCCTCGGAGATGGCGCCCGACTTGACGAACTTGGCGCCCTGGCCGGGCGAGAACGACCCCACGACGAAGACCTTGCCGATCTTGCCCCGCTCGTCGACGGCGCGGGCCGCGCCGATCGGCCCCTGCGACCCGAAGGCGAGCACGCCCTTCAGGTCGGGGTTGGCGCGCATCATGTCGAGCGCGGTCTTGTAGGACTCGTCGACGCTCTCCGCCACGCCGAAGCGATCGCCGACCATCTTCATCTTGGGGTACTTCTGCTTCTGCAGGGCGATGGCGGCGTCGGCCCACTTGTTGTGCAGCGGCACCGTCAGCGAGCCGACGTAGACGATGTACTTGCCCTCGCCGCCCATGACCTTGGCCAGGGAGTCCATGTGGCGCTCGCCGAAGCCCTGCGCGGTGGTGAGCTCGATGTTCCAGTCGTTGAACTGCTGGTCGGGGCTCTCGTGGGTGATGACCTTGATGCCGGCCGCGTGGGCCCGCTTGAACACCGGCTCCAGCGCCTTGGCGTCGTTGGGCACCACCGCGATGACGTCGACCTTGCGCGCGATGAGGTCCTCGACGGCGCGGACCTGCTGGGCGGCGTCGGCCTGGGTGGGGCCGATCATCCAGGCGTCGGCCCCCACGGTCGGGGCGGCCTTCTTGATGCCGACCTCCATGGCGTTGAACCAGGGGATGCCGCCGATCTTCACCACCACGCCGATCTGCGGCTTCTTCTGGGCGAGCGCGGGTATCGCGGCCAGGGCGAGGCCCGCCAGCACGACGGAGACGTTCCGAACGACACTGCGCCGGGTGATGCTCATGTGGTCCTCCTCGAAGTGGGTCAGGAGACCGTCCCGCGCGAGCGAGCGGGGGTCCGGTTGCGTCGTGCCGGCCTGCCTGTCGCGCAGGCCGCCGTGGAATCTCGCAGGACGAGCGCGCAGGGCAGCTGCACGCGCACCGATCGGGTGGCGTCGCCGGCCAGCCGCTCGCGCAGCCGGCTCCACGCCGCTCTCGCCATGTCGGCCATCGGCTGGCGAACCGCGGTGATCGCGGGTCGCACCACCTCCATCCAGTCGTCGTCGTCGAAGCCGACCAGCGAGATGTGCTGCGGGACGCGCAGGCCGCGGCGCGAGAGCGCCTTCAGTGCCGCCAGGGTGGCGGTGTTGGTGAGCGCAACGATCGCGGTCGGGGCGGGCGCGCGCGCGAGCCGCGCGAACAGCGCCTCCGCCGCCGCCTCGAGGTTGGCGCCGACCTCGATCACCTCGGGCGCGCCGCCGCGGCCCCGGGAGGCGAACGCGGCCCGCGCGCCGGCCACCCGCTGGCGCACGTTGCTGAGCGCGAGCGTCGAGGCGGCCACCAGGACGCGCCGGTGTCCGAGGGCCAGGACGTGCGCCGTCGCCTGGCCGCCCGCGCCCGCGTTGTCGACCCCGACCGCGTCGACCGGGCACCGCCGGTCGAACCGGTCGGCCACCACGACGGGGATCGTCGTCCCGGCCAGCACCGCGCGCGACCGGAACCGGTCCTCGCAGGGGATGACGATGAGCCCGGCCGGCTTCCAGGCGGTGAGGGCGCGCAGCTCGGCCGCCTCCATCGCGCCGCCCTGGCCCGAGCTGGCGACCAGCACCCGGTAGCCGTCGGCCCTGACCAGGCCCTCGACCAGGCCGACGAAGCTGGCGAAGAACCGGTTGGTGAGATCGGGGACCAGGACGCCGACCACCGTCGACTGGCTGCTGCGCAGGTGCGAGGCGGCCACGTCGGTGACGTAGCCCAGCCTGGCGACCGCCGCGTGCACCCGGGCCGCCAGCGCCGGCACGACGGCCCGCCGCCCGGTCAGCACGTTGGACACCGTGCCGGCGGAGACGCCGGCTCGAGCGGCGACGTCGTGGATGTTCGGGCGGCGCGCGCGCCGCCCCTTGCCGGTGGGGGCCATGGTCGGCCTTAAATCGATTTACGCGAGGGACGGTACTGCACCCCCTCGCGCGAGGCAAGGCCCGCGATCCGGCGGGGCGGGGCCGGGCCCGTGCCTCAGGGCGTGGCCGACAGGCTGCTCTGCAGCCAGGCGCGGGCGGCCTGCCACTCGCGCTCGACCGTCTTGCGCGAGACGCCCAGCACGGCGGCGATCTCGTCGGGCGAGAGGCCGGCGAAGAAGCGCAGCTCCGCGACCCGGCTCTTGCGCGCGTCGATGGCCGCGAGCCTGGTCAGCGCGGCGTCGAGATCGAGCAGGTCGACGTCGGCCGGCACCGTCACGGCGGCGTCGTCGCCGAGGGTGACGCGCGACCAGCGGCCGGAGCGCTTGCCCACCCGGCGCGCGCGCCCGCGGTCGACCAGGATGCGGCGCATCATCTGGGCCGCCATGCCGAAGAAGTGAGATCGGTTGTGCCAGGGCGACCGCTGGTCGACCAGCCGGAGGTAGGCCTCGTGCACGAGGGCCGCCGGCTGGAACGCGGCGCCCTGCTCGCGGCGCAGGTAGGCGGCCGCCAGCCGCTCGAGCTCGGGGTAGATGGCGGCGAACAGGCGGTCCCGCGCATCGAGATCGCCATCGCTCCAGGCCTGGAGCAGCTGCGTCACTTCGTCCTGCGAAGTGCTCAAGCCTCCCCTCTCCTCCACATGGTTCGCCCCGGCGGCCCGTCGGTCAAGCGTGAGACTCGGCGCGAGCGACCAGCCCGGCGGCGTCCGATCAAGGAGGCGGTGCATGAGCACCCGGCGCTCGATCGGTTTCCCAGCGATCCCGGGCAGAAGCTGCGCTCGCGCGCTCATGTCCCATGGGGTCGCGCGCGCGGCCGCGCCGACACCTCCACGGTCGTCACGGTGCGATCAGGCGGACGAGCAGGGCGTCGTGGTCGCTCCGCTCCATCGGGATGAGCTCGGTCGACTCGTACGTGAAGTCGTCGGTGGCCATGACGTGCTGGACCTGAGTGTCGCCCTTTCGGAACCAGCCCGGAGGCAGGCAGCTCTGCACGTCGGGGTCGCCGCCGAAGGCGAGGTTGAGGTCGCCGCTCACGATGCTCGGCCGCGAGCCGTCGCCGTGCCCGGCCCGGAACTGCGGGAGGACCGGGTCCATCAGCTCCTGGCACTGGAGCAGGGCGACGTCGCCGTGGCGCGACTGGAGGTGAGTGGTGCAGGCCTCGACGCCGCCGAGGCTCGCGCACGCCCACGCCCGCATCTCGTTGTCGGTGAGATCCTGGTGCGCATAGCGGTCGCCGTCGAACTCGAAGCCGCTCCATGCCGCCGCCGGGACGTGGCCGATGATGCCGACGCCGTAGCGCTGGCCGTCGTTGCAGGGCAGGGGCCCTCCCGTGCGGCGGCTCTTGGCCGGGGCGAAGACCCAGTAGGTCCAGTCGGCCGCCCACGCCTCTCGCAGCTCGCCGAACAGCTCCGTGGCGACGTCGTCCTCGCAGATCTCGTTCAGGGTGACGACGTCGGCCTGGACCCGCATGGTGATCTGGTACGCCTCGGCGACCGACTGTCCGCCCGAGAAGCAGCCCGGGTTCTGGCCGCTGTTGCAGAGGTTCATCTGTAAGATATGCAGCGGCCGCCCGGCCGAGCCGGCGCGGCTGGCACCCGCCGGCCCGGCGTCCGCATCCCCGTCCGGGGCGGTCGGGGCGGCGGATCCTCCGGAGACCTCGACGTCGTGCTCGGCGGCGCCGGCATCGGCGGCGCCTGGGGCGCCCTGTCCATCGGGTTCTCGGGCCGCATCGTCCGCCGCGCAGGCGGCGCCGGCCCCCGCGATCCATGCGGCGCCGATGGCGATGCGGAGGCCGACGCCGATGCCGATGCGCATGCGGATGCCGGCCAGCACTGGGCCTACTCTACGATCCCTTCGCGCAAGATGTGCCGCCAGCGATGGGCATCCCGATCCGTTCCAGCCCGGTTGCGGTAGGGCCGCGGGAGACAGCAACACTGTTGTCGACCTCCGGCGCCGAGCTGAGCTAGTCTGGAGTTGCTTGGGGCGGACGGGGCGCGGGGCCAGGAGGGGTAACTTGCCGTCGCCGGCGGCGGGTGGCCTGCGTCTGCCTGCGCACCGCCGGGCGCTTCGCGCGGCGCTGGCGCCGGCGGTTCTCGCCGCGGCCTGCAGCTTCGATCCGGCCGGAAGCGGCAGCCCGCCGACGCAGAGCGGCGGCCTCGACAGCGGGTCGGGAAGCGTGGCCGACGCCGGATCTCCCGACGGCTCGGTCGCGCCTCCGCCCGACAGCGGAGGGGGAACGCCCGACGCCGACTCCTGCCGCGATCTGCTCCCGTTCGCGCCCTCCAACGTCGACTCCTGCGAGCTCGGCGCGGTGCGCGCGGCCCTCTCCCTCGAGGACGACGGCGTCTACTCGCTCGACACCGACACCGGGACGCTCACCTCGCCCGGCGGCGAACAGGAGACGCTCGTCGGCGTCGTCGTCGATCAGGACGGCGGGCCCGACATCTTCGCGACGGCGACGGCGTCGTTCACCCTGGGCCCCGACTCGCGGCTGCGGGTGACCGGATCGCGAGGTCTGGCCCTGGTCGCCGTCGGTGACATCTCGATCGCCGGTGGCGGCGATGGCGGCATCGACGTCGGCGCGATGGCGGATGCGAGCGGCCCGGGCGGCGACAGCGACGAGGGCTGCGCCGGCAGCGGCCGAGGGGACCCCGGCGCCGCGCAGGTCGACGGTGACTTCGATCCCGCCGGATCGGGCGGCGGCGGCGGCGGGTTCGCCGCGGCCGGCGGGATCGGCGCGGAGGTGGACGCGGTCCCTGGCGCGCCGGCCACCGGCGGCGGGAGCCCGGTCGGGACCCCGCGGCTGGTGCCTCTGCGCGGCGGCTGCGCCGGCGGCGCCGGCGGCGTGAGCGGCGGGACCGCGGGCGGGGCCGGCGGCGCGCTTCAGCTGGTGGCCGGCGGCGGCATCGTCGTCGACGGGATCGTGACCGCGCGCGGCGGTGGCGGCGGGAATGTCACCGACATCCACGCCGGCGGCGGAGGAGGCGGCGCCGGCGGCGGACTCCTGTTCGAGGCCACCACGATCGACGTGAACGGGGCCGTGACGGCCAACGGCGGCGGAGGCGGCGAGGGCAGCCGCAGGTTCGTCCCCACCGCCAGCGGCGACGACGGCGGCGACGTGGTCGGGCAGCCGGCGCCGGGTGGCGGCGGGACCGGCTCCGGCGGGGACGGGGGCAACGGCGGCGCGCTCGACAGCGAGGAGGGCCAGGGCGGGCTGGTCGGCGAGCCGAGCGGCTTCGACCTCGCGGGTGGTGGCGGAGGCGGAGGGAGCGCCGGTCGCATCCGCCTGCGCTCGATCGCGCGGCAGACCCTCATCGGTCCCGGGGCGGTCGTGTCGCCCGCCGACGGCTGAGCCAGGCCAGTCGCCCAGCCCGGCCAGGCAACTCGCCGCCGACCGAGCGCGCCGCATCCCTTGCGCGGCGTCTGCGAGGGAAACCGACGGCCGCTGATCGGAGATCCGACAGCGCGCCCGACGCATCGCGCGATTCCCGCCTGATGCGCCGGGCCCGGCCGGGTACGCCCGGTGCATGGCAGATCCGCGCGCCGGATCTCTGGCGGGCCGGCAACGTGTTCGCGCTGGACCGCACGGGCTCCGACAATCGCCGTCAAACATTGCGGCGCGAGGGAGTATTCTGCGCCGCGGGAGGGTGGGATGAGGCTAGAAGCTCGCGTTCTCGTGTTCTGTCTGGCCGTGACGGGGTGCAGCGCCGCGGAGGAGTCGCGCGCCCGCGCGCCGACGCCGGTGCGGATCCGCGTGGTGGCGCAGGCCACCGGGGTAGGCGCGACCCGCTACTCCGGCACCATCGAGCCGGCCTCCAAGGTCGACCTGGCCTTCAAGGTCGCCGGATACGTCCGCGAGGTGATGGAGGTGACCGCCTCGGGCTCGTCGCGCAAGGTGCAGGAGGGCGACTGGGTCAAGAAGGGCATGGTCCTCGCGACCGTGACCGAGTCCGACTACCAGCAGCGCATCTCCGCGGCCCGCGCCTCGCTCGCCGAGGCGGTCGCGTCGCAGAAGCAGGCCCAGCTCGACTTCGATCGCTCCGCCTCGCTCCTGCGCAGCAACGCGGTGCCGCAGGCCGAGTACGACACCAACTCGGCGAAGCGCGACATGGCTGTCGCCAAGACCGCGGCGGCGCGGGCCAGCCTCACCGAGGCGGAGCTGTCCTACGCCGACTGCACGCTGCGCGCGCCGTTCGACGGCGTGGTGATCCGCCGCAACGTCGAGGTCGGCACGCTGGCCTCCGCGGGGCTGCTGGCCTTCACCATCGCCGACACGCGCAAGATGAAGGTCATCTTCGGCGCCCCCGACACGCTGCTCGATCGCATCCGGCTGGGGGACAAGCTCACCGTCAGGCTGGAGGCGCTCGGCAAGGAGATGACCGCCGACATCACCCGCATCTCTCCGTCGGCCGACGTCAGGAGCCGCACCTTCGACGTCGAGGCGACGCTGCCCAACCCCGACGACCAGATCAAGGTCGGGATGATCGCGTCGCTCAAGATCGCGGAGGCCACCGGCGCGGCCGCGGCGTCGACCCTCGCCCTGCCGCTCACCGCCGTGGTGCGCGCGCCGCGCGATCCGCGCGGCTTCGCCGTCTTCGTGGTCGACGCCGCCGGCAAGGGCGACGTCGCGCGCCTGCGCGACGTGAAGCTGGGCGACGTGATCGGCAACTCCGTCCTCGTCACCTCGGGGCTGAGGTCGGGCGAGCGCGTCATCGAGCGCGGCGCGACCATGGTCAGCGACGGTGAGACCGTGCGGGTGCTGAAGTGAACCCCCACGGACGCGCCGACGAGGAGCGCATCCGCACCACCCGCAACACCGCGCGCTACTTCGTCGAGACCCGGCACGTGGCCTGGGTCCTCCTGTTCGGCACCGTGCTCTGGGGCCTCTTCTCCTACTCGCGCATGCCCAAGCGCAAGGACCCGGAGATCCCGGTGCGGGTGGCGGCGGCGACCGCGGCGTGGCCCGGGGCCAGCGCGGTGAAGATGGAGGAGTACATCACGCGGCGCATGGAGGAGAAGATCGCCGAGAACTCCAAGATCAAGAAGATCGAGTCGAGCACGCGCGGCGGCGTCGCCGTCATCACCATCGAGCTGCAGGACGACGTCGAGGACACCGCCAAGGAGTTCGACGACATCAAGCTCCGGCTCGACACCATCCGCGACCTCCCGTCCGGGGCCTATCCGATCGACTTCATCAAGGACTTCGGCGACACCACGGCGCTCATGCTGACCGTGGCGAGCCCCAAGGTCAGCGACATCGAGGTGCAGCTCCGGGCCGAGACGCTGCGCAAGGCCATCGCCGACGCGCGCTCCCGGGCCGCGCCCGACGCGACCGGCCGCCGCGTCACCCTGGCCTACGCCTTCCCCGCCTCGCTCGTGCCCCACGACCTTCGCCGCGTGATCGACCAGCTGGGCGAGTACCTGCGCGGTGAGCAGATGGCACATGACACGATCGCGATCGAGGGCAGGGGTTATCTCGGCCTCGATATGGCCACCGAGCTCGACGCCGAGCGCGTGCGCGAGGGGGCGCTCCGCTTCCTGCAGGAGCGCATGCGCACGGTGGAGCTCCACCCGGACGTGTGGCGCGCGGTGGTGGTGGTGGATCCCAACGAGACCGAGGCGCGGCTGGCGGAGGTCGCCGAGAGCAAGTACTCGTACCGCGAGCTCGACGACTTCACCGAGAGCCTGAGGCGGCGCCTGCAGGGCGTGGACGAGGTGTCCAAGGTGGGGCGCACGGGAGTCCTGCCCGAGCGCATCTACCTCGAGTACTCGCAGGAGCGTCTGGCCAGGTACGGGTTCCAGCTCGATCAGCTGAAGGACGTCCTGGGCGCCCGCAACATCACGCTGCCGGGCGGGACCATCGAGTCGGGCGGCAAGTCGATCGCGATCGACGCGTCTGGCGAGATCGCGTCCGAGGCCGAGATCGGCGGCATCTTGCTCAACGCCTCGGGCGCGACCGCGTACCTGCGCGACCTGTTCGAGGTGACCCGCGACTACGAGAACCCGCCGCGCATCCTCAACAAGTACACCTGGCGCGACGACCAGGGCCACTGGCAGCGCACCCGCGCGGTCACGCTGGCGGTGTCGATGCGGTCCGGCCTGCAGATCGCCGATTTCGGCAAGAACGTCGACCGCGCCCTGGCCGAGGCCAGGGACGAGCTGCCCGAGGACCTCATCCTGGCCCGCACCTCCGACCAGCCGCTGCAAGTGGAGGAGGCGGTGCACCTGTTCAACAACAGCCTCTACGAGGCGGTCGCCCTGGTCGTCGTGATCGCGCTGTTCGGCTTCTGGGAGTGGCGATCGGCCGTGCTCCTTGCCACCTCCATCCCGATCACGCTGTGCATGACGTACGGCTTCATGCACCTGGTCGGCATCGACATGCAGCAAGTTTCGGTCGCGTCGCTCATCATCGCGCTCGGGCTCCTGGTCGACGATCCGGTGGTGGCCGGCGACGCGATCAAGCGCGACCTGGCCCTCGGCCATCCGCCGGTGGTCTCGTCGTGGCTGGGGCCGACCAAGCTGGCCCGCGCGATCATGTTCGCCACCATCACCAACATCGTGGCCTACCTGCCGTTCCTCAGCCTGCCCGGGGACACCGGCCGCTTCATCTACTCGCTGCCCATCGTGCTGACCGCGTCGCTGGTCGCGTCGCGGCTGGTCTCGATGACCTTCATCCCGCTGCTCGGCTACTACCTCCTGCGCCCGAGCGGCGAGTTCCGGTCCGACGAGGTGCGGCGCACCACCGGCTTCGGCAAGCAGTACGCGCGGGTGGTCGGCTGGGCCATCGATCACCGCCGGCTCGTCCTGCTGGCCGCGGTCGCGCTGGTGGCGGGCGGCCTCATGTTCGCCGGCCGCATCAAGACGGCGTTCTTCCCCAAGGACCTGTCCTATCTGTCGTACATCGACGTGTGGCTGCCCGAGGACGCGCCCATCTCCGAGACCAACGCGGTGGTGCGCCAGGTGGACGAGCTCACCCGGTCGACGCTGGAGGACTACGAGCGGCGCCACCCCCACGGCGACGGGCCGCGCCGCGTGCTGCGCTCCATCACCACGTTCGTGGGGGGCGGCGGCCCCCGCTTCTGGTACTCGGTCAGCCCCGAGCAGCAGCAGCAGAACTACGCGCAGATGATCCTCGAGGTGCGCGACAAGCACGACACCGACGAGATCGTGCCGGTCCTGCAGGAGGCCCTGTCGGCCGCCATCCCGGGCGCGCGCATCGACGTCCGGCAGCTGGAGAACGGGGCCGTGGTCGGCGTGCCGGTGTCGTTCCGCATCTCCGGCCCGGAGATCGGCACGCTGCGGGTCCTGTCCGAGCAGCTGCAGGCGGCGCTGCGCAAGGTCCCGTTCGTCGAGCGCGTGCGCGACGACTGGGGTGCCGACAGCTTCGCGGTCGCCCTCGAGGTCGACGCGGACCGCGCCAACCTGGCCGGCGTCACCAACCTGGACGTGGCGCAGTCGTCGTCGGCCGGGCTGACCGGCTCCCAGGTCGGCTCGCTGCGCGACGGCGACAACACGATCCCGATCGTGTCGCGCATGCGGGCCGCCGAGCGCGGCCAGCTGTCCGACGTGCAGAACCTCTACGTCTCGTCACAGAACGGCGTGCGCGTGCCGCTGCGGCAGGTGTCCAAGGTCTCGTACCAGATGCGCACCGAGAAGATCCGGCGGCGCAACCACTACCGGACCATCACGGTCGGCGCCTTCCCCGAGGCCGGCCGGCTCGCCTCCGAGGCGATGGCGGCCGTGCGGCCCGAGGTCGATCGCATCGCGGCCAGCCTGCCGACCGGCTACCGGATCGAGGTCGGCGGTGAGGAGGCGGAGCAGAAGAAGGGGTTCGGCAACCTGGCGGTCGTGCTCCTCATCTCGGTCATCGCCATCTTCCTGGCGCTGGTCATCCAGTTCAGGAACGCGGTCAAGCCGCTCATCGTGTTCGCCGCCATCCCCTTCGGGGTGGTGGGCGCGCTGATGAGCCTCGCCATCATGGGCAGCCCGTTCGGGTTCATGGCGTTCCTGGGCATCATCAGCCTCATCGGCGTCATCGTCAGCCACGTGATCGTGCTGTTCGACTTCATCGAGGAGCGCCACCAGGAGGGCGAGTCGCTCAGGCTGGCGCTGATCGACGCCGGCATCGTGCGGCTGCGGCCGGTGCTCATCACCGTCGGAGCGACGGTGTTCGCGCTGTTCCCGCTGGCCCTGCACGGCGGCCCGCTGTGGGAGCCGCTGTGCTACGCGCAGATCGGCGGCCTCACCGTCGCCACGGTGATCACCCTGCTCATCGTGCCGGTCCTGTATGCCATCACCGTGCTCGACCTCAAGCTGGTGAAGTGGGAGCTGGTGCACCCGAAATAGCGCGACTCCGTATTTGCACGGCGAGTTCGTCGTCGGGCCCAGAACGCACCGTCGGCTGGGCCTCCGGCCCGCCCTCCGCCGTGATCAGTGCCACTCGAGCGCGCGGGCGGGGGCCTGTGCCCCCGCCACCGGCAGCTCCAGCGTGAACACCGCACCCAGGCCCGGGCCGTCGCTGTGGGCCGAGAGCTTCCCGCCCAGCTCGGCGGCGGCGTTGGCGCTCGAGTGCAGACCGAAGCCGTGACCGTTCTCGCGCGTGGTGAAGCCGAAGTTGAAGATCCTGGTGAGGTTCTCGGCCGGGATGCCGATCCCGGTGTCGCGGACGACGATGCGCACGCGATCGGGGTCGGCCTGCTCGACCGAGATGGTCATCGGCTTGTCGCTGCGGTGGACCTCGTCCATCGCGTCCTTGGCGTTGTGGACCAGGTTGACCAGGATCTGGAGCACCTTGTGCCGGTCCACCTTCACGGTCGGCACCGGCTTGAAGTCGCGCACCACGGTGATGCCGTGGCGGGCCAGGGCGATCGCGCTGATGTGCAGCGACTCCTCGACCAGCTCCGAGGCCTGGCACTCCTGGGCCAGGCTGGACCCGCGCGCGTAGTTCTGCTGCACCGCCACGATCTCGCTCATGTGCTCCACGTTGAGTCGGAGCTGGTCGATCTCGCGCTTCATCGAGTCGCGCTCCTGGGTCAGCACATCGGCGAGCTTGACCAGGTAGCCGGGCAGCTCCTTGCCGCGCGGGTCTGCCGTGAGGAACGCGGCCCGATCGCCCGCGCTCTCGAGCATGTGCGCGGCCCTCCCGAGGTTGGCCAGCCGGAGGTTGTCGAGCTTGTCGGCCAGCACCGAGACCGACGTGGTCACGCTGGTGAGCGCGTTGCCCAGGTTGTGCAGGACGCCGGTCGCGATCTCCGCCATGCCGGCGAGGCGGGACGCGGCCAGGAGCTCCTTCTGCGTGGTCTGTAGGTTCTCCTCCGCCTTCTTGCGCTCGGTGATGTCGCGCGAGATGCCGAAGGTGCCGATGATGCGGCCGCGCGGGTCGCGGAGCGGGAGCTTGCAGGTCTCCACCCAGGTGACGCGGCCGTCGTTCCAGGTCTCCTTCTCCTCGAGCCCGGCGACGCCCTCGCCGGTCGCGATGATGCGCTGCTCGTCGTCGAAGGCCTGGCGGGCGTGCTCCTCGGTGAAGAAGTCGAAGTCGGTCTTGCCGACGAACTCGTCGGCGGACGGCAGGCCGGTCTTGCAGGCGAGCGCGTCGCTGGCGCGGATGAAGCGGCTGGCCAGATCCTTGAAGTAGACGCTGTCCGGCACGTGCTTGAGGAGGGCGCGCAGCAGCATCTGCTCGGTCTGCAAGGACGTCCGCATCTCGCGCGTGGCCGAGATGTCGATGCCGGCGATGGCCACACGGTCGGGCCGACCGGCCGTGGCGGGCAGGCCGGTCACGAAGGCGCGGACGGGGAAGGAGGCGCCGCCCACCCCGTGGAACATCGACTCTCCGGTCCAGTCGCGGCCGATGAGCGCCGCAGGTCCGATATGGTCGCGCAGCGCAGCGGCGAAGTCAGGCGGGCAGAAGTCCCCCCACACGAAGCGGCGCACGTCGGTGGCGGGACCGAGCTGGAGCAGCCGGCGCCCGTCGTCGCTGACGCTCTCGAGCTGGAGCGATGGAAACGCCGCGACCACGAAGAGATCGAGGGCGTACTCGGCGAGCCGGCGGAGCGCCTGCTCGGCCGTCGTGTCGGCCGCGATGCTGGTCAGGGGCTGGGAGGAGGAGATACTCGTCAATATCGGCTATCCGCCTCCGAACTGGAGCCTCATCTCCGGGCGCGCGCCCTCGCCGCCCTCGCCCCGCGTGGGTCATCGCGCATCCGCGAATCAGGAAAGCGCGGTACTCTTCGCAGGTGACGAGGTGGGCGACGGCGGTGCGGGTGGTGGGCGTGGGGCTGGCTTCGCTGGCGGCCTGGGCGGCGCTGTCGGGTTGCCGCGACCGGAGGCCGAGCGAGCCGGGAGCCGAGGCCGCGCCGGCCTCGACATCGGGGCCGGCGAGCTGCGCGAGCGATACCGACTGTCCGGAGAAGTGGATCTGCCTGGCGAGCCGGTGCGCCAATCCCGGCCCGGCCGCGATCTACACCGATCCGTCGGTGGCGGTCACGCCCGACAAGGTCGAGGGCGAGGTCGAGCAGGTCGGCCAGCGCCACGAGCAGGACATCGACGAGCAGGTCGAGGCCGCCGAGGGCGCGCGGTAACGCCCGACTCCGCGGCGGTCGCACGGCAGGCGCGACTCGCGCGCGCAACCCGGAGGCCGCCGGAGCCGTCGCGGCGCATCAAGCCGGGTTTGCAAGGCCTCGTCGCCCACCATATGCTGGCATCGTGAAGGTGGGCGAGGTCTCCACTCTCGTCGATGACGGCTCGCGCGCGGTCGAGGGCGGCCAGCGCAGCTCCGAGCCGGTGATCGCCGAGGTCGATCCCTCGCACTACTACTTCGAGGCCGTGGTCGCGCGCGGCGGGGCCGGCATCGTGCTCAGGGCGATCGATCGCCGGCTTCGCCGGCCCGTCGCGGTCAAGCAGATCCTGCGCGGCGACGGCACCATGCAGACCCGCTTCGAGCGGGAGGCGTGGCTCACCGCCCGGCTCCAGCACCCGGGCATCGTGCCGATCTACGAGGCCGGGCGCTGGCCCAACGGCGAGAGCTTCTACGCCATGCGCCTGGTGGAGGGGCGGCCGCTCTCGGAGGTCATCGCCGACTGCAGCACGCTCGACGACCGGCTGGCCCTCCTGCCCAAGGTCGTGGCGGTCAGCGAGGCGGTGGCCTACGCGCACACCGAGCGCGTCCTGCACCGCGACCTCAAGCCGCACAACGTCATGATCGGCCCGTTCGGCGACGTGGTGGTCATCGACTGGGGTCTGGCCAAGGACCTCGGCCGATCGGAGGCGACCGGCGCCGAGGACGGCAGGGTGGAGGGGGGCAGGGCCATGGAGACCATCGCCGGCGCGGTGGTCGGCACGCCGGCCTACATGCCGCCCGAGCAGGCCCGAGGCGAGCCGGTCGACGAGCGCGCCGACGTCTACGCGCTGGGCGCGCTCCTCTACCACGTCCTGACCGGAGCGCCGCCCTTCGTGGGGGCGAGCAACGCCGTGGTGCTCGAGCAGGTCCTGACCGCGTCCCCGCCGCCGGTCGAGGTGCGGCAGCCGGGCGTGCCGCGCGACCTGGCCGCGGTGATCGGCAAGGCCATGGCGGCGGATCCGGGGGCGCGCTACGCCACGGCGGGCGAGCTCAGCCAGGAGCTGCAGCGCTTCGTGACCGGGCAGCTGGTCCAGGCCCATCAATACCCGCGCGCGGTGCTGGCGCGGCGCGCGCTTCGGCGCCATCCGCTCGCCACCGCGGTCGGCGTGTTCGCCATGGTGCTCGCGCTGCTCGGCGGCGTGGCGGTGCGCCGCATCGTGGTGGCAAAGGCGGCGGCCGAGAGCCGCGGCCGCGAGCTCCTGCTCGGCCAGGCCCGCGCGCTGCTGGAGACCGATCCGACCGCGTCGGTCGCGCTGCTCAAGCGCTACCCGGCGCGCGCGCGCGGCAGCGAGGAGGTGCGGGCGATCGCGCTCGACGCTGAGAGCCGCGGCGTCGCGCGCCACGTCCTGTCCCTCCACGCCGACGCCGTGCGCGACGTGGCCTTCTCGCCCGACGGCGCCCAGGTGGCCAGCGCCGGCGCCGACGGCGCGCTGTTCCTGTGGGACGTCGCGACCGGGGCCGGCCAGCGGCTGTACACGTCGCACACCGCGATCAGCAACGTGCTGTTCGATCCGAGCGGGCGCTACCTGGCCGTCTCGCTCGGCCCGCTGCCCGGCATGCTGCTGTGGGACCGGCGGCAGCGCACGTCGCGCCGGCTGCCGCTGGAGGACGATGTCTACACCATCGCCTTCTCGCCCGACGGGGCGGTGCTGGCCGGCGGGGCGATCGGCGGCGCCATCTATCTGTGGGGCGTGGCCGACGGCGTGCCGCGTGCGTTGACCGGACACGACGCCTGGATCATGTCGGTCGACTTCTCGCCCGACGGACAGCGGCTGCTGTCGACCAGCCAGGACGGGACCGCGCGCATCTGGACGCTCGCCACCGGGGCCGCCCGCGTCCTCGCGCTGGGCGCGCAGGGCTACAACGGCAGCTTCTCTCCCGACGGCCGCTGGGCCGCGGTGGGCTGCGAGGACGGCCGCGTGCACCTCTACTCGGTCGCCGACGAGGCGGCCGCGCCGCGCGTCTTCCGGGTCGACGGCGAGGCGGCCGACTTCGTCGCCTTCTCGTCGGACGCATCCCGGCTCGCGTGGGCGGGCTTCGGCCCCGCCGTCCACGTCGTCGACCTGCGCACGAACGATGTGGTCAGCCTGCACGGGCACGACGACGACGTGATCGGCATGAGGTTCCTGCCCGACGACGGGCTGCTCACCGCGAGCGCGGACGGCACCATGCGCCGCTGGGACCTGGCCAGCGGGCTGGCCCAGGTGCTGCGCGGGCACTCCGACCAGCTCATCGCGATGGCGGTCAGCGCGCGCGGCGACCGGGTCGCCTCGGCGGGGGCCGATCACGGCGTTCGGCTGTGGGAGCTGGCGCCGGCGCCGCGCAGCCACGCCGTGCACGCCAGCAAGGAGGGCGAGATCAAGCCCACCCCGGGCAACGACATCCTCTACTTCGAGCCCGACGGGGGAGGGCTGGGCGTCCTCGACCTGCGCCGCGGCGCGAGCCGGGTCATCCGCACGGAGCGGCCGTTCGCGCGCTTCGCGGGGCACCCGGCCGGCCAGCGCCTGGCCTACCGCGACCTCCAGCGCAGGGTCCACATCGTCGAGCTCGGCGGCGCGGGGCCGGTGGAGCGCCCGCTCCCCGAGGGGCTGGAGCTGTCGGGGGGCGCGATCGAGTTCTCGCCCGACGGCAAGACGCTGGCGTTCCCCGGCTGGCGAGGGGTTCACCTGGTCGATGCGGCCACCATGGCGGCGCGCGAGCTCGCCTATCCATCCGGGCCGATCCAGCAGCGCGACATCAAGATCGTGAAGCTGCAGTTCTCCGCCGACGGCCGCCGGCTGCTCGGCGTGCGCGGCAGGACCGAGCTGGCCGAGATCGTCATCTGGGACATCGCGACCGGCCGGCCGACCGTCATCCCGCCGCCACCGCCCCGGACGCCCGGCTCGGTGTTCGCCAGCCCGGATCTCTCCTCGGTGGCCGCCGGCGTGGTCGGCGGCCTGTGGATCCTCGATCGCGACCGCAGCTGGCGACAGCTCATGAGCGCGCAGCAGGAGGTCTATCCGATCGCGTTCTCCGGCGACGGGCGCCTCATGGCGTCGGCCGACGCGCAGGGCCCGCTCCGCCTGTGGCGCGCGAGCGACGGGGCGCCGCTCCACGAGCTGGTCGGGCACCGGGGCCCCATCCGCAGCCTCTCGTTCGACCGCGATGGAGGCACGATCCTGTCCGCCGGCGTCGATGGCGCGGCGCGCCTCTGGGACGTGAGGACCGGGCGAGAGCTGCGAGCCATCCGGGCCAGCAGCGGGCGCGAGGTCATGTGGGCCGGGTTCCGGGGAACCGACATCGTGACCGCGGGGCGCGACGGGACCGTGCGGGTGTGGCCGGCGGCATCGCACCGGCCGGGTCCGGTCGAGCCGCTCCTCGACGCGCTGACCAGCATGCGCTCCGATCGCTGAGCTGGCCGCGAGCCGCGAGCCGCGGCCGTCAGAGGAGGGGCGTCTCGTGGTCGAGGTTCCACCCGGTGAAGCGCCGGGTGGCGCGCCCGTCGCCGTCGAACATCACGATGGCGCTGTCGTGCATGAGGTGCGAGTCGAGGTCGACCACGTGCACGCCGAGCAGATCGCTCAGCGCTCGCGTCGCCGGGGCGGAGCCGACCAGGAGGATCCACGAGTCGGGCAGGCTCTCCGTGCGCCTGAACTCGCGCAGTCGCTCCGGCGTGTCGCGGGCCGGATCGAGCGTCACGACCACGAACTGGGCGGCGCGCCGCTCGCGGCGGAAGCGGGCGTCGAGCTCGCGCAGCGCCTGGATGGTGCGCGGGCAGGTCTCCCGGCACGAGGTGAAGGCGAGGGTCAGGACCAGCGTCTCTCCCCTCCAGCGAGACAGCTGGACCATGCGGCCGCCGTCGTCGGTCCACACCCACGGGTGGGCGAACAGCGACCGGCGCTCGGCGCGCGGCGCGGTCGCCTGCGACCGGGTCTGGCTGCCCGGCTCCTCCATCAGCCACCGGCACCCGGCGACAGGCGCGCACAGGAGGAGGCACGCGAGAGCGGTTCGTGCCCCGCGCATCGGGATCATCCGTCACTCCTCCCAGCGAAAGCGCGCGGCGGCGAGCGCGGCGAAGACGAGGGCCGACAGGGCGAGCACGCCCGCCGGCGCCAGCGCCGCCTGCAGGCCGAGGCCGCGCCAGCTCATGGCGTCGAGCCCATCGACCGCCCAGCGGCTGGGCACGAACAGCGTCGCGCGCTGCAGCCAGGTCGGGAACAGGAACGCCGGCAACCAGGCGCCCGACAGCATGGTGGCGACCAGGATGACGACGATGCCCGCGCCGCGGGTGGCCTGCGGCGTCCGGCCGAAGCTGGAGATGAGCAGGCCCAGGGCCGACGACATCAGCGCGAAGCCCGCCGCCACCAGCACGAAGCCTGCCCGGCTGCCCTTGATGCCGACGTGCATGGTCATCGACCCGAAGGCGTAGAGCAAGAGCACGACCGCGAAGCCGATGATCGCGCCCGACAGGAGCCGGCTGCCGATGACCAGCCAGCGCGAGATGGGCGCCGCCTTGAGGCGGCGGAACAGGCCGCGCTGGCGCTCGGTCAGCATCATGACGGCGCCGTCGAGGCCGCCGATCATGATGAACTGCACGCCCATGCCGGCCAGGGCGTGCGCCGCGCCGTCGTAGGCCGCGTCGCCGCCGGAGATGGACGCCTGCCTGGTGGCGTAGGGGGGCTGCTGGTCGGCGCAGCGCGCGAAGTCGGCGCCGAGGTCGGGGCCGAGGGTGGCCGCCACGGTGCGCTGGAGGATGCCCTCCGCGATCCCGGCCGCGCTGCGCGACGAGGGGTCGCTCACCACCGTGATCTCCGGGCGGCTGGCGTGGCCGGCGACCCGCGCGCTGGCCGCGGCGGCGACGAAGCCGGCCGGGATGATGAACGCCACGTCGATGTCGCTGTCCTGGAGCAGCTTCTCGGCCTCGGCGCGCGTCGCCGGCCGGGCGGTGAGGATGGGGTTCCGGGCCAGGGCCAGGGCCAGGCGCTCGGCCCCGGGGCTGCGATCGAGATCGACCACGCGCGAGCGCAGGTGGAGGGACGCGCCTCCCTCCTTCTGGCTGCGGAAGATGAAGCCGAACAGGAGCGAGAGCAGCATCGGCATGACCACCACGACGATGAGCGAGCGGCGGTCGCTGCGGAAGAGCTTGAGGTCCTTGATGACCAGGGCCCGGAGAGTGCGCATCTATGCGTCTCGCAGCTGGCGGCCGGTGAGGGTGAGGAAGATCGACTCGAGATCCGCCTTCTCGGTCGTGAAGTGGTGGAGCGGCTGGTGGCGCGCGATGAAGCCGAGCACCTCGGGCGCGCGGGCGAGGTCGGCGAGGGTGACGCGCAGGCGGCGCTCGGCGACGTCGGCCGACTCGACGCCGGCGAGATCGCGCAGGGCCGGCAGCCACGGCGCGTCCTCGCCCTCGAGATCGACCGCCAGGGTGCGCGACGCCGGGACCAGCTTCTCGAGGCCGCGCAGGTCATCGTCGGCGATCACCGCCCCGTGATCGATGATGATGATGCGCTGGCACAGGCGCTCGGCCTCCTCCATGTAGTGCGTGGTGTAGAGGAGGCCCTTGCCGCGGCGGCGCAGGGCCTCGAGGTTGTCGAAGATGGCCGAGCGGCTCTGCGGGTCGACGCCGACGGTCGGCTCGTCGAGGATGATGAGGTCGGGGTCGTGGAGCAGGGCGGCGGCCAGGTTGAGGCGCCGCTTCATGCCGCCCGAGTAGGTCTTCACCTTGTCGCGCGCGCGATCGGCCAGGCCGACCAGCTCGAGGGCCGCGCGGGCGGCGCGGTCGAGCTCGTCCCTGCGCAGGCCGTAGAGCGAGCCGAAGATCTCGAGGTTGTCGCGCGCCGCCAGCTCGTCGTAGATCGCGAGGTCCTGGGGGACCAGGCCGATCTTTCGCTTCTTGGGGTCGGTCTCGCCGGCCAGCGGCTCGCCGTCGATGAGCACGGCGCCCTCGTCGGGCGCGAGCAGTCCGGAGATCATCGACACGGTGGTCGTCTTGCCGGCGCCGTTGGGCCCCAGGAGGCCAGTGCACGAGCCGCTGGCGACCTCGAGGCCGACCCCGTCCACGGCGGTCAGCTTCCCGAAGCGCTTGACGAGACCCTTGGCCTGGAGGAGCACGCGCGGACTGTACCGTATCGGCGCCGGCCCGGCCCGGCGTCTCTCGACTCGCCGGATGGACCTGGTACGACGCCACAGAGATGATGACTGGTTGCGTTGACGTGGTCGTCGACCTTGACGGCGCCTTGGACGTGAGCGCCACCCTCGTCGAATCGGGTTGACGGGCCCACCGAAGCTGGTCAGCCCGTTCGGCGTGTCCGCGTGGAAGTGCGTCGACGACCTCGGTCGCGAGAGAGAGGAACTGGATGGAACGCTGGTAGACGTCGAGTCGCTGAAAGCTGAGCATGTCGGAGGTTGTCGGCTCCCGACGCGTCGTGTTGCGACGGGATCATCGCTCGACGCGCGGACACCACGTCGAGTCAACGACCATGGTGGCGCTCACCTCCACGGCGCCATCAACGTCGACGACCAAGTCGACGTCGACGTCAACCTCAACGAGGACAGCCCTCCAACCGTTCATCATCTCTATGGAACAGCCCTACCCCAGGCCGCGGCGGCGGATGAAGGCCGCCTTGTTGCGCGCGCCGCGCCGCTCGAGCAGCGGGCGCAGGAACGCGCTGAGACGCGGGGACAGATAGCCGAGGGTCGCCAGCTTGCCCGACGCCGACGGCAGGTCGATCTCGACAGGGCTGCGCGGGTCGCGGATGCACGCGAGCACCGCCGCGGCGCAGTCCTCGGACGTGCTCATCGGCTGCGAGAAGGTGAGATCCGAGACGTTGTGGACGTCGGCGTCGAAGAAGCCGCTGTCGACCGGGCCCGGGTTGACGTTGGCGATCCGGATCTGCCGCCGCGCCAGGTCCTCGGCCGCGGCCAGGGCCCAGAAGCGCAGGCCGGCCTTGGTGCCCGAGTAGACGGCCGAGCCCGGCACGGCCAGCTTGCCGGCCAGGCTGGCGACGTTGACCACGCTGCCGCCGGCGCGCATGTGGTCGGCGGCGATCCGCGTCAGCACCACCGGCGCCACCGTGTTGACCGTGAACATGTCGGCCAGCGCCTGGGGCTCGTGGCGCAGCATGTCGCCCCGGTGATGGAGCCCGGCGTTGTTGACCAGCACGTCGAGGCCGCCGAAGCGCGCGAGCACCTGTTCGATCAAGCGCGGCAGCCGGGCCAGGTCGCCGACGTCGCAGGGGAACGCGGCCGCGCCCTCGCCCAGCTCTGCGGCCACCTGCTCGAGCTTCGCCGCCGTCCGCGCGACCAGCGCGACGCGCATGCCTGACCCGTGCAAGAGCCGGGCGGTCGCCAGGCCGATGCCCGACGACGCGCCGGTGACCAGCGCGACCTTGTCCTTGATCTCCACGGGCCGACGCTAGCAGAGTTCCATCCGCGAGGGGCGGGGTCGCCGGCCGCGACCTACGGCGCGGCGGCGCGATCGCCCGGGACGCCGAGCTGCCACAGCAGGAAGGCGTGGATGTGCGCGACGTCGTCGATGCGCTCGCTCATCGCTGTGCCCATGCCGTGGCCCGACGTGGCGCTGGTCACGAGCAGGATGGGAGCGCTGCCCCGCTGGGCCTCCTGCAGCGCGGCGATCATCTTGCGCGACTGCATCGGCGAGACGCGCGGATCGTTGGCGCCGCTCGTCATCAAGACCGCCGGATACTTCGTCCCGCCTTTCACGTGGTGGAAGGGGGAGTAGGCGTGCATCGCGGTGAACTGCGCCTGGTCCTTCACCGTGCCGAGCTCGGGGACGTTGTAGAGCCCGTTGGGCGAGAGCTCGACGCGAAGCATGTCGTAGATGCCGGCCAGCGACACCACCGCGCGCATCTTGTCCGGGTGCTGCACCAGCGTCGCGCCCATGAGCAGGCCGCCGTTCGACCCGCCGACGATGCCGAGCCGGTCGGGCCGCGTGTACTTGCGCGCGACCAGATCGTCGAGCACGGCGGCGAAGTCGTCGAACACGTTCTGCTTGCGGGTCAGCATCCCGGCCTGGTGCCACTCGTCGCCGAACTCGTTGCCGCCGCGCAGGTTGGTCTCGACCCAGCAGACGCCGCGCCGGAGCAGCGGCGCCGACCACGACACGAAGTAGGGCTCCTGGGCGGACGAGAATCCGCCGTAGCCGGTCGCCACGCACGGGGTCGAGCCGTCCTGGGCGGCGCCGCGCTTCCAGATGACGCTGTACGGCACCTGGGTGCCGTCCTTCGAGCGGGCCGTGTGGCGATGGACCTCGAAGGCCGACAGGTCGACCGGCTCCGGCGGCACCAGGCCGGGCACCTCGTCCATCGCGCCGGTCCTGGCGTGGAAGCGCAGCGCGCGCGGCGGCTCGACGTAGCCGCGGGCCCGGAACACGATGCCATCCTTCGTCGGGCGCGCCTCGCCGACCGCCGAGACCGGAGGCAGCGCGGGGCTGGCGGCCGGCTTTCCGTCGAGCGTGAAGGCGCGGATCTCGCTCGGCCCGCCGGTCTGGAACACCGCGAACACTCGGCCGGCGCTCACGATCAGCCCCTCCTGGGCGTAGAAGTCGGTCACGATCGCGCCGGGCCCCTCGGGGACCACGACGACCGCGTCGGCGGCGGTCTTCGCGCCGGCCGGCAGGCGCAGGATCTTGCCGCGCGGCGCCCCGGCCTGCGACACCAGCCAGAGGTCCGCGGTCGGGCCGAAGCCGGCGTAGATCACGTGGTCGTCCCAGTCGTCGAGCTGGCGCCACTCGCCCCCCCTGGCGCGCAGGTAGTGGCGGAACGTGCCGCTGTCGCCCTTCTGCACGGTCGCCAGCACGCGACCGCGCCGGTCGGTGGCCAGCATGATCTCCGCGATGCGCGGGAAGTCCTTGCCCAGCTCGTAGCGATCGGTCTTCGGGTCGGCGCCGAGGCGGTGGAACCAGAGCTGCATCCAGAAGCTGCGCTCCTCCTCCGGCTTCTCGCCGGCCGCCGGGTAGCGGGTGTAGTAGATGCTCTTGCCGTCGGGCGACCAGGCCGCGCTGCCGCCTCCGGTGCCGCGCTGCACGTCGGGGATGGGCTTCTCGAGCTCCGCTCCGTCGAGACCGAGGATGTGGAGCGAGCCGTTCTCGCTGCCGCCCTCGGACAGCGAGACCGCCACGCGCTTGCCGTCGGGAGAGGGCGCGAACCAGTCGATGGTGCGGTGGGCGCCGCCGGCCGCGGTGGGGTCGAGGACGAGGCGCGCAGCGTCGGCCCGGCCGAGATCGTCCATCACGACCAGCTCGGGTTGCTCCCTGGACGGCTGCTTGCGCAGCGCGAACCACTTGCCGGCGACCGGCGTCAGGTCGAAATACCGCGTGCCGGGCGCGGCCACGATCGCGCGCACCTCCACGCGCAGGGCGGCAAGTCCGGGCAGGTGATCGAGCACCGCGCGGGCGTGGCGGTTCTCGGCGTCCGACCAGGCCGCGACCTCCGGGGTGTCGGCCTCGAGCCAGCGGTAGGGATCGACGACCGCCACGCCGTGGTACGTGTCGGTCACCGGGCGGCGCTCGGCGCGCGGCGCCGCGTCGGCGGCGGGGCCTGGTAACGCGGGGGCGGCGGCCGGCGGCGCGGCGGGGGCGGCCGGCGACGACGCGGCCGGCTCGCCGGCGCTGCCGCACGCGGCGCCGAGGAGGAGACAGGCGAGGAGGGCGTGAGAGCCGGAGCTGGGCACGCCTGAGTGTCATCCCTCCCGGCCCGCGGGGCAACGGCGACGGTCGCCGGGGCTCGCTCAGGGAGCCGGGCTGCCGTGGGCGCCGTGGTGCAACGCGGCGCCGGCTCCGCTCTCGCCCTCGCCCTGACCCTCGAACAGGTGCACGAAGCGCTCGTCGATGGCGATGCCGACCGCCTGGCCGAGCTGGAGGTCGAGGTGGCCGGGGACGATCGATCGCAGCTCCACGCCGCCGTCGAGCTGCAGGCCGACCACGACCTCGCGGCCCTCGGGGACGATGTCGATGATGCGCGCCGGCACGCCCGCCGGGGCCGAGTCCGCGCCGCCCATGGCGACGGTGACGTGCTCGGGTCGGACGCCGAGCACGGCGCCGGGGAGGCGGGGCTCGAGGCCGGCGAGCTCGCCGCCGGCCGGCATGATGCGCTGGCCGCGCGACTCCAGCCACGCGCGCCCGTCGGCCCGCACCAGCGCCAGCTCGGCGAGGAAGTTCATCGCCGGGGCGCCGATGAAGCCGGCCACGAAGCGGTTGGCCGGGCGCTCGTACAGCTCGCGGTGGCCGCCGCCCTGCTGCACCCGGCCGCCCTGCATCACGTAGATGCGGTCGGCGAGCGACATCGCCTCCTCCTGATCGTGAGTGACGATGATGGTCGTGATGCCGGTCTCTCGCTGCAGCCGCTTGATCTCGCGCCGCATGCGCGCGCGCAGCTCCGGGTCGAGGTTCGAGAGCGGCTCGTCCATGAGCAGGAGGCGCGGGCGCTTCACGATGGCGCGCGCGGCGGCGACCCGCTGCTGCTGACCGCCCGAGAGCTGGCTCGGCTTGCGGTCGAGCAGCTCCTCGAGCCCGGCCAGCCCGGCGATGTCGGCCACGCGCCGCTCGATGTCGCGCCGGGCGGCACCCTGCAGGACCAGCGGGAAGCCGATGTTCTCGCGCACCGTCATGTGCGGGTAGAGGGCGTAGCTCTGGAACACCAGCCCGACGTTGCGCTGCCGGGGCGGCACGCCGGCCATGTCGGCGCCGTCGAACAGCACCTCGCCGGCGCTCGGCTGGTAGAGCCCGGCCAGGATGAAGAGCGTGGTCGACTTCCCGCACCCGCTGGGTCCCAGCAGGGCGGCGATCTGCCCGTCGCCGACCTCGAGCGACAGATCGCGCAGCGCCTCCACGTCGCCGAAGCGCTTGCCGAGGCCCCTCGTCTCGATGCGGGCCATCGGCGCTAGCCCTTGACCCCGCCCAGCTGCACGCGGGTGAGGTGCTTCTGCGCGAACACGAAGAAGATCGCCACCGGGACCATGTAGAACACCGCGACCGCGGCCATCAGGCCGACCTGGGCGCCGCTCCCCCGGCTGAGGATCGACTGGAGGTAGAGCGAGAGCGTCCAGCTCGACTTGTCGAACGTGAAGGCGAACACGAACAGGAACTCCTTCCAGCCCTCGAGGAACGAGAAGATGGCGATGGCGGCGATGCCGGGCATCACCTGCGGCAGGATCACGCGCCGGTAGGCCCCGATCCGGGTGCAGCCGTCCACGAGCGCGCTCATCTCGCTCTCCCACGGCACCCCGTCGAAGAAGCCCTTCATGACGAAGATGCTGAACGGCAGCTGCAGCGCCACCTTGACCAGGACGACGCCGGCCAGGCTGCCGAGCAGCCCCATGCGCAGGAGCACGATGAAGATCGAGACCAGCAGCGTCACCGACGGAAACGCGTGCAGCACCATCACGAACGCCAGGACCGGGCCGCGCCCGCGGAAGCTCCAGCGCGAGAACACGTAGCCGGCGTTGGTGGCCAGCGCGACGTCGAGGCACATGATCGACAGCGCCAGGAGGGCGGTGTTGCGCGCCGCGAGCCAGACGCTGGGCAGATCGCGCCCGGCCGCGCCCGCGTCCCACAGGAAGCGCCAGTTGTCGGTCGTGTAGGCGGTCGGGAAGATGCCCCAGGTGAGCTCGTGGCCGCGGCCGAACGAGGCCAGGAGCAGCCACAGATACGCGGCGGCCATGGGCAGGCTGAGCAGCGCCAGCGCGGTGACCAGCAGCGCGCGATCGCGCCCGGGCGCGGCCCGCCGGCTCACCCGTCCACCTCGATGCGCGGCGGCGCCGAGCGGGAGCCGAGCCCCGACAGGCGCCAGTAGACGACCGCCAGCGCG
>Ga0126377_10000396_pt1 | contig 26197 bp, 19 predicted proteins | sample PanSoiMetPlot_22_FD_92647 | JGI IMG/M metagenome (GOLD analysis project Ga0126377, IMG submission 92647) | Tropical forest soil microbial communities from Panama - MetaG Plot_22 | ecosystem: Environmental > Terrestrial > Soil > Tropical forest > Bulk soil | place: Panama | collected 2016-02-17 | reverse complement strand
CGGTGCGATGGCGCGTTGACGCTCACCGGTCTCATCGCGGGAGTGTCGACGCGCGACCTGCCTCGCGTCTCGATTTCCTCGGGCGACCTTGCGGTTCTGCAGTACACAGGCGGGACGACCGGCGTGCCGAAGGCCGCCATGCTCACGCACGGCAACCTCTTCGCGAATGTCGTGCAGAACGAGACGTGGCTCTATCGGAGTCGCGTGCGGGGCGACGCGCGATATCTGATGGTGATTCCGTATTTTCACATCTATGCGTTCACGGTGGGCATGTTGGGTGCCACATGGGTGGGCGGCGTGCAGATCATCATCCCCAAGTACGACGTCGAGCAGGTGCTGCTCGCGATTCGCACGCACCGGCCCACGTTCTTTCCGGCCGTGCCCACCATCTTCATCTCGATGCTCGCGCATCCGCGCGTGCAGGAATTCGAGCTCGACGAAGTGCGCACGTTCAACTCCGGCGGCGCCCCATGTCCCGTCGATGTGATCGCCGAGTTCGAGCAACGAATCGGGCGTCCCCTCAAGGAGGGGTACGGCCTCTCGGAGACGTCGCCGGTCACGCACTCGACGCCACAACTGGCGATACGCAAGCCCGGAAGTATCGGTCTGCCGCTGCCGGACACCGACATCAAGATCGTCGACGTCGAGACCGGGACTCACGAGCTGCCGGTCGGCGAATGCGGAGAGCTCTGTATCTCGGGACCCCAGGTGATGAAAGGCTACTGGAACCGGCCCGACGAAACGGCGCATGCGCTTCGCGTCGACGAGACCGGTCGCGTCTGGTTCCACTCCGGCGACATCGCCCGAGTGGACGAAGATGGGTTCACGACCATCGTGCAGCGCAAGAAGGATCTGATCATCGTCGACGGCTTCAACGTGTATCCCTCGGACGTCGAGGGCGTGTTGTACACGCACCCGGCCGTCAAGATGGCGGCGGTGATCGGCGTGCCACACGCGTATCACGGCGAGGCGGTCAAGGCGTGTGTCGTGCTGCGCGAGGGCATGAGCGCAACCGAAGCGGAGCTGCAGGCGCACTGCGCCGGCAGCCTCGCCGAGTACAAGCGCCCGCAGCAGATCGAGTTGCGCGACAGCCTGCCTCAGAGCGCGGTCGGAAAGATCCTCTACCGCGTGCTTCGTGAGGAGGTGGAGGCCAAGCGGAGCGTCGGGTGATGCCGCACTTCGTAGAGCGGGGGCTCGAGCCCCCGCGTCCCTCACCGGACTTTTTCCAGCTCCAGCCTGGCAATGGCCTCCCGATGCACTTCGTCCGGCCCGTCGGCGAGTCGGATGGTGCGCGCGTGCGCCCACGATCGAGCGAGCTCGAAATCGTCCGAGACGCCGGCGCCGCCATGCGCCTGAATCGCCCGATCGATCACCCGGAGCGCCATCCGAGGCACGACGACTTTGATCATGGCGATCTCGCCGCGGGCCGCCTTGTTGCCGACCGTGTCCATCAGCTGCGCCGCTTTCAGCGTCAGCAGACGCGCCTGCTCGATCTCCATCCGCGATTCGGCGATGTCGGCGCGGATCGTTCCCTGCTCGGCGAGCGGCTTCCCGAACGCGACGCGGGCGACGACGCGTCGGCACATCGCGTCGAGCGCGCGCTCGGCGCGGCCAATCAGGCGCATGCAGTGATGGATGCGGCCCGGGCCCAATCGCCCCTGTGCGATCTCGAATCCGCGCCCCTCGCCGAGCAGGATGTTCGACGCGGGCACGCGCACCTGGTCGAACACGATCTCCGCGTGCCCGTGCGGGGCGTCGTCGTACCCGAACACCGGCAGCGTCCGCGTGATCGTGATGCCGGGCGAGTCCATCGGCACCAGAATCATCGACTGCTGCAGGTGTCTCGGCGCTTCGGGCCGGCTCTTGCCCATGAAGATCGCGATCCGGCAGCGCGGATCACCGGCGCCCGAAATCCACCACTTGTGGCCGGTGATGACGTAGTCGGTGCCGTCGCGGACGATGCTCGAGCGGATGTTGGTGGCGTCGGACGACGCGACGTCCGGCTCGGTCATCGCGAAGCACGAACGAATCTCGCCGGCGAGCAGCGGTTCGAGCCACTGGCGACGCTGCTCGGGCGTGCCGTAGCGGACCAGCACTTCCATGTTGCCGGTATCCGGCGCCGAACAGTTGAACACCTCAGGAGCGAACGACGATCGGCCCATGATCTCGCAGAGCGGCGCGTAGGCACTATTGGTCAGTCCCTTGCCGTACTCGCTGTCGGGGAGAAAGAGGTTCCAGAGGCCGGCCGCGCGCGCTTTCGTCTTGAGCGCTTCGACGATCGGCGTCGGCTGCCAGCGATCGCCCTCGGCCACCTGCTGCCGAAACGTCGGCTCGTTCGGGTAAATGTGTTCGTCCATGAAGGCGAGCAGCCGCTCTTGGACGCCCTGGGTCTCTGAGAGCTGAGTCATGGGCGAATCATAGTCAGTGGAAGCGTGATGTGAACAGGTAACGGAGGTGACGGAGGGAACGGATTAACAGGAGCAACGGAGAAACGGAGAGCGGAGTGACTGGTAAGTGAGCAGTCAGCTCCGTTCGCCCTCCGTTACTCCGTTCCTCCTGTTAATCCGCTATCTCCGTCACCTCCGTTCCCTCAGGAGCAAATGATGTCGAGTCCAATCCACTACGAAGTCACCGATCGAGTCGCCGTGCTCACGATCGATAACCCGCCTGTCAATGCGCTCTCGCCTGCAGTGTGGCAGGGAGTCGACCAGGCTGTTGCCCGTGCTGGGGTAGACGAAGGTGTCGGTGCGATCGTGATTCGGGGCGCGGGCACGACGTTTGTCGCCGGGGCGGACATCAAGATCTTCGACGCGATTCGGACGCGCGAGCAGTCGCTGACGCGATCGGCGGGAACGCACGCGCTGCTTCGCCGCCTCGAGGACTCGTCCAAGCCGCTGGTGGCGGCAATTCACGGCAACGCGCTCGGCGGTGGCAACGAGCTGGCGATGGCGTGTCACTTTCGGGTCGCGACCGGCGATGCCCGAATCGGTCAGCCGGAGGTGATGCTGGGCATCATCCCGGGTGCCGGCGGCACGCAGCGTCTCCCCCGGCTGTGCGGTCCTGAGCTCGCGCTGCGCATGTGTACTGATGGCAAGCCGATCTCCGCGCAGCAGGCGCTCGCCCAGGGGATCATCGATCGCATCATCGAAGGCGATCTCACCGAAGCGGCGGTTGCGTTCGCGCGCGAGCAGGCCTCGAGCGGGCAGAGTCGCCGCACCCGGGAGCGCGCGGACGCGATCGCCGAGCTCGCGCGGGGGCTTGCTGCCTGTCAGGCGACGCGCGCGTCACTGCCTGCGCACGGCGGTGGATCGGCCGCGGCTCGCGCAGTCGTCGACGCGATCGAGGCCGGCCTTCAGCGAGGCTTCGACGCCGGATCCGAGCGCGAGCGCGAGCTGTTCGCCGGGTGTGTGATCTCGACCGAGTCGAAAGCACTGCGGCATCTGTTCTTTGCGGAACGCGAGGTCGCAAGAGTTCCCGGCGTGTCGAAAGAGACGCCGGCGAAGACGATCGTCTCGGCGGCGGTACTTGGCGCGGGCACGATGGGCGGCGGCATCGCCATGACCTACGCGAATGCCGGCATCCCGGTCCTGCTGAAAGACGTCGACCAGGCCGCGGTCGATCGAGGTCTGTCGACGATCCGCGCGAACTACCAGTCGTCGGTCGCCAGAGGCCGCATGACCCCGGACGCGCTCGATCGCACGATGCGCCTCATCACGCCGACCACGAACTACGACCGGTTCGACACGGTCGACATCGTGGTCGAAGCCGTGTTCGAGGACATGGAGCTGAAGAAGACGACGTTCGCCGAACTTGGCCGGGTGACGAAGCCTGAGTGCGTGCTCGCGACCAACAGCTCGACCCTCGACGTCGACGAGTTCGCGCGCGCCAGCGGTCGCCCCGAGGCGGTGATCGGACATCACTTCTTCAGCCCGGCAAACGTGATGAAGCTGCTCGAGATCGTCCGCGGCCGCGAGACCAGCCCCGACACGATCGCCACGTCGATCCGGCTGGCCAAGCGTCTCGGCAAGATCGGCGTCGTCGTCGGCAACTGCTTCGGGTTTGTCGCGAACCGCATGCTGGCGTACTACATGCGCGAGTCGTATCTGCTGTGCGAAGAGGGAGCGAGCGTCGCCGAGATCGATCAGGCGCTGACCGACTTCGGCATGCCGGTCGGTCCATTCGGCATGCAGGACATCGCCGGCATCGATGTCGGCGCACGTATCCGGCAGTACTTGCGGTCGATTGGGAAGACCCGCGCCGAGGGTCCGCAGTCCGAGCTGCCCGACCGTCTCTACGCGATCGGCCGGTACGGACAGAAGACGGGCGCGGGATGGTATCGCTACGAACCGGGAAGTCGAACGCGGATCTCCGATCCGCTCGTCGATCAACTGGCCGAGGAGGCGGCGGCTCGGCGCGGCATCGCGAGACGTCGCATTTCGAGCGACGAAATCCTCGCGCGCATCACCACCGCGCTCGCGAACGAAGGCGCTCGCGTGCTCGAGGAGGGCTATGCGATTCGCGCCAGCGACATCGATGTGATCTACTGCTATGGCTTCGGGTTCCCGAGGTATCGCGGCGGGCCGATGTTCTACGCCGACACGATCGGGCTGCCCGAAGTCCTCGCGCGCGTGAACGAGTATCGCTCGCGATTCGGCGACTACTGGCAGCCGGCGCCGCTGCTCGAACGTCTCGTGGCCACGGGCCGCGGATTCTACGCCGAGTCAGAGGTAGCCGCGGGATGATTGAGATCCTGGATGTGCACAAGCTTGGCACGAGCATCGGTCGCGAGCTCGCCGTCAGCGAATGGATGGACGTGCCGCAATCGACGATCGATCGCTTTGCCGACGCGACTGACGATCGCCAGTGGATTCATGTCGATACGGCGCGCGCAGCGAAGGAATCCCCGTACGGCGCGACGATCGCGCACGGCTTTCTGACGCTCTCGCTGCTGCCCGCACTGATGCGGACGGCGCTGGTGCTGCCGCACGTCCGGCTTGCGGTCAACTACGGCCTCAACCGCGTGCGCTTCGTCTCTCCAGTCCCGGCAGGCGCCCGCGTTCGCGGGCGCTTCACGCCGATTGGCGTTTCGACCGCCGGCGATGGCATCGATGTGACGTGGGGCGTCACGATCGAACGTGAACACGGTGACAGACCGTGCTGCGTCGCCGAGTGGATCGCCCGGTACTACATGTGAAGGCTGTCCTCTGCCGCGCCTACGGGCCGCCCGCGTCGCTCGTCATCGACGATGTCCCTTCGCCCCTGCCGGGCCTGGGCGAGGTGCGCGTAGCGGTGCGCGCGGCGAGCGTCAACTTCCCCGATCTGCTGATCATCGAGAACAAGTACCAGGTGAAACCGCCGCTGCCGTTCTCGCCCGGATGTGAGGCCGCCGGTGTGATCGCGGCCGTCGGGGACGGCGTTGCTCACATCGCCCCGGGCGATCGCGTCATGGCCATCACGGGCTACGGTGCGTTCGCGGGGGAAATCTGCGTGCCGGCTGATCGGGTGTTCCAGGTTCCCGACAGCATGGACGATGAGACGGCGGCGTCGTTTCTGTTCACCTACGCGACCGCTCATCACGCGCTCCGCGATCGAGGCGAGCTGCAACGTGGTGAGACGTTATTGGTCCTCGGTGCTGCGGGTGGCGTCGGCACGGCGGCGCTCGAAGTCGGGAACGCCGTCGGCGCTCGGGTGATTGCGTGCGCGTCGACGGACGAGAAGCTCGCCTTCTGCCGTGCGCACGGCGCCAGCGAGACGATCAACTATGCGACGAGCAATCTGCGCGACGAGCTTCGACGGCTCGTCGGTGAGAACGGCGTCGACGTCGTGTGCGATCCAGTGGGAGGCGCATACACGGAAGCCGCGCTCCGATCGATGGCGTGGCGTGGACGGCTGCTGGTGGTCGGTTTCACGGCAGGTGAGATTCCGAAAATCCCGCTGAATCTGCCGCTCCTCAAGGGATGTTCGATCATCGGCGTCTCGTGGGGTGGACACATGCGGCGCGAGCCCGAACCGTTTGCGAGGGGCGTCGACGAGCTCGTTCGCTGGTATTGCGAGGGACGTCTGCGGCCGCACGTCGATCGCACGTTCGCGCTCGAACGCGTCGCCGACGCCATGAACCAGGTTGCCAACCGGGCCGTGATGGGCAAAGTGGTAATAAAGATGCAATGACTTATGACGAACCGCCAAATCCGATTGCAACGACGACCGACCGGCGCACCAACCCGCGACGACTTTTCGATCGTCGATGCGGCGATGCCAGGCGTAAAGGACGGCCACGTTCTTCGACGGACGATCTATCTCTCGCTCGATCCGTACATGCGTGGGCGAATGAGCGACGCGCGCTCCTACGCCACTCCCGTCGCGCTCGGCGACGTCATGGTCGGTGGCACGGTGAGCCAGGTGATCGAATCGCGCGACTCAAAATTTGCCGCCGGCGATTTCGTTACAGGCATGGATGGCTGGCAGCAGTACGTCTCGTCGCCCTCCGCGGGCCTACGGAAACTTGATCCGAACCTCGCGCCGATCTCGACGGCCGTCGGCCTACTCGGCATGCCGGGGCTGACGGCGTACGTCGGTCTTCTCGATATCGGACAGGCGAAGAGTGGTGAAACGGTGGTTGTATCGGCTGCCTCCGGCGCGGTCGGATCAGTGGTTGGGCAGATCGCGCGGCTGAAGGGATGCCGTGCTGTGGGGATCGCAGGAACGGCGGAGAAGTGCGAGTACCTCACGCGCGAGCTCGGCTTCCACGCGGCAGTCAATCATCGTGATCCCGATCTGCGCAGCGCTCTGCGCGCCGCATGCCCTGATGGCATCGACGTGTACTTCGAGAACGTCGGAGGTGTTGTGCTCGACGCGGTGATGGGGCTGATCAACCGCGGTGCGCGCATTCCGCTCTGCGGCCTCATCTCGCAATACAACGCGAGCCCGCTTCCACCCGGACCCAATCTCGCACCGCTGCTCACGAACAGGGCGCGTATCCAGGGGTTCATCATCCTGGATCACTTCGACCGGTTCGGCGCCTTCCTGCAGGAGTGCGCACCGTGGGTACGCAATGGCCAGCTGCGCTACCGCGAGGACATCGTCAACGGACTCGATGCGGCTCCGGACGCATTCATCGGGATGCTCGAAGGAAAGAACTTCGGAAAACTGCTGGTGCGCGTCTCACCTGATCCGACGCAGCCCTCGTGACCGCCCGCCCGGTCCTACCGCGCAGCGGTCGCGAGCCGGAGGCGGAACGCAGCCATCTCTTCGCCGTTGCGGACGAGCAGGATGTCGCCGACGACCACCGGGTGATTCCACGTCTTGCCATCGATGGCTTTGAAACGCGAAATCTCTTTGAACTGTTCGGGCGTCGCCGAGACGAGCGCGAGTTCCCCTTCCTCCGAGATCACCAGCAGCAGATCCTGATCGGCGAGGAGCACGAGCTGGCCGGCACCGTAGCGTCCGCCCTTCCATTTGCGCGCGCCGTCAGCGAGATCGATGCAGGCGAGGATGCTGCCGTCGAAGCCGAAGGCGTACCCCTTGTGCACGACGAAGTCGTTGTAGTACGGCTTCAACCCGGTTGACGTCCAGCGTTCATCGACCGTCCATGCCTTGCCGCCCTCATGTGAGATCGCAATTCGGCGGATGCCTTGTCCTCCGGTTGTCGTGAGACTGTTGATCAGCAGGTTGCCGTTCTCGGTCACGCCAGGCTGCACGATCGCGCCGTCTCCCCACATGTGCTTCCAGAGAACTGTCCCGTCACCGGGCGCGACGCTCGTCGCACCGCCTCCGCTGAGCAGCACGATTTGGGGCACGCCATCAACGGTGATTCGATGTGGCGAGCTGTAGCTCATGCCGCCTGCGGGACCGAACCACCGCGGCTTGCCGGATGCCATGTCGTACGCCGCCAGAGTGCCGGCGGCCGCGACGACGACTTCGTTGTCGATGGCGAGGGGAGAACTGGCGAATCCCCACATCGGCACTTCTGTCCTGCTGTCGGTCGCCACATTGCGCGACCAGATCACAGCACCGGTGCGTTCGTCGAGCGCGTTCAAGACGCCGGTCGCACCGAATGTGTATGCGCGCCCGTTGCTGATGGTCGGCGTCGCCCGAGGGCCGGCGCCGCCGTTCGATTCGTAGAAGCGCACCGGGTCGCGATGCCGCCACACCGGCGCGCCCGTGCTCACGCGGTACGCCGCGACGATCTCGTCGTCACCGCGCTGCTCCTGCGTGTAGAGCAGATCGCCGTGGACCGCGAACGACGACCAGCCCGGACCGATCGGCCTGCGCCACATCTCGACTGGAGGCGATGTCGACCAATCCGCAGCGATGCGCACACCGCGAATCACACCACTGCGCTCAGGGCCGCGAAAGCCGGGCCACTCTGCGGGCCGTTCGATTCCTGTCGCTGCAGTGGCATCGGCCTTGTCCGCCGCAGGCAAGGTAACTGGAGTCGTCGCGACGATGTTCGCGGGTTGCGCAGGAATGTCCTTGAGCGTCTCTTGCGGTAGTGCTGACGAAGGAAGCGGCCTGACTTCGTCGGCGCGCGCGAGCAGACGCTGTTCGGGCGTTGGCGTCCATCGCCAATGCAGATCTGAACGGCCCGCCCCCATGATCCCACCCGTCCTGAGGAGCGTGAACAGTCCACACGCGAGCACAATGGCCCCGACGAGCGACGCATATCGAAGCGCGCCGAATAGACGGCCGCTTGCCGCTGCCCATGCGACGAGAGCCACGCTGACGGTTTGGACGGAGAACATGGGGAATAGCACGCCCATGCCGGCGCCGGAGATCGATGCGTCGAGGAAGGGTCGTGTCGCGTACGCGGCAGCGATGGCGACGACCACGGCGCCCAGCCGTTCGAGCCAGGACACGCGGCTGAAGAACAGCCACCAGATGACGACCGCGAGCGCGCCGACGATTCCGGCCATCATCCAGACGATGACGAGGTCCGGGAAGATGAACGGCAGCACGAGTCCAACCAACACCAGCAGTGCGGCGGCGACACCGGGCCACAGTCGAAGTGGTTTCTGCGCAGTCACGATACTTTCCATAGAAGCGCCATGGATCCTTTCCTGCGGAGACGCCAGCGCCAGTACGCCATCGCGAAGATCGGCGCGACCACTGGAACCGGAAGAAGAGCAGGGATGTTGATCACCTCGGGGACTCGCCCCGGCGGTCCGAAAAAAAATGACGCGGCAGCAATGACCAGCCCCAGACACATGCGCCATTGATGCCGCACAAGACGAGGCGCGCCACGAAGGCCGCCCGCGCGAATCATCCGAAGATCACCAGCACTCCCCAATAAGCCGACCGCACCGAAGATGAAAAACGCTGGAGCCGGGATCCCCTGCCTGACCCCGCCGAGGGCGATCGCGTCAAACCCCAACATGATCCCGCTCAGGCCTCCTCCGAACCCCACCAGCATGGCACCGCGGTCCAGCCAAGGCGATCCTTGGCTGGGCCGTCGAACCGTGAGCACAGCGGTGAGTACCAGATAGAAGGTGAGCACACCTGCCATCAGATTGCCCATGTTGGGCTTGAGAAACACAGCCATCAGCGCGCCGCTGGCCGACAGGAGGAGCATCGCGCAGACAAAGATCATCCCGCTCTTGCGATGCAGGCTGCCGCCCTTTGCTGCAGAGAGCGCGACAAAGCCGAATACGATTCCCAGCGCCCCAGCGACGATGTGCGGAAGCGCGATCAGTTGCACGACTCGAGCCTCACCATGGCGCGTCTATTCGGACCGGAGCGCCTGCAGCACATCCACCCGCGATGCCCGCGCAGCCGGCATCAACGACGCGACGACAGCGGCGCCGATGAGCACCGCGGCAGCGCCCATCAACGGCAGCACGCCTGGCACCTCCACGTTCGAGAAGAATCGCGCCGTCAGGCTCGCGAGCGCATAGCCGCCTGCGGCTCCAGCCGCGATCCCCATCGACGCAATCCAGACGCCCTCCGCCAGCACGCCCGCCAGCAGATTCGCGCGATTGGCCCCGACCGCGAGACGCACGCCGAATTCAGCCGTGCGGGCGCTCACCGAGAACGCGAGCACGCCGGCGACGCCGACGACCGCGATGAGCAGCGCGATACCGGCGAACCCGGACACGACGAACGCGTTCAGCCGATCGGGCGAGAGCACCTCCGCGCGCACGTCCTCGAGCGTGGCGGGTCGCGCGACCGGCTGATCCGCCGCGAGCTCGCGAATGACGTGTGTGATTGGCGGAACGAGCGCATACGGGTCTGTGGCTGTGTGTACGAACAATCGTCCGGCGGCGCCAATCTGCCGAACGGGGTGATACACCGTCATCGCCGGTCTGGGCTCGACGCTTTCGTCATCGACGTCTGCGACGACGCCGACGATGCGACGCAGCACCTTCTGGTCTCCGAAGTACGGATCGGTCCACCAGAGATGCCGGCCCACCGCTTCGCTGTCTGGAAACAGCCGCTGTGCCAGGCTCTGGCTGACGATCACGACAGGCTCGCCTGTGCCGCGGTCATCGCTGGTGAAATCGCGCCCCGCCAGCATCGGCACGCCGAGTACAGCGAAGAAGCGAGGCGCGACGATGCGGAACCGCGCGCGTGGGTTCTCCTCATCTGGCGCAGGCGTGTAGCCTTCGACCGCGAATGGGATCTCGGGACCGAAGCTGCCGGCATCACGCCACGGCACGAAGTTCCCCACCGCGACCCCTTCGACGCCCGGCAATTGACCGATGCGTCGCGTCACTTCTTCGTAGAAGTTGATATCGTTCGCGCCCCCCACGCCTGTGGCTTGCGTCGGAATGTCGACGGCCAGCACTTGATGCATGTTGTAGCCGGTGTTCGCGCGCTGGATTGCCATGAGCGTGGCGACGAGCATGGCAGCGCCCGCGATCAGCACGAACGAGCAGGCAATCTGTGTCGTCGCGAAGACGCGCAGCCGACGCTTGGTGCTCGATGTGATCCGGAAGCTGCCATTGGCGAGACCGAGCCCCGCAGCCGCGTGTGACGAGGGCAGGCGGGGGACATACGCGAGCAGAACCGCTGCTGCGATCGCAAGACCGGTCCCTATCCACAGCACGCTCGGATCGACGGTGACCTCGAGCGCGCGGACAGAGAAACGCGCGGCATAGCGCGCGACGATGTTCACGAACGGTCGTGCGAGCGCGATGCCGAGCACGGCGCCAGCGGCGCAGAGTACGAGGCTCTCCGCCAGCAGCGTTCGCCGAAGCGCGCCGGTGCCGGCACCGAGCGCGGCCCGCACGGCGAGCTCGCCTTCGCGCCGTACCGACCGGGCGAGGATCAGGTTGGCGACGTTGGAGCACGCGATGACGAACACCACCGCTGCGGCGGCAAGCAGGATGAGCAGAACGGTTCGAGCTGGTGATGCGATCTGATCACGCAGCTTCGCGACCGTGAGGTGCACATCCTTCGAGGCATACGACTCCGGATGATCGCGGATGATCGACGCGTGCACCGAGGTCAGCTCGGCGCGCGCCTGTTCGAGAGAGACGCCTGGCGCGAGACGGCCGAAGAGCTCCGTCATCCGGTGCGAACGGTTGGTGACCATCAACGCGCCCATGTGATGAGGGCTCGTGACGACGTTCGCGATGATCTCGGTGTCAGCCGGATAAGGAACCGATGGCTCGAGCACGCCGACAACGGTGGCGCTCCGCGCGCCAAGACGGATCGTTCTGCCGATCACTGCGGGGTCAGCATGGAGCGAGGTCGTCCAGAACCTGTGCGTGAGGACCGCGACCCCCGCGGCCTCCGGACCATCGTCCTGTGCGTTCAACAGCCGGCCGAGCACCGGGCGAAGACCCATCACGTCGAAGAACGAACCGCTGACGACGCCCGCCTTAATCATGCGCGGCTCGCCGCCGAGGCCGTTCAGCGCGAAGTCGACGGTGGAGAAATCACCGAAGGCGTTGATCGTGGACGCGCGTGATTTCAGGTCGTTGATCTCAGGCACCGAGAACGTCATGTTCTCGGCGCCGATACCAGGCGCGCCCTGCCGGATGTAGATCAGACGATCTTCGTCGCGATTGACCAGCGGGCGCAGAAGCACGCCGCGGACGACGCTGAAGATGGCGGCGTTGGCGCCGATGCCGAGTGCGAGCGTGATGACGACAGTGACAGCCAGTCCCTTGGCGCGAAGGAGCGCGCGCAGCGCGAACCGGATATCCCGGGCAAGGGCCTCCATGTCGTCGTACCAGCGATGACGCCAGACGCGTCGTATCGAGTCACGCGTGAGCGTGACGTTGCCGAACTCCTTCAGCGCCGCCAGGCGGGCAGCCGCTGGATCCTCGCCACGCTCGATGCGCTCCTTGATGCTGATGGCCAGATGGCCCCGGATCTCTTCGTCGAGATCGTCCTCGTCCGGGCGCATGGCTACTCCTTGCTTTCGGGTGCCGGGTTCATGATGCGGCCGATGGCGTCGACGAGTTGCGACCACCGATCCTGCTCGCGCGACAACTGCGCCTTGCCTGCGGCGGTCAGCCGGTAATACCTGGCCCGTTGATTGGCCTCGCTCACGCCCCATTCAGCCTTGAGCCAGCCTTGTTTCACCAGGCGATGAAGCGCAGGGTAGAGCGAGCCGGTTTCGACTTTCAGCAGCTCGTCGGACCGCGCGCGGATCGCCTGGCCGATGCCGTGGCCGTGCTGCGGTCCCCACTGCAGGGTCCGAAGGATGAGCATGTCGAGGGTGCCCTGGAGGAGCTCCAGGCGTTGCTCGTCGCGTGATTTGGCCATAGTCGTAGACAGTCTACGGCCTTGGACGTAGGATGTCTACGGCTTGTTCCCGCCTTCGCCCCCGGCTTGGCGGGGCCCTAGTGTGTGCCGTGTGAGCGCCAGGCTTTTCCTTGTTTCCCGACGATATCGACGAGGTCGCCCATCGCAAGGCTGACGTCGATGAGGTGCAGGCCCCAGTCCTTCAGGACCTGACCATTGGTGGCCAGGTCGCCCACGATGTCGTCGGTGCGGGGATCGGCAGGGTTGCCGTGCACGGTGATCTCGAGGTAGTTCGCGAATTCGTTCGACGCGCACTTTGCCGTCAGCAAGCCAGGCACGCTGACCCATGGCGTCGTCACCGGCTTCTCTGGAACGACCCATGGCTTTGGCGCGGCCGGTGACACGATCGTGCTGCCTGCCGTCGAGAGGTACGCGTGGAGCTCCGCACTGCCTCCCGCGAGGGCTGCCGGATTCGTGCACGCCGCCTCCATCTTTGGATCGGCGACCTTGCCGAAGCGCGTGTTCGACGGCGGAGTCGACGTCGATCGGAACGAGCTGTACGCGATCAGGCACCCGGTCTGCGACGCAGCGTGGCAGAGCGGGATGTGCTGGAACGCACCGCCGATGTCCTTGCCGCGCGCCACGGGAATCGTCGCCCCGGGAAGAATCGCCGACACGATCCGCGACTGGATCGGCTTGCCGTCGATCTCGCGTCGAATGAGCTCGGTGAGGACGTACGATCCCTGCGAGTGGCCGATCAGCACGACGCCGCGACCGTTGTTGTCGTGTGCGAGGTAGTAGTTCCACGCATCGCGCACATCGTCGTATCCGAGTCCGACCGAGAGGCCACCCGACGCGCCGCCACCCAGGATGCGTCGCAGTCCTGCGAGCGTGACCTGCCGATAAAGCGGCGCATACGGTCTGCACTTGGACGCGAAGCGCGCGAACTGGAGACGAACGACGTTCAGTTCGGCCGGGTCCGCGGTCATGTCGCTGTTCGGTGTCGGATCGGTCGAGACAGTGGGATACACGTAGAAGCAATCGATCGACGCCTTCGGATCGGCCGCCCAGGTCTCGCGTGACATCGCACCGTTGGCCTTGATGACGGTCGTCGTGAGATCGACGGCGCACGCATCCTGCCGGCCGGGCCGGCAGAGCCAGGTTTTCTCGTCGCCGTAGTCGTTCGGCTTCGCGGCTGGTTCGGCTGGCGGGGTTTGAGGCGTCGTCTGCGCCGTCAGGGGTCCGGACGCGTAGACCGCGACCAGCAGCGCTGCAATCAAGGTTGTGCGCACATCGACTCCAGTTCTGTAATGGGGTCGGGAGTCATTTCCGACTACGACTTCCCGGAAATGACTCCCGACCCCATTACTGCCGTTTGCCGGTGAAGGTGCCGTCGCCGACGCCGGTGATCATGATCTTGCCTTTCATCGCGTCCTTGCCCTCGATCGTTCCCGTATACGACACCGGGATCTGCATGTCGAGCACGTTCGCCATGAAGTTGAACGCGATGTCGCGGCCTTTCACGGTACCGGTGAAATCGGCTTCGCCCAGCGTCATCGACGAGTAGTGTCCGGTGATCTTCTCGCCGTCCTGCTTGAACGTGACAGTAGGGGTCCCGGTTCCGGCACTGGTTTCGACGGTGAACACCCACTTGCCTGTGACATCGACTTTATCCTGCGCGACGAGCGCCGGTGCAACGACAACAACGACAGCAACGAGTAGAACCAGTCTCTTCATATCGACAGTGTAGGGCGGGTCTTGCTTTCTAGACCCGCCGGATCGTGAGTCGAAGGGCCGGTCTTGCCTTCCAGACCTGCCGGCCCCCTGTGAGTTGTAAGGCGGGTCTTGGTGTGCAGACCCGCTCTGGCTCATCGCGGACACGCGGACGCCTCAGAACGAGAACTGGGCCCCCAGCTTGAAGAAACGGCCTTGCAGCACGTTGGTCGGACGCAGCCACGTGCTCGTCGTTGGCGACGTCGAGTAGGTGGAGCTCACGGTAAATGGCCAACTGCTGTTGAGGACGTTGTAGACGTCGAAGTCGACTCGCAGTCGATAGTGGGCGAACCCGACTCTCTTCGACGCGCGCAAATCGAGCTGATTGAGGTTATGTTCTCCGTACTCCAGTCCCTCGCGAATCAGCTGAATCGTCCGCGACGCCGTGCCGGTCCAGTTGCGGCCGATGAACGGGTTCGCCACCGCGCTCGTGACCGCCCAGTTCGCCTGGATGCTCGGACCGGCGCCGCCGGTCTGCACGCCACGCGTGAACTGATACGTGCCCGCGATCACGACGTCGAATGGCAGTGTGTAGGCCCCGGAGAGCTTCACATCCGGGCGATACGGGTACTCTCGGTGGCATCCCTTCGAGCCGTCCGGGTAGATTTCCGTGCCCTGGGCCGTGAGGCCGACGACGGCGTCGAGGCCGGCTGCGATCAGATTGCAGTTGTCGAAGGTTCTGGCGGTCGCCGCGAGGCCGGCCTTCAAGAACGCGCCGTTCCTGAAGCGCGCCTCGATGTTGGCGTCGTAGCCTTGATACAGGTTCGTCTCGCCGCCGAAATCGTCTGAGAACCGAATCAGATTGTCGGCCGGGAGATTCTGCGCAAACACTGAGGGCTTCAGATCCTGGACGCCACACACCTGGTAGCCACCACCGCCAGGCAAATCCGGATCGGAAGGTGCGGTCAGGCAGAACGAGTCGTAGCTGCTGGCGTCGTAGCGGAGATCGTCGGTAAACGTCTGGTTGCCGAACGTGCGACGGTAATAGCCGCCGCTCACCGAGATTCGATCGGCCACCTGATGCTGCGCGGCGATGGAGTATTCCATGTTGTAACCGCGCTTGTTCCAGCCATTCAGCACGCCGGGATCGGTTCTCGTGGTCGAGACGTTCCGCCCGAACGTCGGCGTCGCCGTCGAGGCGCTCAGCTCGTCGAACTGGATGTTGCCGTTGGCATCGAGCGGCAACCCGTTACCGTCCAGATCCCTCCAGGGCCGAATGTCCGTCAGGCCGAGCACTGTGACCGGGTTGTTGTCGTTGGCCACGGCAATCTGTTGCCCAGCGACATAGCGGGCCACGCTCGCTTTGACGGCCGTTCGCCCGTCACCGAAGACGTCGATCGCCACGCCGACGCGCGGCGAGATGTCTTTCCAGTCCTGAACGGTACCCACGCAGCCGGCTTGAGAATCGTTCCTGCCGTCAGGGCATTTGCCGAACTTGATGCCGCTGTTGAACCGGCTCGGGGTGACCTCGCTCTCCTGCGTCTCGCCGATGAACCAGTCGTAGCGCACCCCGAGATTCCAGCTCACGCGGTTCATGATCCAGCGATCCTGCAGGAACACGCCTGTGTCAGCCTTGATGCCGTTGCGACGATCAAACGGCAACCGAAGAGTGACCGACACTGGAGTGCCTGCGCTATAGGTGATCGGCTGCACGTCGCCGGTGAATTGATCGAGGCGTCGCCAGTCGCCTTCGCTCACCGTTGCGCCAAGCCGGAACGCGTGCGACCCGGTGACGTATGACGCCGCGCCCATATACGTGCGAAGGATGGAGAAGTGATCCGACGGCGCGTTCCAGGCATTCGCGATCTTGCCGCTCGACTGATCGAACACCGTGTAAACGCGCGAATTGGCGATGGCCGCCGGATCCCAGACCTTGTCGCTGATGCCCGTCACCTCTGGCTGATAGAGCTCGGTGTATTCCTGGTCGTAGATGCCGAGCCCGGCTTCGAGGAGCAATCGATTGGTGTGGGTCCGCGTCCACTTGCTGACGTTCACGAAGCTGGTTGGTGTCACCTGCACGCCGGCGGCTTCCGGTGGGACGTTTGCGGCGATACCCCAATGGTTTCGGTACTTGCTCTGGTTGTCGTGGTAGACGGACACCTTGTCCTTGCTGCTTGCTTGCCACGACACGCGTCCTGCGTTGCTGACGATATGTCCATCGTCGATGCCTGGGCGGCTCGTATCCGCCTGATAGATGAACGGTGATGGATTGCTGTCGAAGTAGCTGTCGGCTACGGTCTTCTCGACGCCCCAGTGTCGAAAGGTGTAGTGGAACCACAGCTTGTCGCGAAGGACGGGACCGCCGATCGACGGGTTGAAGTCCCAGATGCGCTGAATCTCGGAGACGTTCGTGAGGCGGTTGTTCGGGTTGAACGTCGTACTGCCCGAGAGGTTCGAGCGGCTGCAAGGCTGGCCGATGGCCGGCGAACCGCAGTTGCCGGACGCCCATGCGCCGTCCGTGAAATTCCCAAAGAACTGTCCCCGGAAGGTGTTGCCACCGTCCCGCGGGACCATATTCACGCGCATGCCGCCCTGACCCATCTCGGCGGAGTCGGCGCCGGTGATGTAGCTCAGCTCCTCGAAGCTGGCGTCGTTCCAGTACACGCCACTGTAAGCGCCTTGCGCCTCGAGGTTGTTGAGGCGCAGGCCCTCGATGGTCTGCACGGTATCGGCAGACCCCCGATACTGCAGCGGCGACTGCTGCAGCGATCCGGACCCGCCGACATCACGTGACAACGCGCCTCCGCCACCAACGGCGAGCGCCGTGCCAGGAATCATGATCCCGATCGCCTGGATGTTGCGACCGGTCGGCAACGTGTCGAGCACCTCACGCGTCATGACCGTGCGCGAGGTGATGCTCTGGGTGTCAACGATGGGCGACTCACCGGTAACGGTGACCGTTTCCTCGACCGCCCCCACCTTCAGCTCGGCATTGACCGTCGCCGTGAAATCGGATGTCAGCTCGATGCCTTCGCGCTTCACGAGGCTGAAGCCGGGGAGCATGAAGGTGACGACGTAGGTGCCGGGACGGAGATTTTCGACGCGGTAGACCCCCGAGGCGTCGGTGACACCCGTCCGGGTCTTCTCGATGAGCACCGGACTGGATGCTTCGACGGTGACACCGGGCAGCACAGCTCCGGATGGGTCTTTGACCAATCCGGCGATGCTGCTCGTCTGAGCCGCCCCCGCCACGGGCATTGCCAGGAAAACCAGGATCACGCCGATTCGCGAAGCGAGCGCACGCATCATGCCCAACTCCCTTCAGACGACCGGACCGTATCAACCCGACCCTCAGAGCCTCACGTGCTCACCCGGGTCTTGGCGGGCCAACCGACGGGCGGCCCGCTCAGTCGTTGATACGCGCCCCATGTCCCCGCGCCTACCGACCGACCGTTCGGTCGGGGAGAATAGCACTCTCCCTTGACCGTGACAACGGTGATCAAGAAGGCCTGTGAAGGTGTAGACTTTTCGGGCCGGACACACCGACCGTCCGGTAGGGGATCCTTGTCTCGTCCGGCTGAAGCCGGACACTACGTACGGAGTCGATGATGACGCGACGACTCTCGCTCGCAGCCGCAGCGCTTGTCAGCGCCGCGGCCCTGATGGCAGTTGGGATCTCGGGTCAATCAGGTCTGCCGAGCACGCGCAACGGCGACTGGCCGCAGTACACCGCCGACGCGCGCGGCACGCGCTACTCGCCGCTCGATCAGATCAACGCGACCAACTTCAATCAACTCGAGGTCGCGTGGCGATTCAAGACCGACAACCTCGGAAGTCGTCCCGAGTTCAAGCTCGAAGGCACGCCGCTCGTGATCGGCGGCACGCTCTACACCACCGGCGGCACGCGACGCTCCGTGATCGCGCTCGACGCGAAGAGCGGCGAGTTGAAGTGGGTCCACTCGTACGCTGAAGGCACGCGCGGTGCGAATGCGCCGCGTCAGCTCTCCGGTCGCGGGCTCTCGTACTGGACCGACGGCAAGGGCGACGATCGCATTCTCTATGTCACGCCCGGCTATCGCCTGATCGCGCTCAACGCGAAGACCGGTCAGCCGATCGCAACGTTCGGCGCGAAGGGCGTCGTCGATCTGAAAGTGGGCGTGGTGTTCGGCACCGACCAGCCGATCGATCTCGAGACTGGTGAGATCGGGCTGCACTCGACGCCGACAATCGCGCGCGATGTGGTGCTCATCGGATCGTCGATGAAAGAAGGGATGACGATCACGACGCACAACAACACCAAAGGGCTCGCGCGCGCGTTCGACGTGCGCACCGGAAAACTGTTGTGGAGCTTCAACACGATTCCGCGCCCGGGAGAGGTTGGCAACGACTCGTGGCTGAACAACTCGTGGGCGGTCAACGGCAACACCGGTGTGTGGAGCCAGATCACGGTGGACGAAGAGCTCGGTCTCGTCTATCTCCCCGTGGAATCGCCGTCCTCCGACTACTACGGCGGCAAGCGTCCCGGCAACAACCTGTTTGGCGAGAGTCTGGTCTGCGTCGATCTCAAGACCGGCAAGCGCAAGTGGCACTTCCAGCTCGTTCACCATCCAATCTGGGATCACGACGTGTCGTCGGCGCCGATTCTGCTCGACGTGACGATCGAGGGTCGCGCGCGCAAAGTCGTCGCGCTGCCGAGCAAGCAGAGTTTCCTCTATGTCTTCGATCGCGTGACCGGCGAACCGGTCTGGCCGATCAACGAGACACCGGTTCCGCCGGGCGACGTGCCGGGCGAGTGGTACTCGCCGACGCAGCCGATTCCCAGCAAGCCGGCGGCCTACGGCCGGCCAGGGCTTCGCATTCCCGAGGAGGTCATCGACTACACGCCCGAGATGCGCGCGCAGGCGATGGAGAACCTCAAACATTACAAGTGGTGGCCGGGAGACAAGTTCCCCTACAGCGGCACGCTCTACAACCCGCCGATCGTTGGCAACGTCAAAGGGCTGTTGGGTGCGGTGAATCTCGGCAACGCGAGCGGCGGTACGAACTGGCCGGGTGGCGGCGCTGATCCGGAAACGGGCATTGTCTACGCGCAGGCCAACCTGTCGGCGTTCGCGGCAGAGTCGGTGGCGCCGCCACCGGCCGGCTTCTCCGACATCCCGTATCAAGCGGGCGTCGTCGGGGCGCCGTTCCGTCTGCGTGAAGCGGCGGGCGCCGGTACTTATGCCGATGCACCACAACGCCGACGCGAAGCGCCCGCGCCACGTGCGCAGGCAGCCGCCGCCGCTGCAGAGCAACCGGTGCAGAACTTCAATACCGTGGAAGGTCTCTCGATCGTGAAGCCGCCGTACGGCGTGTTGTCGGCGATCGATCTCAAACGGGGCGATCTGCTCTTCCAGGTGCCGCATGGCGACACGCCGGATGTCGTGCGCAATCATCCGAAGCTCAAGGGGCTCAACGTCGCGAAGACCGGACAGGGTGGCAGCGTGGGACTGGTCGTGACCAAGACGCTGGTCGTCCTCGGCGATCCGCAGGTGACGACGATGCCCGATCGCGGACGCGGGGCGATGCTGCGCGCCTATGACAAGACGACTGGGAAAGAGGTCGGCGCCGTGTTGATGCCTGCGCCGCAGAGCGGATCGCCGATGACCTACATGGTCAACGGCAAGCAGTTCATCGTCGTGGCGGTCAGTGGCGGCAACTACTCGGGCGAGTACATCTCGTTCGCGCTGCCGGATGCACCGGCAACTCCGCGGTCGCTGTCGTCGCAGCAATGAAATCGCGCGCGCTCGTCATGGTCGTGATGGTTTCGCTGCTCGCCCTTCTCAACTCAACGGAGGGCGCGGAGGTAACGGTTGAACAGGAGCAACGGAGCAGCGGAGGACGAACGGAGTGCGCCGCGCCAGAATCGCACGTCGCGGGCTACGAGTGTGACGACGCAAATGCGCACGTGTCGCGACGCGTGATCCTGGCGCGGCGATCTCCGTCCGATCTCCGTTCCTCCGTTTCTCCTGTTAGTCCGTTATCTCCGCAGTCTCCGTTAACTCCAGAGGGAGCGCGAACGGTGTGGAGCGGCGTGTTCACCGAGGCGCAGGCCAATCGCGGTGGCGGCGTCTACGCGCAGAGTTGTGCGAACTGTCACGGCAGCGGTCTCGAGGGCGCCGACATGTCGCCGGCGCTGGCCGGCGCGGCGTTCATGGCGAGCTGGAACGATCTGACACTCGGTGATCTCTCGGAACGGATTCGGATCTCGATGCCGGCGGATCGGCCGGGCACGCTGTCACGTCAGCAGCAGGCCGACGTGATCGCATTCATCCTGCGGTCGAATCGATTCCCCGGCGGCACGACGGAGTTGCCAACGGAGACGACCGCACTGCGGGCGGTGAAGTTCCTCACGGTGCAGCCGTAGCGATCCGCCTTCGCCAAACGCTTCGGCGGGACCCGCGGAAAGTACAGCGGACCCTTCAGGGTCCGCGGGACGACAGAGGGAGACGACAATGTTGAAGACGGCAGCGACCCTTTGCGCACTGATGCTGACAGCATCGATCGCGTCTGCCGCGCCACCCGACACGCCGGTCGCGTTCACGAAGGACGTGGCGCCGATCTTCCAGGCCAAGTGTGAAGCGTGTCACCGGCCGGATTCGATCGCGCCGATGTCGTTGATGACGTTCGAAGAGGCGCGGCCATGGGCGCGTTCGATCAAGGCGCGCGTGGCGGCCCGGCAGATGCCGCCCTGGAACATCGACAAGAGCGTCGGCATCCAGCACTTCGAAAACGATCGGTCGCTCACGCAAGAGCAGATCGACACGATCGTGAAATGGGTCGATGGTGGCGCAGTGAAGGGCGACCCGAAGGACATGCCGCCGCCAGTCAAGTGGGCCGACGACGCAGGGTGGAATTTCAAGTCGCGATTCGGCGAGCCCGATCTGATCGTCAAGTCGCCGCCGTATCACATGCCCGCGCACGCGCAGGACGCCTGGTACAAGCCGGCGGTGCCGACCGGCGTGACCGAGCCACGCTGGGTGAGAGCGATCGAGATTCGTCCGTCGACGATCAAGGGACGCCGCATCACGCATCACGCGCTCGCGCGCCTGCAGCAGGATGACGGCACCGGTGGTGCCGCACCCACGGGCGACGACGCCGACGTCGGTCCCGGGCTGTTCATGGAATGGGCCGTTGGCAAGCAGGGCGAGATCATGCGGCCCAACAGCGGCAAGCTGATGCTGCCCGGCTCCAAGATCGTCTGGGACATCCACTATCACGCGGTCGGCGAAGACATCACCGATTCGGTCGAACTGGCGGTCTACTTCTATCCGAAAGGACAGGAACCGAAGTATCGCCAGGTGCTCGCGCTGTTCAGCGGTGTGACCGAAGGCAATCGCAATCTGGACATCCCGCCCAACGCGGTCGTCGTCAACCAGAACTTCCATGTGATGAAGCAGGCGGGCCGCGTCGAGAACTTCCAGCCGCACATGCACCTGCGCGGCAAGGCGATGGCGATGGAAGCGATCCTGCCGAATGGCACGACGCAGATGCTCAGCTACGTGAACGACTTCCAGTTCAACTGGCACGTCAACTACGTCTACGCCGACGACGTGGCGCCGCTGCTGCCGAAGGGCACGATCCTGCGAATCACTGCGTGGCACGACAACACGGCCGCCAACAAGAACAACCCCGATCCGAACCAGTGGGTGGGGTGGGGCGATCGAACGGTCGACGAGATGGCGCATGCGTGGGTGAACATCACGTATCTGAGCGACGAAGACTACCAGGCCGAGCTCGCGCGGCGGAAGCAGATGACGGCGCGGCCGTCACAATCGCAGTGAGCATGAACGAACGCAGACCCCGTGTCCTCACCCGTCCTGCCGTGAAGATGGTGGTGGCGATGGTGATCGCCGCGGCGTTCGCCGTCGTCGCGCGAGGGCAGGCGCAGCTGCCGCTCGAACCGATCAAGGACGTTGGCCAGGGCGTCACGGCGGCGTACGAAGGCTGGTATCGAAACGCGGACGGGACGTACAACCTGCTCGTCGGGTACTTCAATCGCAACAGAAAGGAAGCGCTCGACATCCCCATCGGTCCGAACAACAGGATCGAACCGGGCGAGCCGGACCGGGGTCAGCCGACGCACTTCCTCCCGCGTCGTCAATGGGGGGTGTTCACGATTACCGTGCCCGCGGACTTCGGTGACAGGAAGCTGGTGTGGACGCTGACGGCAAATGGCAAGACGACGTCGGTGCCGATGGGCCTTCATCGTGACTACCAGGTCGAGCCGTTCAAGGATGCGGCGATGGGGAACACGCCGCCGGTGTTGAGGCTCGCGCCGAAGGGGCCGGCGTTTCAGGGCCCGCCGCGCGGGATGGCAGAGACGCTGACGACGACGCTGCCACAGCCGCTCGCGTTGCCGGCATGGGTGACCGACGAGGCGGGCGTCGAATCGGGTTCGCGGCCGGCGAACGTCGAGCCGGGCGCGCGACAGCGCACGGGTCCACCAGTTACGATCACCTGGAGCGTCTATCGCGGTCCCGGACCGGTGACCTTCGATCAAGCCAAACCGAAGGTCGATCCGGCCGATGGAAAGACCACGGCTACGGCGACGTTCAGCGTGCCCGGTGAGTATGTGCTCCGCGCACAGGTCAACGACTCGTCGGGCGACGGCGGCGGTGGCTTTCAGTGTTGCTGGACAACCGGGCACATCAAGGTCACGGTGTTGGCTGCGCCGTCTGGCCGCTGATCTGCGCAACTCAGATTGCAGAATGCAGAATGCAGACAGTAACTGATGCGACGGCTTCATCCAGTGTCCACATTCTGAATTCTGCATTCTGCATTTCTTGAAACGATGGCTACGAAACCACTACCTCATACCCGACTCAACTCGCGCCGTGCCGAGATCTGCCGCACGGCCGCCCGCATCTTCCGCCAGCGCGGCTTCGATGCCACCTCGGTCAGCGACATCGCACGCGCACTGAAGATGACCAAGGCCGGTCTGTATCACTACTTCACCAGCAAGGAAGAACTGCTGCTCGAGATCATGATGTTCGGTCTCGACAACGTTCGCGACGAGGTCATCCTTCCGGCGCGCGCGATCCGCGATCCGGAGGAACGGCTGCGGCAGATTGTGATCCGCCACGCACAGATCACGACCCGCGCCGAGGGTGCCGTCTCGCAGCTCGACGAGCTGCGCGCGCTGCCGCCGGTGGCGCAGCGCAAGGTCAAGGAGCTGCAGCGGAAGTACTTCGATCTGGTTCGCGAAACGCTGCGCGAGCTCAAGGCCGCTGGACGCCTGCGTGACGTGGATCTCACCGTCGCGGCGTTCAGCACCATCGGCATGATCCTGTGGCTGCCGCGATGGTTCCGACAGGGCGGACGTTTGAACGCGGAGCAGGCGTCGACTGAGATTGCGAACCTGACGCTCGCCAGCGTGTTGTCGTCTGAGAAGCCGAAGCCTCGAGCGCGGGTGACGCCGATACGGGCTGGGGCGAAGCGGGTGGCGGCGAAGAAGAAATGACTCGCGTAGGTCAAAGGTCAAATGTCAAAGGTCAAAGGTGAAGTCAAAGGTCAAGGTTTCAAGTGTAGAAATAAGGTTCACCTTCACCTCGACCTACACCTGACACGTACACTTGCACCTACACCTTTGCCCTGACCTTTGACCTTTGACCTTTGACCTACGAACGTGTGACCGAGGGAACGTCGTGAGATCAAACGTCCTGAAGACAGTCGTTACAGCCATCGGCGGCGCGATCGTGGGAGCGTTTCTGACCGTTACGGCGATCCCCGTCGTCGGCCAGGCTGGTAACGCGCCCTATCGCGCCCCCCGCGCTCCCGATGGCCACCCCGATCTGAACGGCGTCTGGCAGGCGATTGGCGAGGCGCACTTCGATCTCGAAGCGCACGTCGCGCGGCCCGCACTGGCGCTGCGCCCCGGGCCCTTCGGCCCGCTGCCTGCGGCGCCGGTGATCGCACTTGGAGCCGTCGGCTCGGTGCCGCCCGGAATGGGCGTGGTCGAGGGCGGAACGATTCCGTACAAGCCCGAAGCGGCGGCGATGCGCAAGGAAAACCAGGAGCACTGGATCGAGCGCGATCCTGAAATCAAGTGCTACCTCCCGGGTGTGCCGCGCGCGACCTACATGCCGTATCCGTTTCAGATCCTCCAGAGCTCGAGCGCGATGTTCATCGCCTACGAGTACGCGGGGGCAACGCGCAACATCTTCCTGAAGGATCCGGGGCCCGCGCCGGTGTCGTCGTGGATGGGGCAGTCGGTTGGCCGCTGGGAAGGTGAGACGTTCGTCGTCGATGTCACCAGCTTGAACGAGTCGACCTGGTTCGATCGATCGGGCAACTTCCACAGCGACGCGCTGCATGTCGTCGAGCGCTACACGAGGACGGCATCCGACGTGATCAGCTATCAAGCCACGATCGAGGATCCCAACGTGTTCACGCGGCCGTGGACGATCAGGCTGCCGCTGTATCGACGCCTCGAGGCCAATGCGCAGTTGCTCGATTTCAAGTGCGTCGAGTTCGTCGAAGAACTGATTTACGGCAAGTGGCGGAAAAGTCCGTTGAAGTGACTCTGTAATGCAGAATGCACAATTCAGAATGCAGATGCTGTTACGTGGCGCACTCGGCTCGTGTGCGGGCAGTGTCTCCATTCTGCATACTGCATTCTGAATTGCTGTGAGGCAGAACATGCGCGCACGAGTTGTAACCGTCGCTGCGACCGTCGTCATCGCCATCGCATGGATGACGCCGACGCTGCTGATCGGACAGGCACAGAAGACGGTCGCGAAGCCGTCCATTCCACGAGCGCCGGATGGCCATCCCGATCTGCAGGGAACGTACGATCTGGCGACGCTGACTCCGGTCGAGCGGCCGGCCAATACGGCTGCCGTGCTGACCGACGACCAGGCCAAGAAGCTCGAAAGCAACGCCGCCACGCTGAAAGCGATCACCTCGGCGCCGGCGAAGGCCGATCGGTCTGCGCCGCCAGTTGGCGGAGATGGATCAACGGGTGCGGCGGGCAATGTCGGTGGCTACAACACCTTCTGGCTCGATCCCGGGTCCGCCTACACGATTGTCAACGGACAGAAGCGATCGTCGCTGATCGTCGATCCACCGGATGGACGAGTGCCGCCTTACATTGCGGCGGCACGGACACGACTGGCGGCGGCGCGCACGCAGCGCACCTCTGATGAGGCGCAGCGCGAGAACGATCCAGGGCTGGGCGATCCAAGCTCGTACAGCGATCCTGAAGTACGCACGCTCTCGGATCGCTGCCTGCTCGGATTCGGATCGACGTCGGGCCCGCCGGTGCTTCCGAACTACTTCTACAACAACCTCCATCAGATCGTGCAGACGAAGGACTACGTGATGATCCTGACGGAGATGGTGCACGACGCACGCATCGTGCGGATGAACGCGCAGCATCTGCCCTCGCACATGCGCAAGTGGATGGGCGATTCAATCGGCCGCTGGGATGGCGACACGCTCGTCGTCGACACCACGAACTTCACCGAGAAGACCCGTTTTCGCGGCGCGACCGAGAACCTGCACGTCGTCGAGCGCTTCACGCGGGCCGACGCGAACAACCTGCTGTATCGATTCACGATCGAGGATCCCGCGACGTGGGACAAGCCGTGGACCGGTGAGTACGTCTGGCCGCTCACGAAGGAACCGATCTACGAGTACGCGTGCCACGAGAACAACTACGCGCTCGAGGGCATCCTTCGTGGCGCCCGGTTCCGTGAGGCGCAGGACGCGGCCAAGAAGAAGTGAGGGGACGATGAGAAGGCTGCTCGCGATT
>Ga0126377_10000395_pt1 | contig 26205 bp, 22 predicted proteins | sample PanSoiMetPlot_22_FD_92647 | JGI IMG/M metagenome (GOLD analysis project Ga0126377, IMG submission 92647) | Tropical forest soil microbial communities from Panama - MetaG Plot_22 | ecosystem: Environmental > Terrestrial > Soil > Tropical forest > Bulk soil | place: Panama | collected 2016-02-17 | reverse complement strand
TCGGCTGGATTCGTCAGTCCTAGATGCTCGATACCCTTCTCGCCAAAGTCGTCGGAACCCAGAACGAACGTGAATTGAAGCGGCTGCGCCCGCTCGTGGCGCAGGTCAACGCGCTCGAGCCGTCCATTAAGGCGCTCTCGGACGACCAGCTGCGCGACAAGACCGCCGAGTTCAAGAATCGTGTGGCCAACGGCGAAACGCTCGATGACCTGCTCGTCGAGGCGTTCGCGGTCGTCCGCGAGGCCGGCCGTCGCGTGCTGAACATGCGGCACTTCGACGTCCAGCTCATCGGCGGCGCGGTGCTCCACAAGGGCAAGATCGCCGAGATGAAAACCGGCGAAGGCAAGACGCTGGTCGCGACCCTGCCGGCGTACCTGAACGCGATCGAGGGCAAGGGTGTCCACGTCGTGACCGTCAACGACTACCTCGCCCGACGCGATTCGGAGTGGATGGGCAAGATCTACCGGTTCCTGGGACTCTCGGTCGGCGTCATCCAGCACGAGCTGACCGACCCCGAGCGCCAGGTCGCCTACGCCGCCGACATCACCTACGGCACCAACAACGAATTCGGCTTCGACTACCTGCGCGACAACATGAAGTTCGAGCTGGCGCACTACGTTCAGCGCGGACATCACTTCGCGATCGTCGACGAAGTCGACAGCATCCTGATCGACGAAGCGCGGACGCCGCTGATCATTTCAGGGCCGGCCGAGGAATCGACCGATCTTTATTACGAAGTCGATCGCATCATCCCGCGCCTGAAGCCGGGCGCCGTGACGCGGGGTGACGTCAAGGCCGAAGAGCGCGAAGCGCTCGAAACGACCGGCGACTACATCAAGGACGAGAAGCACAAGACCGTCACGCTGACCGAAGGCGGGATGGCGAAGGCCGAGCAGTTGCTCGCCCACCGGCTTCAGCCCGGCGGGCTCTACGACCCCGCCAACATGCCGCTGCTCCATCACATCAACCAGGCGCTCCGCGCGCACGTCCTGTTCCACAAGGACGTCGACTACATGAACAAGGACGGCGAGATCGTCATCGTCGACGAGTTCACGGGCCGCCTGATGCCGGGGCGGCGCTGGAGCGATGGCCTGCACCAGGCCGTGGAAGCCAAGGAGAAAGTGAAGATCGAGCGCGAAAACCAGACGCTCGCGACGGTCACCTTCCAGAATTACTTCCGCAAGTACAAGAAACTGGCCGGCATGACCGGCACCGCCGACACGGAAGCCGAAGAATTCGCCAAGATCTACAACCTCGACGTTGTCGTCATCCCGCCGAACCGCGTGCTCAAGCGCATCGAACATCCCGACCTCGTCTACCGCACGGAACCCGAGAAATGGGATGCGATCGTCACGGAGATCCTCGAAGAGCACGGCAAAGGGCGTCCGGTCCTGGTCGGCACGGTGTCGATCGAGAAGTCCGAGAAGCTCTCCGGCATGCTGGACCGCCGCGGTCTCAAGCGCGGGACGACCACCGGCGGCGGCGCGGACAAGCACGTCGTTCTGAACGCGAAGTACCACGCGCAGGAAGCTGAATTCGTCGCTCAGGCTGGACGCAAGGGCGCCGTGACGATCGCCACGAACATGGCAGGCCGCGGAACGGACATCCTTCTCGGAGGCAACCCCGAGTTCATGGCGCGGCAGCAGTGCCTGGCCGAGCAGATTGCCGAGCGGCTGCCGAAGGGCGAGGAACGGTTCGTCGAAGACGACCAGTTCGTGTACTTCTACCACCTCGACGCCTTCTACCGTGTGCCGAAGGCCGAATATCAGCGGATCTTCGAGCACTTCCACCGTCAGTGCGATGCGGAGCACGACGAGGTCGTCGCACGCGGCGGCCTGCACATCGTCGCAACGGAGCGCCACGAGGCGCGGCGCATCGATAACCAGCTTCGCGGCCGCGCGGGACGCCAGGGCGACCCGGGCGCGTCACGGTTCTACCTGTCGCTCGAAGACGACCTGATGCGGATCTTCGGATCGGACCGCATTGCCGGCCTGATGCAGAAGCTCGGCATGGAAGAGGGCGTTCCCATCGAGCACGGGATGGTGACCAAAGCGATCGAGCGGGCCCAGAAACAGGTCGAATCGCAGAACTTCTCCGTCCGCAAACACCTCCTCGAGTACGACGACGTGATGAACAAACAGCGCGAGAACGTGTACGCGCTGCGCCGCCAGATTCTCGAAGGTCAAATCAAGCTCACGGACGAAAACGACGAGGAGGCCGTCCTCGACACGCGCGAATATCTGATGGAGCTGGCCGAGGACATGCTCGATGCGTTGATCGACACCTACGCGTCGCGGTCGGCAGACTTCGAGGAGTGGGATCTCGACGGGCTCCGTCGGGAAACCAATCGCGTGTTCGGCATCGATTCAGGGTCGCTGACGTTCGACAACCTGACGTCGGACGAGATTCGCGATCTGCTGTGGACGAACATCCTGGCCTCGTACGAGTCGAAGGAGAAGATCGTTCCGCAGGAGATCCTCCGGCGCGTCGAGCGCGACATCATGCTGCAGATCGTCGATCAGCAGTGGAAAGACCACCTCTACAGCCTGGATCACCTCAAGGAAGGCATCGGGCTCCGTGGCTACGGGCAGCGCGATCCGCTCATCGAATACAAGAAGGAAAGCTTCGCCCTGTTCCAGGCGATGAAGGAACGGGTCGACGAAGAGATCGTCCGGTATCTCTGGTGGCTGCGGCCGGTAGAGGGCGAGGAAGCCGCCGTCCAGGCTCCGCGTCGCCCGGCGCCGCGCAGGGCGCCTCTCATTCTCAACGACCCGAGCACGGAGTCGGCGTCCGCGTCAGCACTCACGGGGCCTCGAGCACGAAGCGAGTCGAGCCCGTTCGGCGCGCCCCGGCAGGAAGCGCCGCGGCAACAGCAGCAGCCGGCTCGCGTTGGCGGCGACGACGCGAAGGTCGTGACCGTGCGGCGCGACGAACCCAAGGTCGGACGCAACGATCCCTGTCCGTGCGGCAGCGGGAAGAAATACAAGAAATGCCACGGCGCGGCAGCGTGAGGGAGCATGCCGCTGCTGGAGCGCGAAGGCTTTAGCCAAGCGATATGCTGAAAACAGAAACGACCCCAGCGTTTCTCTCTACTGAGACTGGCATCGCCACAGCCCTGACGTTCGACGACGTCCTGTTGGTGCCGCGTCATTCCGACGCCGACGTGGTGCCGAGCAGGGTCGACGTCAGCACGCGTCTCACCCGGCGAATCCGCCTAGCAGTACCGCTCGTGAGCGCCGCGATGGATACGGTCACCGAGTCGCGGCTCGCCATCGCGATGGCGCAGCAGGGCGGGCTTGGCGTCATTCACAAGAACCTGTCGATCGAGGAGCAGGCATCCGAAGTGGATCGTGTGAAGCGATCCGAAAGCGGGATGATCGTCAACCCCATCACGCTGTCCCCCGACAATCGGATTTACGAAGCGCTGGAGTTGATGAAGAAGTACCGGATTTCCGGCGTGCCCATCACCGACGATGGCAGCAAGGAAGGCCGGCTATGCGGCATCCTCACCAATCGCGACCTGCGCTTCGAGACCAACGTCAACCGGCCGATCTCCGAGGTAATGACGCGCGAGCCGCTCTTCACCGTGCCCGTCGGTACCACGCTCGATGCGGCGCGCGAGATCCTCCATCAGCACAAGGTCGAAAAGCTGCTCGTCGTGGATGGTCAGTTCCGCCTGAAGGGGCTGATCACCGTGAAAGACATCCAGAAGGCCGTCAAGTATCCCAACGCGTCGAAGGATTCTCTCGGTCGGCTGCGCTGCGGCGCGGCAGTCGGGACCGCTCGAGATACCGTCGAGCGCGCCGAGGCACTCGTGGCGGCGCACGTGGACGTCCTCGTCGTCGATACGGCCCACGGACATTCGCAGAACGTCCTCGACATGGTCCGGACGCTGCGTCGCCGGTTCCCGGACGTCGATCTGGTTGCCGGCAACGTCGCGACCGCCGAAGCCACCGAGGCGCTGATCGCGCTCGGCGTCGACGCCGTGAAAGTCGGCATCGGCGCGGGCTCGATTTGCACGACCCGGATCATCGCCGGCATTGGCGTCCCGATGATCACGGCCGTGATGGATTGCGCCCGCGCGGCCGCCGTGCACGACGTGCCGGTCATCGCCGATGGCGGTATTCGTTTTTCCGGCGACATCACGAAAGCGATCGCCGTCGGGGCCAGCACGACGATGATTGGGAATCTGTTCGCGGGCACCGACGAGAGCCCGGGCGAGCTGATCCTGTATCAGGGCCGGAGCTTCAAGGAGTACCGCGGCATGGGATCGATCGGCGCCATGCGCCGAGGCAGCCGCGATCGCTATTTCCAGGACGAATTCGATCTCGATGCGCCGGGCGGCAGCGACAAGCTGGTGCCGGAAGGCATCGAGGGCCGCGTCGCGCACAAAGGCAGCGTGGCAGCCATGGTTCATCAACTGGTCGGCGGGCTGCGCGCCGGCATGGGCTACTGCGGCGCGAAGAACATTCCGGCGCTGCAGCATGAAGCGCGGCTCATCCGAATCACGCCTGCCGGTGTGCGCGAGAGCCACGTCCACGACGTCGCCATCACGAAGGAAGCGCCCAATTACCGATCCGAGTAGGGATTAGGGGTTAGGGATTAGGGATTAGGGATTTGCGAAGGCGGAAGCGCTTTAGCCCAGCGTAATACGCCGCTCGTTGCCGCCTTCGTGTTCGAGTCGCACGCGTACGGCGTCCGCCGGTGGCCTGGGCAGCTTCTCCGCCCACTCGATCGTCAGCACACCAGACTGCGCGATCTCGTCCAGGCCGAGATCGTCGATCTCTCGCGGATCGTTCAATCGATACAAGTCGACGTGAAAGAGCGGCAGGCGCCCGCCGCGATATTCCTGGATGATGGTGAACGTCGGGCTGCTCACCTCGGCAGGTGAAATGCCGAGGCCCTCGGCGAGTCCGCGGGTGAACGCGGTCTTCCCCGCTCCGAGATCACCGGAAAGCAGAACGATCGCACCTCGCTCGAGGCCGGTTCCGAGCTCGCGTCCAATCGACGTCGTTTCGTCTTCGGATCTCGTGACCACCGTCCGGGAAACCGTCGTCAACTCGAGCTCTTCTCGGCCACCTTGCGTCTCGCGGTGAGCTCCATCACGGCGTCGCCGATGTGGCCGGCGAGATCGGCGGCCGTCATGGAGACTTCGCCTTCGTCGGCATCTGCGAGGTCCCCGGCCATCCCGTGCAGGTAGACCGCAAGCTTGCACGCCGCCTCGGCGTCGAGCAACTGCGCGAGCCACGCCGCGATCATCCCGGTCAGCACGTCGCCGGTTCCGCCGGTCGCCATTCCGGGGTTGCCGGTCGGGTTGATGAACACGCGTTCGTCGGGGGTTGCAATCAGCGTCCTGTGGCCCTTGAGGACGACGTAGACGTGATGCGCGACCGCGAAATTCCGCGCGATCTCGAGCCGGCTCGCCTGCACCTCGTCGCTCGACATGCCGACGAGGCGCGCCATCTCGCCGGGGTGCGGCGTGATGATCACGTCGCGGCCTTCACGGCCCATCAGCCTGTCGGGATCCTGCGCGAACGCGTTCAAGCCGTCCGCGTCCACCACGACCGGCATCGTCGCGCGATCGACCAGCTGGCGGACGAATTCGCGCGTGGCGTCGGCGGTGCCGAGCCCCGGGCCGATGGCCACCACATCGCGTGCGATCTCGAGCAGGCGATCGACGCCGTCCGGGTCGAGGCCGTTGACGGCTTCGTCGAGCGGCTCGGTCATGTACTCCGCCCCCAGGCTGGCGACGATGTTGAGGCAGCCGTTGGGAGTGGCGACGGTGACGAGGCCGGCACCCGATCGAAGCGCGCCGGCCGCAGACAGGTGCGCTGCGCCGGTCTTCCCTCTCGAGCCGGCGACGATCAGCACGTGCCCGTAGTCGCCCTTGTGGCTGTCGGCTGAGCGCGGCGTGACGAGCTCGCGCATCGACGCGCGGGTCAGGAGTTCGAGCCGCGGTCCGTCGACGGCGTCGATGACGTCGGAGGGAATCCCGATGTCGGCGATCACGACGTCGCCCGCCCGCCCCTCGGCCGGCGGCAGAACCAGCGGGAGCTTCGGCGCGCCCAGGGTGACCGTCAACCCTGCCTCGATCGACGGGCCAATCGGTTCGTGCGAATCGGCCGAGAGCCCTGACGGCAGATCGACGGCGACGATCGGGATGCCCGACGCGTTCACGTCGGCGATGATCGATTCGACGAGGCCCGATACGGGAGCGTTCAAGCCCGTCCCGAATATTGCGTCCACGACGAGGGTGCAGCCGCTGAACTCGGCGAAATGAAGCTCCCACGCCTGGCTGTCGCCGATTTCCGCCACGGAGATGCCGAGGCGCCCGAGGATGTCGAGATTCGTGCGGGCATCTCCGCGCACGTCAGCGACGCGGCCGACGAGAAACACCGAGACGGCCACACCGCGCTGTGCGAGCGTTCGCGCCACGACGAAGCCGTCACCGCCGTTGTTGCCGCGACCGCAGAGGACGCCCACCTGGCGCTCGGACAGGTCGGAGTACATCGCCTCCATTGCGGCCACGACCTGGCGCCCGGCGTTCTCCATCAGGACGAGCGACGCGATGCCGATGTCCTGAATCGTCCGTCGGTCGGCGTCGCGCATCTGCGTGGAGTTGAGGACTCGCATGGGCTGGTGGTGTGACGTGTCGCGGCGCTATTGCGCCGAGAATAGCACAGGCAGTACGCTTCATTTCCATGGCAGCCACGGTGAACGTCAACGGACGCGTTTCGGATCAGGAGCACGCGGTCATCTCGGTCTTCGACCACGGCTTCCTCTACGGCGAGGGCGTGTACGAGACGCTCAGGACCTACAACGGGGTGCCGTTTTTGTTCGATCGCCACATGCGTCGCCTGCGGAACTCCGCGAAGATGCTCGCGCTCGACGTGCCTTTGGCCGACAGTCAGATCGACCGGCGCTTTCAGGAGACGGTGCGCGCCGCCGGCCTGGGCGACAGTCCAGAGCGCGAGGCCTACATCCGGATTCTCGTGACGCGCGGCATCGGCGAGCTCACCTACGATCTGGCGGCCTGCCCGACGCCGTCGATCGTCATCATCGTCAAGCCCAACGTGCCGCCTTCGAAGGAGTCGTTCGAACGCGGCGTCAAAGTCGCGCTCGTGGACGTGGTGCGCAATCACCCGGCGACGGTCAGCCCCCGGATCAAGTCGAACAACCTGCTGAACAACGCACTCGCGATGCAGCAGGCGGGTGCGCGTGGAGCGTTCGAAGGCGTGATGCGGAACTATCGCGGCGAGCTCGCGGAGTGCACGCAATCCAACTTGTTCATCGTGAAAAACGGCGCGGCGTTGACGCCGCCGCTCGACGCGGGTCTGCTGCCGGGCATCACGCGCGAGTTCCTCTTCGAAGTCGGCGCGGAGAACGGTATTCCCGTGCGGGAGCAGGTGCTGCGCGACGACGACCTGTTCGGTGCCGACGAAGCGTTCCTCACCAGCACGACGCGCGAGCTCGTGCCCATCGTTCAGGTCGACGATCGAACGATCGGGGACGGATCGCCCGGTTCGATCACGAAGTCGCTGCTCGACCGTTTCCGCGATCGGGCACATTCGAGTCAGCTCGACCGCGCTGCAGAAAAAATTTCCGCGAGCTGAGCCGCAATTTTTTCTTGATCACGCGATCGACTTGATCTAAGTTCTCGCGCACTCCCCAGCACAACTCGACCAGATCGAGGAGGTGCGTCCGTGATCACACTCTTCCGGACTCTCTGTGCTACGTGTGTCTCGGGGCTGGCGGCGGCCGTCGTGCTGTCGACGACCGCCGTCGGGCAGACAGGACCCACCGAGGCGCCCACCGGTTTCGACAACCGGACCAACGGATTCCTGAGCCAGGCCAATTTCGACAGCGCGCGCGCGACGTTCGAAGAACATGAAGCCATCTCCGACGGACTCGGTCCGGTCTACAACGCGGATTCGTGCGCGGGCTGTCACTCGAACCCGGTCACGGGTGCGATCAGTCAAATCACGGAGCTCCGGGCCGGGCACTTCAACGGCACCAGCTTCGTCGATCAGGTCGGCGGTTCCCTCATCAACGACCGAGCGCTCGATGCCAGCATCCAGGAGCGTGTGCTCGGAAGCTCTGAGGTGCGTACATTCCGGACGTCGCTGAACACGCTCGGCGACGGGTTCGTCGAGGCGATTGCCGACTCGACGCTGGTGTCGCTGGCCAACAGTCAACCGTCGTCGATGCGCGGTCTCGTGATTCGCGTGCCGGTGGCGGAAGCCGCAGCGAATGTCGTCGCGGTTGGACGTTTTGGGTGGAAAGATCAGCACGCCAGCCTCACGTCGTTTTCAGCGGATGCGTACCTGAACGAAATGGGGATCACGAGCACGCTGCAGCCGACCGAGAACACCTCGAACGGCAATTCGGTGGCGAGATTCGATACCGTCGCCGAGCCCGAGGACACGGATGGCGACGTGCAGATCTTCGCGGACTTCATGCGGGCGACGAAGGCGCCCCCGCGCGATGGGGCTGCGGCGGCCACGTCCGATGCAATCCGCGGGTCGCAGCTGTTCGACTCGATTGGCTGCAACGTCTGTCACGTCCGCACGATCGTCACCGCTCCGAGGAACACGCAGATTCTCGGCGGTGCTCGCACCGTAAACCAGGCACTCGCAAGTAAGATCATTCACCCGTTCAGCGATTTCCTGATGCACAACGTCGGCACAGGCGATGGCATCGTGCAGAACGGCGGTCCGAATACGAGGCTCCGCATGCGCACTCCCCCGCTGTGGGGCGTGCGCACGCGCAATCGCCTGATGCACGATGGGGAATCGCTGACGCGTAACGACGCGATCCTGCGCCATGCGGGCGAAGCGACGTCCGTCATCAACAGCTACCGGGCGTTGAGCACGACGCAGAAGAACCAGCTCGTGGCGTTCCTGAATTCCCTGTAACGGACGGGCGGGCGCGGGGCTTTCGCTCGGCTGACGTCTCGCGCTCGTTCGTCGTGTTTCGGGGATTCGCTCTTGTCGATCAGGGCGGAGCGCGAGGCGTCAGCCGAGCGACGTGCGGTCTCGCGCTCTCTTTCTCGTTATGCGTATTCCGCGATCGGCGGGCACGAGCACATCAGGTTCCGGTCGCCGTACGGGTTGTCGATCCGCCCGACGCTGGGCCAGTGCTTGTGAGCGCGAACGAACGGCAGCGGGAACGCCGCCTGCTCGCGCGAGTACGGATGCGTCCAGTCGTCGGCCGCGACGGCCGACGCCGTGTGCGGCGCGTTCTTGAGGACGTTGTCGAGCGGATCGGCCTTGCCGTCGATGACGGCCTGAATTTCGGCGCGAATGGAGATCATCGCGTCGCAGAAGCGGTCGAGCTCGTCTTTTGATTCGCTCTCTGTCGGTTCTACCATCACGGTACCCGCGACCGGGAACGACACCGTCGGCGCGTGGAAACCGTAGTCCATCAGCCGTTTCGCCACGTCGAGCTCGTCGATACCGCCAGCGCCGCCCGAACCAGTGGCCCCCGAGCGCCTGGCGAGGCTGGCCTGCTTGAGCGGACGCAAGTCGAAGATCATCTCGTGCGCCACACGGCCGTTGCTGCGCGTGTAGAGAACCGGAAAGTGCGGCTGAAGGCGCGACTTGATGTAGTTCGCGTTCAGGATGGCGAATCGCGTCGCGTCGGTCATCCCGGGGCCGCCGAGCATCTTCATGTACGCGTATGAAATCAGCAGGATGCTCGAGCTGCCCCAGGGCGCCGCGGACACCGCGTGAATCGCCTGCGCGCCGCCGGTCTTGATGGTGGGATGCCCGGGGAGGTACGGCGCGAGGTGCGCGGCCACTCCGATGGGTCCCATGCCGGGACCGCCCCCGCCGTGCGGGATGCTGAACGTCTTGTGCAGGTTGATGTGACAGACGTCGGCGCCGATCGTCGCCGGGCTCGTCAGGCCGACCTGCGCGTTCATGTTCGCGCCGTCCATGTACACCTGACCGCCGTGTTCGTGGATGATCGCGCAGACGTCCTGAATCGTCTCCTCGAACACGCCGTGCGTGGACGGATACGTCACCATCAACGCGGCCAGGCGATCCTTGTGTTCCTCGGCCTTCCGCTTCAAGTCCGCGACGTCGATGTTGCCGTCTGCCGTGCTGGCGACGACGACGACGTGCATGCCGGCCATGACGGCGCTGGCGGGATTCGTGCCGTGCGCGGACGCGGGGATCAGGCAGAGGTCGCGGCCGGTCTCACCCTTGTCCCGAAGGTAGGCGCGGATCACCATCAGGCCCGCGAATTCGCCCTGTGCACCTGAATTCGGCTGCAGCGATACGGCCGCGAAGCCGGTGATCCGGCACAACATTGCTTCGAGCTCGCGGAATACCTCCGCATAGCCTGCCGTCTGGTCGACAGGCGCAAAGGGATGCAGCTTGCCGAACTCCGGCCATGTGATCGGCAGCATTTCCGACGCGGCGTTGAGCTTCATCGTGCACGACCCGAGCGGAATCATCGACGTGTCGAGGCCGATGTCCTTTCGCTCGAGTCCGCGGATGTAGCGCATCATTTCGGATTCGGAGTGGTACTTGTTGAAGACGGGGTGAGTCAGGAACGCAGACGTGCGCGACAGCGCTGGAGGAAACGCCAGGTCGCGTGGGGTTTCGGGGTCGCGTGGGTTGGCTGCACGCTGCTCGCGCCGCTCGGACTGGTTCAGCCCGGCGGCAAATGCCGCGACGATAAGACGGATGTCGTCGCCGTCCACGGTTTCGTCGAGCGCCACGGCGATCGATCCGTCGCGGCGGTACCCGAGGTTGATCTTGGAAGCGAGCGCGGCTTTCACGATTTGCCCGCAGACTTGCACGTCGCCATCGGCAGCGCTGAATCGAGGCGTATCGAAGAAGACGCCGTTCAGCTCTTTCACGCCGAGCTTCGCGAGCTCGTCCGCCAGGAGCCGCGCGTAGGCATGGACGCGCTTCGCGATGCGCGTCAGACCTTTCGGGCCGTGATAGACCGCGAACAGCCCCGCGATGTTTGCCAGGAGCGCCTGCGCCGTGCAGATGTTCGACGTCGCCTTCTCGCGGCGGATGTGCTGCTCGCGTGTCTGGAGCGACATGCGATAGGCGGTGTTCCCGTGGACGTCGATCGATACCCCGATGATGCGGCCCGGCGCCTGCCGCACGTGCTTTTCGAGCGTGGCGAAGAACGCCGCATGGGGGCCGCCGTAGCCGAGCGGGACCCCGAAACGCTGCGAATTCCCATAGACGACGTCGGCGCCGAGCTCGCCCGGCGGCGTCAGCAGCACCAGGCTGAGGAGATCGGTGCCGACGGCGACCAGCACGCCAGCTTGCCTGGCGCGCGCGATGAACGGCCCGATGTCGTGCACGCGCCCCGCTTCGTCCGGAGTCTGAATCAGCGCCCCGAATACCCGCTCGCCGAACTGCACGGAGGCAAGTTGTTCGGCCGGCATCATCACGATCTCGATGCCGAGCGGTTCCGCTCGCGCTTTGAGCAGTTCGATCGTCTGCGCAAAGCAGGCGTCGCTGACCAGGAACTGAGCCGCCCCGGAGAACGCGTCGATCTTCTTCGCCTGGACGCGGTGCAGCATCGTCATCGCTTCGGCCGCCGCCGTCGCTTCGTCGAGCAGCGATGCGTTGGCGACCTCCATCGCGGTCAGGTCGCGCACCATCGTCTGGAAATTGAGGAGCGCTTCGAGGCGGCCCTGTGCGATTTCCGCCTGATAGGGCGTGTACGGCGTATACCAGCCCGGGTTCTCGAGCACGTTCCTGACGATCACGCTGGGAGTGATGCAGTCGTAGTAGCCCTGGCCGATGAACGAACGGAAGACCTGATTCTTCGCCGCGAGCGCTCGAAGGCCGCTCAGGAACCTGTGCTCGCTCTGCCCCGCCGGAAGATCCAGAGGCTGCTTCAGACGAATACGCGATGGGACGGCCTCGTCGATGAGGGCGTCCATCGACGGCGCGCCCACGACCTTGAGCATCGCATCGCGTTCGGCTTCGTCGGGACCGATATGGCGGGACTGGAAGGATTCGAAATCGAAGACGGATTCGTTCATTTCACCAGGTCTTGGTACTGTGTCGCATCGAGCAGCCCGCCGGTTTCGGAGGCGTTGGTCAGCTTGATGACGATCATCCAGCTTCCGTGCGGATCCTTGTTGACGGTCTCGGGTTTGTCCTTGAGGTCGTTGTTGACCGCCGTCACTTCGCCAGTGACGGGTGAATAGAGCTCTGATACTGCCTTGACCGATTCAATGGTCCCGAACGATTGCCCCTGCTTCAGCTTCGCGCCGACTTCGGGCAGTTCGACATACACGACGTCACCGAGCTGTTGTTGAGCGTAGTCGGTAATGCCGACTTTGCCGCTCTCGCCGGTGAGATCGATCCACTCGTGGTCCTTCGTGTACTTCAGGGCAGGCGGATACGCAGCCATCGTCGCTCCTATTTGGCGCGCTTGTAGAACGGCATGGGGACCACGGTCGCCCTGGTCCGGCGGCCGCGGATATCGATCTCGAATTCGGTGCCGGTTGCGGTTTGCGCGATCGGCAGGTAGGCCATGCCGATGGCTTTCTTGAGGTATGGCGTCTGGGTACCGCTCGTGACCACGCCCGACGGCGCCGCGCCGCCGCGCACGTACACGTCGTAGCCATGGCGCGCAATGCCGCGCTCGGCCACTTCGAACCCGACGATCCGGCGCGTGGGGCCGTCAGCCTTCTGCTGGCGCAGCGTACCGGCGCCAATGAAGTCCGCTTTCTTCCACCCGACAATCCAGTTCAGGTCGGCTTCCACGGCCGTCGTCGTGTCGTCGATGTCGTTTCCGTGCAGCCGCATCCCCGCTTCGAGGCGCAGCGTATCGCGCGCGCCAAGCCCGCAGGGAATCACGCCGTACGACTTGCCCGATTCGAGCAGGGCCTGCCAGACGCGATCGGCGGACTGCGGCGGGACAAAGACTTCGAAGCCGTCCTCGCCGGTATATCCCGTTCTCGAAATCGTGGCGCGGATGTTCGCGACCTCTCCGTGCGCGAACCAGTAGTACTTGATGTCCGCAAGGTTGACGCCGGTCAGCGGCTGGAGGATGTCCGCCGCTCGTGGTCCTTGGATGGCGAGGAGCGCATAGCGCGAGCTGGCATCGACGGCGACGGCGTCGCCCGCCGGCTTGATCTGGTCAGCGATGTACGCGTAGTCCTTTTCGATGTTGCCGGCATTCACGACCAGCAGAAAATGCTCGGGTGCGAGGCGGTACACGAGCAGGTCGTCGACGAACGTCCCCTGGGGCGTCATCAGCCCGGAATACTGCGCCTGGCCGATCTGCAGCTTCGATGCGTCGTTCGACGAGATGCGCTGGACCGCAGCCAGTGCGTCCTTGCCGGCGATCTCGATCTCGCCCATGTGGCTGACGTCGAAGAGGCCGGCCCGTTCGCGCACCGCCATGTGCTCCGCGGTGATGCCGGAGTACTCCACGGGCATGTCCCAGCCGCCGAAGGGCACCATCTTCGCGCCGGAGGCGCGATGGCGAGCGTTGAGCGGAGTCTTCTTGAGCGGTGCAGCTGTAGCTTGTTCCATTCGGGGCTGGCGCGAGACGTTGAACGGACAACGGTACTATGGCGGTTCAGGCGGGTCAAGGCGAGCGCCCAGGCCCCACGCGGCTGCGTAGCCAAGCCACCCACCCATTAAGGCGCTGACTGTCAGGATCATCGTCCCGACCGCGACGACGATTGGGAAAATATTGCCGGGACCGACGACGACGAGCGTGATTGCCATGGCCAGCACAGCTCCGGCTGCCACTTCGAGGGATTGCCGGGCCGCGTGACGTCCGTTTCTGGCCCACAGCAGGGCGCTGAGAGCCGCGGCGCCCGCCACGGCGGCTGACGTCACCGCGACAGCGGTGCCGTTGTTCAGAAACCATGGTCCAGACTGATTCGACGCGTCGAACCAGTCGCGCCAGCGGTAGACCTCGACCGCGTGCGCCGTGATGAAGGCCGCCGCGCCAAGGATCAGATTTTTGAACCAGGTCATCGTGCGTACTCCGAGCACGAGTGTGACGAGCGGCCCGTCGGTCCAGTGCGACGAGCCGCCGCGTCGTTCGAGCCAGTCGCGTCAGCGGACGATCTGGCGATCATCCCAGCCGCCGCCGCCGACCATGAAGCACTCCGCCACCCACATGTTGCAGTAGTCACACTGCCAGCTGTCCCAGAACTTCCACCAGCTCTTGATGGTGCAGCCCACCTTCGCGTAACACAGGTCGTGAACGTCACAACAGAAGCGGTAGACGGTTCCGTCGAGCCAATGCAGTCCGTCGCAGCCAGGCTCGTTCGCGGAGAGCGTCGGCGCGAAGAATTGCATGAACCGATCGGACCAGCCTGGCTGCCGCCTTGCGACGAATCCGTTCTTGTTGATCTGTGTCTTGAACTGATGGAACGCGGCAATCTGGATGTTCAGCCACTCCATGTCCGGCGTGAACGGCCAGCCACCGTACTCCTGCAGGTGCTCCGGCGCGATGTACCCCTTCGTCAGGCCAGGCAGGTTCCACACCAGCGTCCGGCTTTCGGGAAACCAGTTCACGATGCCTGCCTCGGCGCCGTCACGGGAAAGCATCGTGACGAGTACCTCGCCGTTCAATGATTTGCCCGGAATCACGCCATGGTCCTTGACCCTGCGGCGGAACGTCTTTGCTGTCAGTCCGTTCGAAAATTCCGTGTGTACCTCGAGTGTCTCGCGTTCGACGTCGCGTTTCGCTCCGCCGGCGCGCCGCATCAGGCCGTCCTGCCATTCGAATGCCTGATTGCCGTCGGCCTGGTCCTTCCACAGCGAGTACGCCTGACGCGCGTTTCCGTGCAGCGTCGGGCGTGCGCCGGGGTCGTTGAACACCTGCACGGCAGTTCCGGCTCGGGGCGCGTACCGGACGATATCGTTGACACCATCGACGCGGTCGAATTTTAGCCGCCCGATTTCGTTGGCTGATGCGTCGGTCAAGGTTGTGTGCAAATCGCCGTCGAACGTCCGCTCGGTGACGGCCAGCGCATCGGCGAATCGTGACGTGACGCGGGTCGCCCCCGCCTCGAGCGCATAGTAGGTCTCGCCTTTTCGGCCGGGGCTTGCGCCGAGCCGGTCGCCAACGGGGGCTTTCCGCACAGCGCCCGTGCCCGGCCGCGACTGGACCGCGCCGATTCGCGATTGGCGCCATGGCACCGGCAACAGGGCGCCGGCTGCGAGAAGGCCGACACCAACGATCCAGATCTTGCGATGTCCGCGATAGTGCTGCATACGCACGTCCTTCGAATGAAGGCAAACGCGCGACCTCGCGGCACCGAGCCGCCCGTCTCGTCAGCCGTTCCTGCCGGAGACCCCGGCCTCACACGGCGCCTGAGGCGCCCATCCTCGTCTCGTTCATCACCTCGGGAATGTGACCGCACTCCACGCTGTCGTCGAGTGAAGCGCGCAGGTACGCCTGCAACGTGTGGTAGCTGATGCCCAGAACCCGTGCGGTCTCGCGCTTGTTGCCCTGATGGCGTTCGAGGACGAGCCGGGCGTACCGCCTGGCCCACGTTCGAAGCGTCTCGTCTCTTTTGATCGACGGACCCAATGCCGACAAGTGATCGCCGCCAACGAGCGGCGGCAGATCCTCGAGCTCGATCGTTTCACCGGCCGCCAGGGTCACAAGTCGTTCGATGAGGCGCTCGAGCTCGCGGACGTTGCCCGGCCAGTCGTACGAAACCAGTGCGTCCAGGACTTCCGGGGCGAATCGGAGCTGGCGCGTAATCCGGTGTCGGGCCAAGAAGTAGTGCGCGAGCTCGGCGATGTCGGCCTGTCGTTCGCGGAGACACGGCACGCGAACGTCGACGCCGCTGAGCCGGTAAAAGAGATCCGGCCGGAAGGCCTTCTGCTGAACGAGATCGGCGAGCTTCCTGTTGGTGGCCGCGATGATCCGGACATCGACGCGATGGGCGCCAGTCCCGCCGACCCGCTCCACGGCGAGATCCTGAATCGCGCGCAGCAGCTTGGCCTGCGCCGACGGTGACAAGTCCGACACCTCGTCCAGAAAGAGCGTGCCGCCGTCGGCCGCTTCGAATTTCCCTCTTCGTCCGCGCACGCCCGTCGCGATGCGATCTTCGATGCCGAACAGCTCGGCTTCGAGCAGTGTTTCGACGAGCGCCGCGCAGTTGATGGCGACGAAAGGACCGCTGCGTCGGCGACCCAAATCGTGGATCTGACGCGCGACGAGCTCTTTGCCAACGCCCGATTCGCCTTCGAGCAAAACGGTGAAGTCCGTCGCCGCCACGCGTTCGATGGTGGCGCGGAGCATCCTCATCGCGGCGGTCGACCCGATGAGCGGCGCTGCGCCATCCGCCCGCGGCCGCGATGCGACGAGAAGGCCGGCACGCGCCAGCTGAAGACGGGAGCGCTCGATTTCGAGGATCAGCGCGCCGAGATGCGCCGCGATGCCCAGCTGCTGAAAATCCCAGTCGCCAAGCGCGCATCCCGGATCGAACGTGGCCTCGAGAACACCGGGGCCCGCGGGTTCTGAGCCCGGCACATCGAGTGCGATTGATTCGGCGCCGGCATTTGGATCCGGACGGGCGCTCCACCGGCAGCTGGGATCTTTCAAGTTCACGGTGCGGACGGGCAGGACGCGGCGAAGCGTTTCCTCGAACGCCGATCGCATCGCCGACAGGCTCTCGCGCCGGTCGATGACTCGAGTGATCGCGGTGAGTAGATTGTCGTAACCGCGCCGCCGGTCCTGTTGCCGTCGAATCGCGATGTGCTCCTGCGCTTCGGGGTCGGGCGTGTCGCCAGCCATCGTGTCGCTCCCTGCCGCAGCGCTCCAACCAACTTCAATGCCAGCAGGTGATGTTCCGTTCGACGGCAGAAACCCGCGTGAAACAGGCGACGGGCTGAGCATGATCAGATCAAGTCCTGGGTAGCATCTGCCCGAGTGGTTGCACCCTCCCGGCAGTCCGGCCCGGGAAAGCGATACCCGTGATCGGGTGCGAACCACGGCAGGTGTCGTTCGAATTCGATCGCGCCGCGGTACGCCATGCATGCGGGACCGACGCGGACCACAGCGCAGTGCACGACGGTCCCGCGAACCCGTGTCTTCTGATGGTCCGTCTCCATGTGCAACTCCACGAGACTGCCGGGCAGCAGGCGGCGGTGAGTTTCAATGAGGGCGCCGGCGGCTGAAACGTCGATGATGGTTGCACCGTCACCCGGCCTGATCTTGATCACACGCACGCCGTGCTCCCCGAGCGTCGTCAACCGCTCCGCCCGCCGTCTTTCCTCTTGAACCTTCACAGGGCTCTCCATTGGCGACTGCGTGCCTCGAACCGCAGAATCCTGGTCCTGCCGGTGTCTCCGTATATGCGAACGACGAGTTGACATCTGTCGCTCCGGACGTAAACACTGCCGGAGCTTGACGTGCCCGCAGGGGTGAAGGACGCGAGGTTGCTGCCCCCGAGGTGGATGGGATCGCTTCCAGGCGGCGTGCCGCCGGCATCGACCGGCGGCAGGCCCGGAAGCACGCCAAACTGCACGCCGCTGAATCCCAGCTCGAGACGTTCGGCAGCGCCCAGTTGCGGATCAGTTCCGTCACGAATGTCGGCTGAGAGAACGCCGTTGCCGTTCCCGTCCACGTAGGTGGCAAACTCGCCGGCGTCGCCAAATCGCACGGCGACGTTTGCCGACCGCCGGACTGCCTCCATGCGAGCCCGCTGAAAGCGCGACGCGACGTATCGCGCGGCGCCTGCAGTCCGGTAGTCCTCGAGCAGCCGGAGCGTTGGAGGCAACGCGATTCCCGACAGTGTCGCCGCAAGGCCAACGGCGAATGCCATTTCCAACAACGTAAAGCCCTGTTGTGCGAGTCGCCCGTGCATCGAGTGCGTCAATCTTCCCGGGGTTCTTGCGGCGCCGGCGTTTTTGCGCTGCCGAGCGTCAGCTGCGGCTTGAGCTTGAGAAAGTTCTTTTCGCCCAGGCCCTGAACGTTCATCAGCTCTTCGATCTTCTTGAAAGGCCCGTTCTTCTGCCGGTAGTCGACGATGCGAGCGGCCAGCTTCGGGCCGATGCCGGGCAGGGCCTCGAAGTCGGCGGCCGACGCCGTATTGACGTTGACCACCTGCGTCGAGGCCGCCGGCTTCGACGATTTCGCCGGCGCCTTCCCTTCCTGTTTGGCGATTGCAGGAGTGCTCGAGGCACCAGTAATCGCGGCGAGTGCCAGTGTTGCGAGGACCAAGTGACGCATATCGATTGTCTCCATGTCGCGGGATCGCAAGGCCCGCGGAAGACGCCGTGCGGTGCGCACGCGCGTCGTGCGAGGACTCCGGCGCGGCCTCGCTCCGTGCGGGGAGGTCGGGCCCGGCGCGTGATCGATGTCGCCGCTCCGGAGTCGAGCGCGGCTATCGCAAGGACACGACCAGAGCCCGTCGATCGATGCGAGCGCGTAAATCGCTGGAGGGCCGGTATTTCAGGGCGGCTGGATCGCGGCGGGTATGGACGCGCGGATCAAGGCCGGTAAAACGACGCCTGGCGTTGTCGCGCCGAGCGATCACTTGCTGATCGATCGATGTTCAGTCCGCTCGAAGAATCTCGAGAAACACGGCCTGCGTGCGCTCTGACGGATCCGCGCCGAGCTCTTCGCGAAAGAGCGTGCGGCAACTGGCATAGACCCGAAGCGCCTCAGCGCGGTTGCCTGCTGCCGCGTGTGCCCGCATCAGCGTCTGACATGCGATCTCGTCGAACGGTTCCGCCGTCAAGGCTTCGGACGCATGTTGAATACCGAGTTCGAACTCGCCGTTCCTGGTGCTCACGACTGACAACACCAGGAGCGCGCGGCGCCAGACCCTCGCGAGGATCACCCGCTGTTGGGCCACCCACGGCAGGTCATCATCAACCAGAAACGCCTGCCGGGTGATGGCACCGGCGACGTTGGCGTTCGCCCATGCCGCGCACAGGTCGTCGTTTCGAAGCGCGCCTTCGGCTCGATCGAGCGACGTGCGCGCACACTCGATATCAACCCAAGCCGCCGGAATGCCGAACTGGTAGACCCCGGCCGCCGTCGCGATTCCATGTGGAGAGGCGATGCCGATAGTCCGCAGCGCAGAGCGCAGCTTGCTGACCAGCGAGTTGATGGCGGTTTCAGCGGACGGAGGCGTTCGGGAACCCCAGACCCCTTCGATGATTTCAGCCTTCGATGATCCCTGCGTGCGCCTGGTTCCGAGAAAGGCGAGCAGCAGGCGGCCCTGGCGGCCACCCAGCTCGCGCTCCGAGACGAGGCGGCCGCGATATTCGACCGTCACCCGTCCGCACAGGTACAGGCGCGGCAGCGCCGTTTCAGGCAAGTCGGTCGCCAACATTCCGCCAACCCGTTCCCAACACCGGTGCGTATGATACGCACCTGCAGGTCAGGCCATGAAAAAAGTGATTCAGTGCCCGTGCGGATCCCTTATCGAAGGGCGTGACGATGACGAGGTGGTGAAGAAGGCGCAGGAGCATGCGCGAACGATCCACGGGATGGAGCTCTCGCGCGACCAGGCGCTTGCGATGGCCCGTCCCGCGTGACCCTGTCACTTCCGCTGAGAAGAAGGAGACCATGACGAAGGCCATTGCATGCGGCGACGTTGTCCCCGGGTGCGCGTTCCGCACCGAAGCCGCAACCGAGGAAGAGCTGCTGAAAAGGGTGGCGGCACACGCCAAGGATGTTCACGGCGTCACCGACGTGACCCCGGAGCTCCTGAGCAAGGTCCGCGCAGCGATTACAACGCGATAGCCGCCGCTGCGGTATGCCAGAATAACTGGCACGTGCGCCGGTTTGCCCTGACGCTCGCTCTCGCTGCCCTGCTCGGCTCGGTCGCGCCGGTTCGCGCCGAGCCGAAGTGGACGATGGTCCGCAGCGGCGTGCTCACCGTCATCGGAGACCAGTCCCCCGCCACGCTCCGCGACGTCGCCGTCCAGATCGAGCAGTTCCGAGCCGTCGTAGGCGGCCTGATCCACGACGCCAACCGCGCGCCTTCCATACCGACGCTTGTGTTCGTCTTCGGCCAGCGAAAGTCGCTGCAGCCGATCGTGCCGATCTACAACGGTCACCCGATCGCCCTCGCGGGCTACCTGGCGCAGGCCGACGACCTGAACATCATGGCGCTGTCGCTCGAGGGCTACGAGGAATCGGCAGCTGTCACCTTCCACGAGTACACGCACCTGCTCGTGCAGAATGCCGTTCGCTGGATGCCCGTCTGGCTCAACGAAGGGCTGGCCGAATATTACGGGTCGTACGCGCTCGTCGATGGCGGCAGGACTGCGACAATCGGCCGGCCGCGCTCGGAGCACATCGAGCTTCTTCGCCAGCGCTACCTGCCCATCGCCGATCTCATCGCCGTCGAGCCCTCATCGCCGATGTACAACGAGGGCGAGCGGCGTTCGATCTTCTATGCCGAGTCCTGGGCCGCCATTCACTACCTGATGACGACCAGGCCAAACGGCATGGCCGCCATCAACGACTACGTCAGGGAAGTTTCCGAGGGCCATTCTCCCGGCGAGGCTTTCCGCATCGCGTTTGGCGCCACGCCTGACGAGTTCGACAAGGAGCTGCGCACATACCTGCGTCGCCTGACGTTTCTCGTCCAGAGATTCACCTTCACCGAAAAGCTCCGCATCGTCGAACCGTCGCCGGGCCGCACGATGACGGCCGACGAAGTCGAAGCGTGGCTCGGGACCGCGCAGCTTCGCGTGAAACGGCCGGACGACGCGTCGCCGCATATCGAAAAGGCAGCTGCGGCGAATCCGCCGTCGGCCGCGGGCCAGCTCGCCCTGGGCCTGCTGAGGCTCGAACGGGAGATGTTTCCAGAAGCGCTCGAAGCTTTCGCACGTGCGACGGAACTGGCGCCGGATGACTTCATGACGCAGTACGTGAGCGGGGTCTCGAGGCTGCACGCGGACCCGCAGGGCTCCGATGACCGCCGTCTTCCGGCGCTCGCCGCGCTCAAGCGCGCCGTCGCGCTGAATTCCACGTCGGCGGACGCCTACGCGGCCCTTGCCTACGTGCAGATGATTTCACCCGATACGCTCGACGACGCCCGGCCGTCCATTGAGCGCGCGATCGTGCTCGCGCCAGGCCGGCTGAGCCATCGCCTCAGATACGCCGACATCCTGATTCTGCAGGGAGAACTGGACAAGGCGCGGGAGTTGCTCACCGCCATCGCCGCCGTGAAGTCCGACAGCCAGTCCGCAAGCGCCGCGGCCACGCGGCTCGAATCGGTCGCGGACTACGAGCGCCGCGTCGCCGCGCGTCGTGAACGCGAGCGAGCCGCAGCCACGGCGGCAGCCGCGGCAACAGCCGCCGCAAGAGCCGCGCGATCCGACGCGGCCGCCGGCGCCCCGAAAGAGTATCCGAACGCGATCCGGCCGGACGAGACACGGGACCGCCAGACGAAATTCCTCCTGCGCAAGGTGCGCCCGGGCGAGGAACGCGTTTTGGGGTCCCTGACGCGCGTCGACTGCGCACTGGGGAGTGTGCGTCTCACAGTCGAAGCCGCTGACCGGAAGGTCGTCGCGTCAGTCACGAGCTTTTCGGATATGGAGCTCACCGCGTTTCTGGACGACAAGGATTTCGCCATTGCCTGCGGCGACCATGCGCCGCCCGACAAGGTCTACCTGACGTGGCGCCGGGATCCGCGCTGGGGTGGTGAATCCGCGGGCACCGCGGTAGCGCTGGAGTTCGTCCCTCGAGGTTACGTGCCCTGACGTGCCTCGCGCGCGCACCATTCGAGGGTGCGTCGCAGGCCTTCTTCGAACTCCACGATGGGCGCATAGCCCAGGAGTCGCCGCGCTTTCGAGATGTCGGCCTGCGAGTCGCGGACATCTCCGGCGCGTGGTTCCTTGTAGGTCGCCCGCAAGTCGGTCCCCTGGATCCGGTTCATCGTTCGCAGCAGCTCGTTGAGCGAGATGCGGCCGCCGGTCGCGAGATTCATCATCTCGCCGGCGACGTTCGGCGCTTCGCAGCAGCGCAGGACGCCGTCCACGACGTTCGCGACATACGTGAAGTCGCGCGTCTGCTCGCCGTCGCCGTAGATGACCGGCTGACGGCCTTCGAGGAGGGCCGTCGCGAACAGCGAGATCACGCCCGAATACGGGGAGCCGGGATCCTGGCGTGGGCCGAAGACGTTGAAGTAGCGCGTCGAGACCGTCTCGACGCCGTAGAGCGATGTGAACAACTGGCAGTACTGCTCCCCCACCAGTTTCTGCAAGGCGTAGGGCGAAAGAGGGCCCGTCGACATCTCCTCGTGCTTCGGCAACGTAGGCGTATTCCCATACGCCGACGATGACGCTGCGTACACGAGGCGCTTCACCCCGGCGTCCCGGGCGGCGACGAGGACGTTCAGCGTGGAGGTGATGTTCGCGCGGTTCGACGTCACCGGATCCTTCACGGAGCGCGGCACCGACGGAATCGCGGCCTGGTGCAGGACGTAGTCGATGCCCGTCATCGCGCGCTCGGCCACGCCAGGCTCGGCGAGGTCGCCCTCCTGGAACTCCGCGCCCTTCAGAACGTCGAGGTTGCGGCGCTTTCCCGTGATAAGGCTGTCGACGATGCGGACGCGGTGACCACGACGGAGAAGCTCTTCGGCGAGATGCGATCCGATGAAGCCGGCGCCGCCGGTGACCAGGTAGTTGAACATAATCGCTCGGCTAAAGCCTTCGCGCTCCGTTCGTCAGCTGAAGCCTTCGCGATGCGCTAGTCGGTCAATCCGGCGTGCGACAGGCCAGGTGTGACCTTGAGCGCGTTCTGATAGTAGAGCTTTCGGAGTACTTGATCGGGCAATCCCATTCCGTACAGTTTCCAGAACGCGTGATAGTCGCGGTAGTAGTCGAAGTACTCGTCGTTGGTCTCGAACACGCGCCAGTAGTACGGGTACTCGTCGGGCTGGTAACTGTCCTTGCCGAAGAGAATCCGGTCCTGATACTTCAGGAAAAACTCGCGCGCCGCTCGAGGCTGGCGCCCGAAGTCGTAGAGGACCGCGGCCACGTCGTAATACACGTTCGGGTTCTCATCAAGAAGCTTGCCGGCCCGCGCGAGGTCGTTCGCGTGCCAGCCGAAGTGCGCCAGGATGAAGCGCGTCCGCGGGTGCTTCCGGACCATGTTGTTCCGCTCGGTCATCAGTTCCTCGAAGCGGACGCCCTCCTGGTGGCGCCGGTCCGGATAGAGAGACAGCTCGAGCCAGCGTTCGTTCTTGTAATCGAGCGGATCGAAGAACGCTTGTGGTTCGGCAATGTGGATCAGGACCGGGACGTTGAGCCGCGCGCAGGTTTCCCAGACGGCGTCCAGTTCGGAATCGTCGACTTTCAGGCGGCTGCCGTCCGCCTTGCGATCGAACATTCCAAGGTCCTTGAATACCTTCAGTCCCATCGCGCCGGCTTTGATGTCGTCTTCGAGCTGTTTCGCCGCACGGGCGCCCCAACCGGGCGCGACGTCCCTGAAGTTGACGTTCGCGAACAGAACCATCCGGTCCTTGTACTTGCTCGCCTTGAGCGCGTCGATCCCGCGGCGCAGACGGTCGCCCGAGTTGCCGCTGAGGTTCACGAGGATCTGGAGGTTGTTGTCCTCCATGCCCTTCATGACCTGATCGAATTCCGCCGGCGAAATCGGTGTCGGCTGGTGGCTGTGGATATCGATGACGGGGAACTTGGCCCGCGGGACCGGGTGCTGCGGGGTCACGAGCGTCGACTTCGGCTTGTACTCGCGAATCGTCGGCGGCGTGAACTCCGGGTCGCGACCCTGCGCCGGGCGCGGTCGAATCTGGCCGGGCGCCTGCTGAGCGACGAGAAGGGGCGCGGCCAGCGCTGCAGCGGCAAGGACAAAGATCGTGCGTTTCATCATGGGAGGCAGAATCCTCAAAACGTCGCAGCGAGCCGTAAGCCGAATTCTGTTCGCCTACGCCGCTTGCGCGGCTTCGGCGCAACGATCATTCCTCTAGCCCTGCCATCGCTGGCAGGGTCAAGCGACCGACCCGGAGACGCGCTGGACGGGCCGTCCAGTCGGCGCAAGCGCCGAGGCCTCCCTATTTGGTCTTGCTCCGTGCGGGGTTTTGCCTGCCGCCGCTGTTACCAGCAGCGCGGTGCGCTCTTACCGCACCTTTTCACCCTTACCTTTCGACTCACCCCTCCCGGGGCGAGTCGAAGGGCGGTATGTTTTCTGTGCCACTGTCCTTCAGGTCACCCTGACCGGGCGTTACCCGGCGCACTGCCCTCCGGAGTTCGGACTTTCCTCCCACGTCCACGCGTAGCGCGAACGTCGGCGATCGTCTGGCTCGCTGCGACGGATAAATTGTACAGCCTTCACTCGGCCAAAGCCTGGCGCTCCGGCCGAGGCCGCTAAAGCGGTTCGACTGGGCCCGCTGGAGGCGCGAGGCTTCAGCCGAGCGTCAGCCGTCGCTTTCCTGCGTAATCTGATACTGCTCGAGCTTCTTGTACAGGTTGCTCCGCGGCGTGTCGATGGCTTCGGCGGTCTTCGAGATGTTCCAGCCGTTCTCCCGGAGCTTCTGTACGAGGTAGGTTCGCTCCGCGCTGTCCTTGAACTCTCGAAGAGTGCCCGCTTTGGCCGTCTCCGCATCACCGCCGGCCGCTGGCCTGGGCGCGGCCACGCCGGCCGGCGACCGCACGGCGCTGGGGAGATCGGCGGCGTCGATCGTGTCGCCGCCGGTCATGATGTAGAGCCGTTCGATCGTGTTCCGCAACTCGCGGATGTTCCCCTTCCATCGATACCGCTGCAGCACGTCCATGGCCGACGGCGTAATCCGCTTTTGCCGGGCGTTGTTCTCCCGGCTGAAGCTTTCCATGTAGTGGCGCACGAGGAGCGGTATGTCCTCGGGACGCTCGCGCAACGGCGGGACGTGGATCGGAATGACCGCGAGCCGGAAGTAGAGGTCCTCGCGGAACTGACCCTTCTCGATCTCCTCCTCGAGGTTCTTGTTCGTCGCAGCAATCACCCGCACGTCCACCTTGATCGTGCGCGCCGATCCGAGCCGCTCGACCTCGCCTTCCTGCAGTACGCGCAGGACCTTCGCCTGCGTCTTGGCCGACATATCTCCAACTTCGTCCAGAAAGATGGTTCCTTTGTCGGCCTGCTCGAACTTTCCGACCTGCTTTTCGGTCGCGCCGGTGAACGAACCTTTTTCGTGTCCGAAAAGCTCGCTTTCGATGAGTTCCTCGGGGATCGCGGCGCAGTTCACCTGGACGAAGCGCTCGCGGCTGCGGAGGCTGTTGCGGTGAATCGTCCGCGCGACCAGCTCCTTGCCGACGCCGCTCTCGCCGGTGATGAGGATCGTTGCGTTGGTCGGCGCGGCGCGGGAGATCGCCGCCATGATCTGCCTGAGCACGGGGCTCTCGCCGACCATCTGGTGGCGGACCTCGACGGCTTTCTTGAGCGACCGGTTTTCGTCGCGAAGCTGACGCTGATCGAGGGCATTCCGCAGGCTGACCAGGATGCGCTCGCTGGCGAACGGCTTCTCGATGAAGTCCCACGCGCCCTTTTTCGTCGCCTCGACCGCGGTGCTGATCGTGCCATGCCCGGAGATGACGACGATCGGCAGCTGATCGTTGAGGTTGCGAAGGCGCTCGAGGACGTCGATGCCATCCATGCCCGGCATCTTGACGTCGAGGAGCACCAGGTCGGGCGCCTCGCGCTCCGCCAGCGCCAGCCCTTCCTGCCCCGTCGCGGCGCCCAGAAACTCGTAGCCTTCGTACTCGAGCGTCATGCGCAGGGAGTCGCGGATGGCGCTTTCGTCATCTATGACCAGGATGCGGGATTTCGGCATGGTGTCGAACGTCGCGAGCGCTACCGTTCGTCGACGTGAATGGTCTTGAGCTGGCGTTGAATCAGGTCGGGCGGGTACACCCACAGCGTCAGGATGTCGCCCGGGCGGGCCGCGCGGGCGATCCGGCGATACTCCGCGGCGGACTCGACGGGTTGCCGGTTGATCTCGAGGATCACCGTCCCGCGCTCGATCTCGTTGTCCGCTGCCGCGCTGATTGGTTCGACGCGCGTGACGAGCACGCCGCGCGTGCGACGCGGCAGATCGAGGCGCTCGAGGGCCTGGCGATCGAGATCACGCACGGTCAGGCCCAGCGGCACCGCGTCCTGTTCCGCCCGCACCCGGTCGGGCGTCGACACCGCGTTCCGTGGGTCGGGGCTCTCGCGCGATGCCGGACGCTCCGCCAGCTTGACGTAGAGGCTCTGCTCGTGCCCGTCGCGCACGACCCTCAG
>Ga0126377_10000394_pt1 | contig 26241 bp, 37 predicted proteins | sample PanSoiMetPlot_22_FD_92647 | JGI IMG/M metagenome (GOLD analysis project Ga0126377, IMG submission 92647) | Tropical forest soil microbial communities from Panama - MetaG Plot_22 | ecosystem: Environmental > Terrestrial > Soil > Tropical forest > Bulk soil | place: Panama | collected 2016-02-17 | reverse complement strand
CTGAAGTACCTGATCCTCGGCATGTTCCGGGGCCTGGTCGGGATGGAGGACTACCCGATCAAGCTCAAGGGGATCGTCGACAACTACGACGAGCAGAACGTCGTCCAGTCCTTCACCATCGTCACCGAGTCGGGACTCAGGTTCACCACCCACGTCGAGTTCGAAGGAGGAAGTGAATGAGCGAAGAGCTCATGTATCGGATCATGATGGTCGCCGGCCTGGTGCTGGCCGGGATCGCCGGGGTCGCCACCATCGGGTTGGTCATCCAGGCCTCGGTGGAGTTCTCGATCGCGCTCGCGTTCGGGGCCGCCTGCATGGCCCTGGGCACGGTCGGCTTCGGCTGGTCCGCGGTCTACGCGGGGCGCCGGGTCACCGGCCACAACAAGGTGTTCGAGAACGCCGCCGAACGGGAGGTGCTCACCCCCAAGCAGCGGCACGAACTGCGCCGGGCCCGGGGCAGTGTGGTGATGAACCGGGCGCTCCAGGAGATCAACGACGAGCAGGACAAGCTGATCAACAAGGCGCTCAACCCGCCCGAGGAGGTGCACCAGCCGGAGCCATACCAGCAGCGCCAGGCCCAGTCCCGATGGGACAAGGAAGTACAACGTCGATGGGACGACGACGTACGGAGGGAGCGCTGATGCCCGAGGAGCTGCCCGATGGTGTGTTCGCCCTGATCGAGGTGCACGTCGAGGGTGGCATCAAGGTCAATCTGCGCAAGGGGATGTCCACCAAGGACTTCGCCCAGATGCTCCGGCTGATCGCCGACGCCTACGAGCTCGACATGATCGAGAGGATCGAATGATGAAAGAGGAGGTACGCACCTCCGACCAGCCCATGGACCGGCTGACCGAGCTGTGCGCGCAGATGACCGCGGTGCTGGACACGCCGGAGAACTCCGACGTGCGAGCGTTGGTGTTCCTCTCCGACAGCAAGCACGGCGGCATCGTCGCCCATGGCTACGAGGACCAGTCCGAGGCGATGGCCGAGCTGTTCGTGCACATGCAGGCGGTGTTCCGCTCGGTCGGCAAGGACCTGCAGTTCATCGCCGTCCCGCAGAGCCCGGAGGGACTGACGTGAGCGATGATCGGGAGGCGGCCATGAGTCCCCCGGTCCGCGGCGGCAGCTACCAGTGCCGGTGCCTGCTGGACGACAGCCGATGCAAGAACGACGTGTCCATCGACCAGCCGTTCTGCGACATCTGCGAGGACCGACACCCGATGTCGTCGCACCCGGTGTCCTACGTGCCGATCGAACCCACCATGAAGGAGATGAGATGACAGCACTGGAGAGATTCGAGCGTGAGCGCAGGAACGTCGGCGACGGCTGGCAGCCGCTGGTCACCGACGTGCACGCGCACCTGATCGAGCTGCTCGGCGACTACGAGCTGCTCCAGATCAAGGAGAAGTTCGGTGGGCTCCGCTACTACTGGAACCCGCTGGACGACGCCACCGTGGAGGCCGCGGAGCTGGCCCGGCAGATCACCGAGGAGGCTGAGGCCCGGTCGGTGACCATCTGCGAGGAGTGCGGGATCAAGGGCAAGAACCAGGCCGACCACGGCTGGTACCACACCTTCTGCACCAGGCACCGCCGGGAGCACAACGCCAGGCGGGCCCGGGAGATCACCGAGCTCCAGGGGAAAGCCGATGCCTGACCCGCATCCGCTGATGATGATGCTGCTGGAGAACAACTCCTTCGTCGGGATGTCCCAGACCATGGAGGACGAGATCATGCCGCTGGAGGACCAGCTGGAGTTCGGTCCCGGTGACGCCGCCCTGGTGGCCACCGCGAACACTCCGCTGGAGGAGGACTTCGTGATCGTCCGCTGCCTGGATCCGGAGCGGCACGCGGAGACCTTTCCGGACTGGGAGGAGCGGCTGCTCCAGTCCTACGTGCTCTGCGAGTTCTTCTCCGGCGCCGACCCCGAGATCACCATCGGCTGGTTCAGCCGGCTTAAGCTGCTCCGGATCAGCAACTACCGGTACCGGGAGACCAGACGCTGGCTGAAGGACGGTTTCCCGGACGAGATCCCGGACTGGTGCGCCGAGGTCTTCGGCGTCTACACCGCGCAGCTCTCCCAGCGAGCACCCACCCGGGTGCCTCGACCGGTGGTCTGCCAGAACTGCGGCGGCGCCAAGGTGCAGCTGCGGATCGTCCGCCGGATCGAGTACATCGCCCCGGCCGGTCAGCTGATCCGAGACGGCAGGGATGTCTACGTCCCGATCGCCGAACCGGAGGAGAACGACTCCCACGTCGCCCGGCTGGTCTGCACCGAGTGCACCTCGGCCGCTCTGCTGGAGGACGAGGAGTGGCTGCTGCCCGGCATCACCAACTAGACCTGGACTGTTGTGTCGTGTTTGTGATACAATAGTCCTGTGGCTGGCGGAAGCCTGCCCACACATAAGCCCTCAGGCCCCGATGGCCTGGGGGCTCTTTTCATGTCCAGAGGTCGTCGACCTCACATCACAGAGAGATCAGAGAACATGACCGCAACAACCATGGAAGCGGGGCCGGTCGTCGACCTGGCCACCGCTGACTCGGACACTGCGTCCGAGTACATCATCGACAGAGTGGCCGGTGTGAAGAACACCGCCAAGTACTACGCCACCAAGGCATGGCAGAGCATCCGCCGCGGCATCAGCTGGATCTGGGCCAAGGTCAAGCAGGGCGCCAGCTGGCTCTGGAACAAGATCACCGTCTCCGCCCGGTGGATCCGGGAGAAGGGCGGGCAGGCGTTCCGCTGGTCGAGAGACAAGCTCGGCGCCGGCGCTCGCTGGATCGAGCACAGCCTGCCGATCTGGCTAGACAAGTTCTGGATCGGGACCAAGACCTTCTTCCGCGGCCTGACCTGGCCGGTCCGGTTCGCCTTCGGTACCACGGCCGGTCTGGCCACCCTGCTGCTGGTCGGCAACACCGCGACCATCTTCCTCGTCTCGGGCTGGATCCTGGTCCTGCTGCTCAGCAACCGACTGGTGATGAAGGACCCGAATGAGATCAAGCTGGTCAGGGTGAACGACGCCCTGGCCGATGGAGTCGGGCGTCGCATCACCGAGTACCAGGAGATCTTCGAAGGTGAAGAGGCCGAGAACAACCGGGCGCTCAAGTCCGAATACGCCGGTCGGATCCACATGCTCAACGAGCGCAAGGCGGGCAACATGCAGGACGCCCAGAGCATGCTCAAGGCCTTCCGGAAGAAGGCGACTCGGAGGTACACCGCACGGGGTGCCAACGAGAAGTTCGACTGGGACTCCGTCCTGAACGGGATGGTGTCGGAGTCCGCGTGGTTCACCGAAGTCCAGGCGATTCCGCTCCCGGGGGATGTCGAGGTCATCTGAACGCAGGTGAGGGAGGAGGCTCGGGCCTCCTCCTTCCCGGGAAGGGAGCAGCATGAAGGAACCAGAGATGATCCAGGAGGTCGTCACCTTCTCTGTGGTCTTCGAGACGACAGCCAAGAACCGCGCACCAACCCGCAACTTCTGCGTGCAGCAGGTGACCAACTCGCTGGAGCGTGTCAACAACGCCACCATCGGTGTCGCCGCCTGGCAGGAGAATGGGAGACGACTGCGAGCCACCGTGTTCGGCGAGCCGACCGAGGTCGGTCAACAGCTCATGGACGCCGAGTTCGGCGGCCAGGACGAGGTCATCACCGCATGAGCACGGTGCCGAGGAACGGAGGACTGTCCTCCATCGTCAGTCGGATGGCGGCCATGGAGTTCTCGGCTGTCGAGTTCATCGGCACCGAGCACGTGGTGTTCCTGAACGCCGAGGGTGACGAGCTCGTTTCGATGCTGGTGTCTGACAGCAATCGGGACGAGCTCGTCGCCATCCGCGAACAACTGCTGGCCAAGGGAGAGTTGCACGCCCTGATCCATCTCAATGCCGGTGGAGGATTGTTCGCCCAGACCACCTTCGTCGAGACCTTCGACGACCCACAGCAACCGGCGATCTACGCCCTTGTCACCCATCCGGGCAGACAGCAGTGGATCCCGGTGACCGAACAGTTCGCGGACCGCTGGCGGCAACGCTGGCGCTAGTGAAGGAGGGAGGAGCAGAGAACCGATCCTGAACACCACACGACCAGGAAAGGAATCTCATGGCTGATACGGCGATCTACCGACTTCGCGTGTCGGTGGACCTGCTCTACAGAGCCAAGAAGCCGTTGCCCGGCCCGATCCAGACCATGATCACCAACCGCACCGGTACCTACCTCAGGACCGGTGCGGTCGAGGGTCTGGAGGACCGGGTGGAGGTCCTCTTCGACGAGGACATCCGGCACCAGCACGCACATCACCATGACGCCCGGTATGAGCGGTGTCGCCCTGACTACCAAGCAGCACACGACGACCTCGGACCGATCGAGTGAAAGGGAGTCTTCTGGCGATGACCGGAGACAACATGTGGAGCGACAAGACCATGAGGCAGACGACCAAGAAGGTGGACAACTTCTTGGCCGATCTGGCCGGCGGACGGGTCACCGTCGAGTCGGCGTTCGAGTACCGGGAGGACGGCGGCATCCGGATCGCCCTTCCCCAGGTGCCCGCGAAGATGGGCCTGAAGAAGGCGGCGAACATGCTGCTCGCCCAGGCCGAGGCCGAAGAGGCCACCTATGAGTACACCCAGCAGCTCCAGTGCCGCCCGCTGGACGGCGCGTTCGCCTTCAACAAGGTGTTCAAGGAGCTGTACGGAATGACCGCGATCGGCAAGGAGGTCCGGGGCTTCTTCGGGAGCCAGCCCCCGGAGCTCAAGTTCGTCCGGATCTCCCCCACCGAGCGGGTGCAGGTGCCGTTCGGGATGCTGGCGTTCCCGCCCTGGGGCGCCCAGTTCCATCTCTCGGCGTACGTGGACTCCGACTACGGTCTGGGTCTGCAGATCTACGTGCTCGCCAAGAAGCGGTACGAGCGTCAGGTCCAGGGTCTGCTGATCCTGGTCGAGCAGTACGTCCGGGAGAACTCGATCTACCGGAACAAGGCACTCCGCGGCGTCACCGCCGGGGAGGAGCCGGAGTTCTACAACCCCTACGAGATCAACCGGGACACGGTGGTCTACAGCAAGGATGTCTACGAGGCCCTGATCGACCAGATCTGGGGCGTCATCGAGTGCGCCGAGCTGTTCCGGCAATCCAACGCCGGCTACGAGGTGAAGGATGCGGACGGCGAGCCGCTACTCCAGAACGGCAGGCCGGTGATCGAGCGCACGCACATCCGGATCGGGAACAACGTGCTGCTGCACGGTGAGAACGGCACCGGCAAGACCCTGGCCGCCGCGATCACCGGGCAGTTCTGTCTGGAGAACGGGTGGACCTTCGTCGAGGCCCGCTGGGACGAGAACCTGCCCCAGGTGCTCCGGTTCGTGGAGCGGGTCGGCTCCCCGGCTGTAGTGGTGATCGAGGACGTGGAGAACCTGTTCACCAGACCGGACCGGCTCAAGGGGCTGCTCGGCGAGTTCGACGGGATGCGCACCAAGGGCTTCGACCTGATGCTGCTGATGACCTCCAACCACGTCGGCGAGCTGCCCAAGTCCATGCTCGGCGGACACCGGATCGACCACACGATCTACGTCTCCGACCTGGACAAGGAGGGCGTCGAGCGGCTGATCAACGTGCTGGTCCCCGCCTCCCAGCGGGAGGACCTGGACTACGAGGCGCTGCACGAGGCCTACGTGGGGTTCACCCCGTCCTGGATCGTCCGGAACCTGGAGGACGTGGGCAAGCACAGCATCATCCGCACCAAGAAGATCGGTCAGCCACACGCGACCGAGGACTTCGTGCGGGCGGCGCACGCGCTGCGTCCGGCCTGGACCCTGCACCAGGAGGCCACCGACCGGCCCAGCAAGCCGGCCCTGGAGGAAGCGCTCAAGGAACTGGTCGCCAAGGCCCTCCAGGAGCACTTCGTCGATGTCGGAGACACCGGCGACATCCTGGTCAAGGACTGATCCCGGTCCCATGATGGACTGACCGTTGCCCCGGAGAGCTGGGATCTTCCCCCTGGCTCTCCGGGGCTCACCATGTGAGGAAATCAGATGGACCTAGAGAATGCCTTCACCCAGGACGCGATCCTGAACGCCGATGCCGATGTCGGTGGCAGCGAGGAGGATCGGCTCCGGGAGGTGATCAGGATGGTCTGCCAGGCGAACGAGGTGGAGCTCAGCGCCGAGCAGGAGAACATGGCGCTGCTCTGCTTCGTGGCCGGCCGTACCTACCAGTCCGACCGGCTGTTCCAGATCTCCATGAGCGCCAGGATGCTGCACCAGTTCATGGAGTTCCTCGTAGGAAGGAGCGTGCAATGACCGACCTGGCCGACGAGATCCGGAGCTCCTTCGAGGAGTCCCGGGACCAGCTCAGCGCCAACGACGGCCCGCTAGCGCTGATCCACGATGACGATGTCCTGGCTCCGGGCTTCACCGGGATGCGCAACCACTACTCGATCCGGCTGATGGCGATGAACCGTCGCGGCTACCGGTGGTACGCGGGCAGCACCCTGCCCACCGACGCGGACCAGCTGGTCGCCCTGACCGCGACCATGATGCGGGACCTGCTGCTCAAGGTCATGGTCTCCGCGTTCTCCGACGGGGTGCTGATCGGTCATGCCGAGGAGCAGGTGGTCAAGATGTTCCTGCACTTCCACAAGGAGGACGAGCTCTTTGAGGACACCGGCTTCCGGGAGGCGGCCGACCCGATGTCGTCCGGCTTCCTGGAGGACGAGGAGGTACGGGCCTACTTCGACGAGTACCTGCGTGGTGCGGTCACCCATCTGTCCCACACCGTCGGGTTCGTGCACCGGAAGGTGGACCCGAACAAGGTCTGGGACGTGTGGCTGCTGGTCGGCACCGCGAGCACAGCCGCCGCCTACCTGGCCGGTCATCGGATGGGAACCGGCTGGCGCGAGCGGGACGTGCTGGACGGGATCGAGATCGCCAGTGGGGAGGACGCCCATGGAGCTGAAGGAGAAGGCTGACCAGGTCGTCGGTCTGCTGACCACTCTCAAGGAGGACTGGGTCGCTGACCATCCGGAGTCCCCGGACCTGGCCATCTACCTGCACGTCTGGCGAGGCGACCGGATGGTGGCCATGGTCCAGTGTCCGCTGGACCGGGACACCGCACTGCACGCCGGCTCGATCTGCGCCTCCGGGTTCAACGCGAGCACCATGTCGTTGACCTTCGAGTCCTACCACTCCCAGCTGAAGCAGTCGCCGGTCACCGGGAAGCCCTGGCTGCGCGGCGAGATGCAGTACCTGGCCGAGCGGGACTCCGAGGCTCAGGACAAGGGCTGGGTGTCGGAGTGCCTGACCACGCTGATCCACGAGCGTGGCGGTGCCTACGCGATGTCCAGCCAACCGTTCCGGATCCGGGACGGGAAGGTGGACTGGCTGGCCCAGAGCGAGGTCCACGTCGTCGACTCGGAATCCGAGAACCATGCGGACGGGACGATGTTCCAGTACCTGCAGCGGGCGATGTCGGCACCGACCATCATGGATCTGATCGGGCAGAAGTCCGAGACGGGCGACCTCACCACCACGATGATGCTGAACCTGGTCCCGGACGACGAGGTCAGGTACTTCCACTCGGACATGGCCGTCAGGCGCGTGCTGATGGAGAAGGACCTGGCCATCACCGTGCTGCTGCTCGCCGAGCCAGGATCCAAGCGAGCCCAGATGATCCACGACCGGGCTCAGGACTGACCAATCAGAGGCCCCGTCGAACACCCGGCGGGGCCTCCCCGACTTTCAAGGAGAGCTATGCCGAAGTGGGAAGCACCACCGGAGGACCAGTTGGAGGACCTGCTCACCAGGGCCTGGCAGGAACTGCAGCACGAAGTGGCCGACGACCCGCCGTTCGAGGCGGTGGTCGGAATCCCGCTGGAGAGGCTGATGAGCCACGCCGTCAAGGCGGTGGCGTCGATGGTCTCCGCGGAGAACGCGCCGGCGCCCACCAGCCCGGAGTTCTACATCCAGGTCTACTGCCTGGCTTTCGTGGTCGGCGCCAAGTACGGCGAGCACCGTCATGACCACCACCAGACATCACCGCCCGGTTGAGGTCCGCGAGGACTCCAGGGGAGCGGTGATCAGATGCCTGTGCGGATTCCGGACCGAGACCCATCGGTTCCTGGATGATGCATGGGATGAATATGATGATCACACCATGAGGGAATGAGAGATATGAGCACCAAGTCCAACGGCGGCGGCAAGCCGCACATGAGGATCGAGGAAGTCAAGATCAGCCCGGCCCAGGCACGCGAGTGGCTGGCCATCTCGCCGGAGCGCAACCAGCGCACCATCCGGCAGCGCAACGTCGCCAAGATCCTGCACGCGATCGAGTCCGGCGAGTGGAAGATGACCCACCAGCCGATCGCCCTGGACCCGACCGGGTTCGTGCTGGACGGCCGGCACCGGCTGACCGCGATCGGCAGCCAGCGCAAGCACGTCCCGTCCCTGGTCGCCTTCGACGCCGACCCGGAGACCTTCGGGGTCATCGACACCGGTGCCAACCGGTCCCCCAGCGACAGCCTCAAGATCGCCGGCTACACCGACGTGAACGTGCTGTCCGCATCCACCCGGCAGATCCTCGCCTTCCCCGAGGTGGTCGGCACCTCGTCCACCCTCGGCTCGGTCACCGCCTACCTGACCACCGCGGACATCCTGATCGCGCTCAACGACCCAACCGTCGGCAAGGTGATCCAGGACTCGATCCGGCCCGGCTACCTGATCTCCAAGGGCATCGGCCGGTACGGGCTGCGCACCTCGGCGACCGTGCTGACCGGCCTGATCGGGCTGCACAGCAAGCACGGCCCGGACACCCAGGCCGAGTTCCTGAGCAGGCTCACCGAGGGCGACAACCTGCCCAAGGGCAGCCCGATCCTGGCACTCCGCAAGTGGCTGATCGGCGACCACGGCTACGGCTCGATCATGGGCACCTACCGGCCGACCACGTTCCTGGCCAACAGCATCCGGGTCTGGAACGACTACTCCGCCGGTCGGGACCGGACCAACGTCCGGCACCGTCCGGGCATCGACACCATGCCCGAGATCAACTGAGATGGGCCCGGTCCGGACCTGGCGGGCCTCGGACCGCTCCGGACGAAGGGTCGCGGTCCTCAACCTGCTGCTCGGCCTGGTCAACCTGGCGCTCGGCCTCGGACCCTTCGCGACCTACTGGTTCGTCAACGTGGCCGCCGGACTGTTCCTGGTCTGGATGTCCTGGGTCGCACTCCGAATGGGAGTGCGCCGGAACGAGGCCCGGAGAGTGCAGAGCCGGCTGCGGCTGCAGCAGCAGAACCGAGAGCGTCGTCAGTGGAACTGAAGGTAGTGTCTTTACTTGCTTTTAATGTCTCTTTATGAGATACTAAGAGTAGCGTTAGCTGAACAGTCTGGAACGGCCTAGTAGGCGCCCCGGTGATCGATGTCAAGACCATCGGCCGGGTAGAAGGCCCCGTCGGATACGTCCGGCGGGGCCTTTATCATGTCCACGCTAAGAAAGAAGGTGAGTGATGACCACCACCTCGGGTATCCGTACCTGACCAGGACCAACGGGGTCCGTCCCTCCTTCGGGAGGGGCGGACCCCTCAATGGGCCTTTTTTGTTGCCCGAAACCAGGTCAGCCGAAGGACACCGCCAGGGTGCCGGCGTGCAGGATGAACCCCTTGCCGTTCAGCACCGTCTTCGGCTCGCCCAGCTCGGCGTAGGCCCGGAGCATCCCCTTGACCTGCTTGTCCCAGACCCCGAAGTAGACCACCTTGGTCTGCAGCAGCCCGGTGTACCGGGCGTCCTGGAGGGACCAGATGGCCCGGTTGTTCGGCTGGCTCCAGGTCATCCTGAACCGCTGGTAGCCACCACCGGAGAGCTCCGCCCGACCGGCGTCCCCGAGCGCCGGGTTGTCGTAGTGCAGGCTCACCCAGCCGGCGTCCGCGATCTGCTGCAGCCACTGGTGCGCCTGCTGGTCGCTGATGCTGCCGTCCATCGCCCCTCCTAGCTGCTGCTCTGGCCCGGCTCTACCCGGATCAGCCGGCCCATGAAGAACACGCTCTCGTCGTCCTGGTCGTCGCAATAGATCATCACGAACAGCATCCCCGCGTACTCGTCCTTGCGGTTCATGCTCGGCTTGTCCAGGTCCAGATCACTGTGTCCGTACAGGTCCCAGGACCACTGCGCATCGTCCTGGAGCAGCCCGGTCCGAGCCGCGCCCTTGGACTTCCGGCCCGGGGAGTAGCCGGCCGGCTCGTAGTAGTTCCCCCAGCCCACGATGAACTCCTGGGGCGGCTCGTTGACCCTGGCCGGCCAGGAGTAGTTCGTGCCGTCCGGCTTCACCTTCTCCCAGGCCCCCTTGTAGAACGGATTGGTCTGCGCGGTCTCCGTGCCGGTGGTCTCGTAGCTGGTCGGGATCACGGTGCCGCCCCGGGAGTCGATCCGACGAGCGTCCAGGTACGGCGGGAAGTCGGCGTCGGTGCGCTTGCCCGGGAACTGCGGCATCGAGTGCACCGCGATCCCGTTGCTGTAGTAGACCGAGAAGTGGAACTTCACCGGCAGCACGTTCCCGTCCCGATCGTAGGCGGCCAGCTGGGTGAGCCGGATCGCTCCCGCCTGGGACATCCGGATCGGGATCGAGTAGGTGGCGCTCCCGTCCCGTTTCACGCTGGACCAGTTGCTGTTCGAGTTGCTCCGGTCGGTCTTCCCGATCTCGATGTACCAGGGCCGGTAGGACGGGTTCCGCGGCGGGTACTTCCTGGTCCACTCCTGGTACGGGAAGGTGGCGGTCGCCGGCAGCTTCTCGTTGAAGAACGCCTTGGCCGGGGTGGGCACGATCCCGCTCCCGGCCTTGTAGGACCACGGGATCACCAGGTCCTGGATGGTGTTCGTGTACTTGCCCACCTGTAGTGCCCGCATCGGGGTCAGTGCGTCCCGGGTCCGGGCCCGCACCTCGGCCACGGTCAGCTGGTCCCGGTACTTGGTGTCGAAGGTGAGCGTGGTGCTCAGCCCGGTGAAGTCCGCGCTGCACTCGGTGACATGCGCCAGCACCCCCTCGTGCACCCCGAGCAGCCCGTTGATCCGGATCGTCTGCCCGCCGGTGATCAGCAGCCGCGGCATCAGCGCCCCGGAGGACAGCCGAGGGTCGGTGGTCAGGGTGATGGTTCCGGTGATCCCGGGCTCGGCGAACCGCTGGTACTGGCCCTGGGCGATCTCGAACGCGGACACCTCGTCCACCCCATCCTGGAACCGGATCATCGTCTCCTTGGGCTTCAGGTTCGGGTCGTAGCCGGGGTTGCCCTTGCGCGGCCACATCCGCGCCGAGTAGGCGAACGGCTTGAAGTAGGTCTTCCGGCCGTCCGGGGACACCTCGATGTTCGAGAACGCGATGCCCGCCTCGTCCTGGCCCTGGCCGTAGATCACCCCGGCCCGCTGGGTGTAGTCCCGGGACCCGGACAGGGTCACCCCGGGCGCCCCCAGGTAGATCTCGGTGATCTCCTCGTCGTCGGCCTGCGGGATCTGGCGCAGGTACAGCTCGGGCCGGCGCCGGCCCCGGTTCCGGATGCTCCACTGGTTCCCGCCACCGGCGAACATCACGGTCAGCAGGGACTGCACGAACCCGGTCAGCAGCGGCTCCCAGGACCCGGTGTTCCGGGCCGTGAACCCGGTCCAGCGCTGGTCGGTGGCCACTCCCCAGGGCTTCAGCGCGGACAGGTACCTCGGAGCGTCGAACGGCGGCACCCGCTTGTCCCACCAGGACGGGAACAGGATCCGGAAGCCGCCCAGGTGCGAGGGGTGCTCGACCTGGTCGAAGGCCTGGGCGATCAGGATCTCGTACGGGATCGGCCGGAGCGGGAACTGCGGCATCGCCAGGTAGTCGTCCAGACCGTACAGGCAGCCCTTCAGGTCGATGCTGAACGAGGACTCGGCCCCGGTCAGGCTCATCGAGTAGGAGGCGATGTAGCCCTCCCAGCGCCAGTCGAAGTCGTATCCGCCGACGTTCTGGAACACGATGTCGATGTCGCAGTTCGGCACCAGCCAGTCCAGGTCCCCCTCACCCGGGGTGTCGAACACGGTGATCATCGGGAAGCTCAGCTGCGCGGTGGCCTCGGTGAACGGGTCCTGGGTGGTCACCGCGCCGATCTGCACCGGGGCGTCCCGGAACAGGGTGATCTCCCGGCGGTAGCCGCCAGGCGGCTGGGCGAAGATCCGGAAGTAGCCCAGCGGCTCCTGCTCGCTGGGGTAGGCGGTCAGGCTCCGGGCCACTAGCTGTCGCCGCCGTACACGGTGCTCAGCGCGGTGAACTCGGAGACCACCTCGGTCCGGGTCAGCGGGTTCCCGTAGATGCCCAGGTCCAGCAGCGCCATGTCCATGGTGCCCATCGTCGGGAACGGCCCGTTCCCGAGCCAGAAACGGGTGCTCAGCGGCTCCGGAGCCTCCCCGGCAACCAAGGACCTGGACAGCACACTGGACGGCCCTGAGGCGGCGTACAGGGTGGTCTGCGGCCGGCCCACCACCAGCGCCACATAGCTCGGCGAGGTGCTGTCCAGACCGGTGCCGATGGCCACTCCCTTCTGACCGGCCTTGGCCTCGGTGGTCATCCAGATCGCCCGGTCCCGGACCGTGAACGCGACCCACTGGCCGTCCGTGGAGTCCGGACCCCAGAGCGCGTTCTCGATCACCGTGGCGTCATTCCCGTAGATCGAGTTCGGGCTCATCACCATGACCACCGTGTAGCCGCTCACCCCGCCCATCGCCAGGGTCAGGTCGTTCCACAGGTAGTCGACGGTGTTGGAGTCGAAGTTCAGGGCGGTCATCCCCACGAACCGCTCATCGCCCACCGTGTACTCGTAGTCGGTGATCAGCGTGGGCGCATGGTCCGGGGTGGTCTGCCAGGGCGTCACCCCGCCCTGGATCGGCGCCCACAGCAACGAGGTCTGGTCGTAGTAGTTGGTGTCCGCGATCCAGCGCATGTCCGCGTTGGTGACCAGCGCGGTCGGCTCGTCCCGGTTGCCCAGCACGTCCCCCTCGGCGCTGACCAGGCACTCGATCCGGATGTCCCCCTCCGGCACCGGCACCGGCCAGCCGGACAGGATCCGGTACTCGTCCACCTCGAAGGCCGCGCTCATCAGCGGGTACAGCCCGCCGGGCACCTCCCGGAGCAGCGGCGGCACCCAGGAGGCCCGGGCCCGAGCCACCACCTGCACCTCGCTGCGTCCCGGGATCACCCGCACCAGCGGCATTCACTCCTCCTCGGCCAGGAAGAACGGGCCCAGGGTCACGCTCAGGTCGCTCTCCTCGATCACCACCTGGTCCCCGGCCTCGACGAACACCGGGCTCTCCAGGTTCCCGACCACCAGGTTGTAGCCATCCATCGGGGCGTTGCACAGCGCCCAGTAGTTGATCTGGCCCCAGTCGCTGACCGCGGTGACGAACTGGGCCGGCACCAGGTTGGCGACCTCCTGGGGTGCCGAGTCGTTGACCCAGTGCGCCAGGTCGTTGGCGATCTCGATCCGGGCGTAGTCGGTGTTGTCCGGCTCATCCAGCTCGGACCCGGACATGTACGGGGTGGGCGCGATGGTCCGGATCAGGGCCAGGTAGAAGTACGGCGGCGGCTCGGTGGTCTGGGTGAAGTAGCTCATCAGCAGCTGACTGGCGCCCCACACCGTGATCCGGCCGGACATCAGACGTGCTCCCGGGTCACGTCCGGGTACCGCGGCACCGCGAACTCCGCCTTGGCCATCAGACTGTGCGTCCACACCTGGCCCCGGCTCACCGAGGCGTCCGCGAGCTGGCAACGCCAGTACTCCCGGTACTCGTCCAGGGTCCACCGGATCCGGTAGTCGTACTGCTCGAACAGCTCCATCAGCCCGAACAGGTTGTCGCTCACCTCGGTCTGGGTGGCCCCGTACACCCAGACCCCGACCTGCTCGCCGACCATCTCCGGGACCGCGTGGATCAGGTAGTTGCCGCCCAGGATCGGCGAGTCCGCGGTCACCTTGCGCCAGCTCTTGCTGACCGAGTCCCGGGTCGACTCGGCGCCGATCTTGTAGACCAGCCCGTCGTTCAGATTCACCCACCTGGTGCCGTAGGAGATCTCCACAGCCAGGTAGTCCAGTCCGGTGCCGCTCATGCCGCAGATCCTGTCAGGGAGGGCCGGGTCAGGGCCATCACCCGCTGCCGGGACTGGAGCTTGCTGATCAGCTCGTGCGGGTCGTTGGCCTGCACCGTGATCGGCCCGGTGAAGTTGGTGGACCGGTCGATCCGGGTGTTGTACACGCTCATCCCGCCGCGCACCGGGGTGCCGCCCATGCCCACCGAGCGGGCCAGCACCTGGGACATGAACTCCCCACCGCGTTCGTTCAGCGGGATCACCGCCTCCGGACCGCCCTCGCCCACCCCGATCGTCTTCGGGGAGGTGAACACCGAGCCGTCCCGGTACCAGTGATTGGCCTGCCAGAAGTCCCAGGCGCCCTTGGGATCGCCGTACTTGCCGCCGATGTACCGCATCCCGGCCACCGCCTGCTTCCACGGGTCCGAGGTCTTGGCGATCCCGGTGCCGGACCAGGTGCCGTCCAGGAACTGGAACATCCCGTACGCGGTGGAGGTCGGGTTCTGTGCGGTGTTGTTGAACCCGGACTCGTGCATCACCAGCTGGTACAGGCTGGGCCACTGGCCCTTCCAGCCGGCGTCGATCATCGCCCGGCGGACCAGCTCCTGGTTTCCGGTCAGGTCCTCGGGCCGCGGGGCCACCTCGCCACTGCCCGGACCGGCGCCCCTGCCCGGGTACCTGCGGGCCAGCTGCCGGATCCTGGCTCGGGCGTACCGGTTGATGATCGAGGAGATGTCCCCGGGGAACAGCGGGTGCACGCCGGTCATCGCCCGGGCCGCGGCCTCGGAGTCCGGGTACCGGTCCTTGAGCAGGCTCCGGATCACCGACCGGGCGCTGCGTCCGGCGCCCCGGGCACCGCCGCCCTCGGCGTCGCCCAGGTTGACATCTCCGTCCCGGACCTCGAAGTGCAGGTGGCTGGTCGGCGGCGAGCCGGTGTTCCCGTAGTCGCCGACATAGCCGATCACCTCGCCGGCCCGGACCTCCTTGCCGGCCAGGCCGGTGAGCACCTTGCTCATGTGCGCGTACAGCTGGGTGCCGCCACCCTCGGTGGAGATCTTCTGACCGCGTCCGTAGGAGTAGTCCCGGCCATAGTCGAAGGGGTGCGCGACGCCGGCCTTCCAGGCCACGATCGGCTTGCCGTAGTCCTCCCTACCCGGCCAGTTCAGGTCCCCGGCCCAGACCGCGAACGGGTAGCCGCTGGTGTGCTGGGAGATGGTGGAGGCCCCGGGCAGCGGCAGCGTGCCACCCAGCCAGAACCCACCGTGCCGGGCCTGGTGGTTCATCGCGTCGATGTTCTGCTTGCCCACCGCCTTGGCCCACTCCGGGCGCATGATCGCCTCGCCCCCGGAGACCGCGACGGTCTGGTTGTCCCGGTCCGGGGAGTAGCCGGGCACCATCCCGCCGGCGTGGTACCGGTCGGTCATGATGTCCTGCTGCTTGCCGATCCTGGTCTGCACCGCCTGTTCCTGGGGGGTGGTCACCTTCTTCGGCGCCGTGTAGTCGAACCCGAAGACGTTGGCCAGCTCCCGCATCAGCGCGACCGCCTCCGGCCGGGTGTCCCGGCGCAGGTCCTTGAACGACCTCAGCACCTGCCGGGCCTGCTTCTGAGCGCTCCCGGTCAGATCCTCGCTGGCCTGGATCAGCACGTCGGTCAGGCTGCCGGTGATCTCGTCGGCCATGTGCGCCATGTCCTCGGCGGCCCGGTCCATGGTGGTCTTGTACTGCTTCTCCTGTCGGCGCATCGAGGTGTCGTAGTCCTCGGCCTGCTGGTCCATCATGATGTTGAAGTCGGTGCGCTGCTCGCGCAGACCACGCCGGAAGTCCCGCCGGCTCCGGCCCATCTGCCGTTCCATGTCCTCGGACGCCCGCTGCCGGCCCAGCCGGAACCCGCGCAACGTCTCCTGCCAGCCCATGTCGGACGGGTCGGTGACCAGCTCCCGGGCCGCGCCCCGGACCTGCCGGGCCTGCCGGTTCAGCCGCCGGACCATCGCCGGGGTGAGCTCGGTGACGGTGCGCTCCAGCTGTTGGGCCATCTCCGGGCTGGACAGCTGGAGCTGCTGGATGGCCGCGTCGCTGAGCCCCATCCGGCGCACCTTGTCCAGGTTGGTGGCCTGCTGCTGCATCCTGGTGATCTGGTCCCCGAAGTTCGCGGACATCCACTCCACTGAGCTGGTCCGCTGGGTCTCGATCCGCTGCCAGACGTTGGCCATCTGGATGGCCTGCTGGTTGGCGGTGATCTGGGTCTGGTGCCGGAAGTCCTCCTCCTGCCGCTGCCGCTGCAGGTGGAAGTCGAACCAGGCCCGGCTGGTGTTCCGGGCGTAGTCAGCGGTGGCCCGAGCCCGCATCCGGTTGAACTGCTCCTCGGCCCGGGTCCGCTGCAGCTGGTAGTCCTGCTCCTGGTAGCTGCGCTGCAGCGCGTAGTCCTGCTCCATCCGGGACCGCTGCCGGTCGAACTGCTCCTGGGCCAACAGCATCTGCCGGAAGTACTGGTCCATGTCCGCGAACGACTGGACGGTCAGCTGCTTCTGCTGCTCCAGCTGGGCGGCCTGCTCCTCGGTCCGGGGCCGGATCCCCATCAGGGTCTGGCCGACCTGGATCTGCTGCTGGAAGGCACCCACCCGGCCCAGCTGTGGCGCTTGCATCTGCAGTGCGTACTGGGCCTTCTGGGCGATCGCCATCTGCAGCTCGTAGGACCGGTTGTTCTCGTCCCCGATCCGCTGCTGGGCCCGCTCCGACGACCTCAGGATGCCCAGGTAGGACATGCCCTGCTCGCGCATGTTCGTGAAGACCTCGTTGGTGGCCTTGTAGAACGCCGCGACATCGCCCTCGAACCGCATCGACCGCCGGGCCGCCGGCGACTCCAGCATCGCCTCGCCGGCAGCGGTGGTACGCAGCCGCTCCTGCAGACCAGGGGTCATCTCCCCCTGCCGGACCCGCCTGATCAGGGATCGGTATGTCGGACCGCCCTCCCGGCGAGCCGCGACCAGGTCCTCCAGATCCACCCCGGCGGCCTCCAGCTTGGCCATCCCGGTGGTGGACATGAACTCCTCCAGCTGCTTGAGCTGGGTGCGTCTGGTGCCGCCAACCTCGATTCCGGTCGCCTTGGCCAGATCCCGGATCGTGCCCTCGGTGTCCTTGAACGACTCCTGCGCCTTGCCGAGATCACTTTGGAGCTCCTCGACATCGGAGTCACCCCAGAGCAGACCTTCAACCGAGTTCTTGACCGAGCCCAGGCCCGCCGACGGACTGAGCCAGTATTCCTTGGAGGTGATGCTGAACGAGTGCTTCAGGTCCTCGAAGTCCTTGGTAGCCGAGACCGAGGCCTCGTCCAGCGCAGCCAGCCCGGTCCCGGACTTGCTGGCCTCGGTGGCCTGCTCGTTAAGGTACTTGATCGAGTCGCCGACATCGTTGTTGGCCTGGGCCATGTCCACCCCGGCACCCAGCAGCAGCCCGCCTGCGGCCCCGTATGGGCCCATCGAGGCTCCCAGTGCCCCGAACATCAGCGCATTGGACTGCACCCCGACGGCGCTCATCCCGGCCGCGCCAAGGGTGCCCGCGATCGGCAGACCCATCGGGGAGCGCATCATCGCACCGAGGCCCCACCGAGCACCGCCCATCGCGGCGCCACCGGCACCCACGGCGAACCCGGCGGTGGCCTGTCCCAGCCTCCGGAACCCGGCGGTGCTGTTGCCGACCTCCCGGGTGTTCGTCTGCCGGGCCAGGATCTCCTCCCGGGTGGCCCGCTCCGCGGACCTGGCCGAGTCCAGCCGGATCTTGGTCTCCTCCCGGGACGCCTTCAGCTGGTCCAGCGAGGCCTGCCTGGTGACATCGCTGATCCCCGGCTGGGCGCGCACCGCGGCCTCGGACTCGCGGATCCGGCGCAGCTCGGACTCGGCCGCCCCCACCTCGCCCATCTGCTGACCCAGGTTGATCCGCTGGGCCATCCTGGACCAGGGAGCCTGCTGCTGCAGCCATTGGGAACGCCTGGTCGGGTCCGCGTAGCGCATCTGGTCGAACTGCGGGGTGATGAACTCGACGCCCCGTCCTATGCCGCCCGCCAGATAGGAGAGCGGACCACGCCGGGGTCCGGGCTGGTAGTTGGGGTTGGCCCAGGACCGACCGGCCATCCAGGACTCCCGGACCGCCTCCCGGCCACCACCGAGGAGGCCACCGCCGGTCACTCCGATGTTGTACAGGCCACGCTGGAACCAGGTGCCACTCTCGGCGAGCTGCTGGCCCCGGGTGCCCAGCCGACCGCCGCCAGCGGCGATGTACTCGCCCTCCGGAGTCCGGCCGATCGGGGCTCCGCCCCGGAACCCCTCCCGGATCCCCAGCGCCGCCGAGTTGCGTACCACCGCGAAGGCGGCGGCCACCTTGAGCAGAGTGCCCGCGAACAGCAGCAGCGCGCCGGCCCCGCCGGCCAGCGGAGCCACCACCGCCATGATCATCTGGAGGAACTCGCCCATCGGGCCCTCGGCGATCTGCCGCATCACCTCGGAGGCCTTGACCATGCCGTTCATGAAGCCTTCCACGGCCGGGCCCAGGATGGTGGCCATCGACTCCGCGGTCAGCTTCATCTCCTCGCGGAGCTCAGCGAACTCGTCGCTCAGCCCCTTCATCGCCGCTTCGCCGCCCCGCTCGGCGGCTCCATGGGCCCGCGGGTCCTCGGCCAGTCCCAGGGCCGCCCGGATCCCGCCGGGCTGGTTGGTCAACGCGGTGATCGCCCGGAACGTCCGGGGACCGTCCAGGCCCAGCCGGTTCAGGTCCGCGGTTGCTGTCCGGGTGTTGTTGCTCAGCGCCTCGAAGACCCGAACCACTGCCTCGGTGGAGTCGTCCTTGGCCAGCTCCCGGAACTGCCGGGAGGTCATCCCAACAATGTTCGCGTAGGTGGCCAGCTCCGGCGACCCGGACTGCAGCGACTTCAGCATGTCCCCGGTGACCTTGGTGAACGCGGTCGCCGCGGCACCGCCCTCCTGGCCGGCCTGGGTGAACGCGGTGGCGAACCCGGCCACCTCCCGGGTGTTCATGCCCAATGACTTGGCCACCGGAGCCAGCTGGGCGGTGAAGTCCATCAAGCCCTGAGCGGAGATGTTGGTCTGCGCGGCCAGGTAGGTGAAGGTGTCGGCGTACCTGCGGCTCTGCTGCTCGTTGATGGGGGTGCCCATCACCTTCTGCAGGTTGGTCAGCGACTGGGCCAGACCCTCGCTGCTCTCCCCGGTGGCGTGGGACATGTCCACGAACACCTTGGACAGGTCCTGCAGATCCCGGCTCTGCCGGACGCTGGTGATCTTGGACAGCGTCTCCACCAGCTTGGCGGCCTCGGCGGTGGTGGTGCCGTACTCGGTGCGCAGCCCCTTCACCGCGCCCGCGTAGTCCTTCATCACCCGAGACTGGGCATCCTGGGTCCGGGTCAGGATCGCGGACTGGGCGTTCAGCCGGGATACCTGCTTCTCGTAGCTGGACCAGGCTGCCACCGCTCCGGTGATCAGCCCGACATCGGCGGCAGAGATGCCGATCAGCGTCTTGCCGGCGGTCTTGGTCAGGCTGTTGATCTTCCGACCCAGGGTGTCGATGGAGGCACCCAGTGAGCTGGTGCTCTGCGCCGACGAGGTCATCGCCTGGTCGTACTGGGAGTTGTCGGCAGTCAGTACGACGTTGGCCTCGACCGGCTGACTGGTCACATCCCTACTCCATCCTCAGCCTGGACCGCCGTTTCGCCTTCAGCCGGAGCTGGGCGGTGAGCTGTGGGGTTGTCGGGACCAGTTTGGCATTGGTGCCCGGGAGTGACGAGCCCTGCGTGTCGGTGAACATCGCCTTCTGGTAGCAGCCCTGGCAGAACTCCTCCACCGCGGTGAACGCGAACTTGTTCTCCTCCCACTCCCAGGGCGCGGTGCCGCACATGCTGCAGCGCAACGAGGACTCCATCGCGAAGGCCATGGTCTTGGCTCGGTCCTCGGCGTCCCACTTCAAGAACTTGGAGTGCGGGATGCCCTTCTCGTAGCAGTAGGACATCTCCAGGAAGAAGTTCGGGTCCTTCCTCAGCCTCTTTCGCTGAAAGGGATGTCCAGCCCCCGGTTGTTCAGCTCCACCGCGTTCCGGAACAGCACCATCACGTCGCCCCGGGACCAGTCGTCGGAGTCCCAGATGCTCTTCGCCTGGTCCAGCGAGATCTCCGGCTCCACCGCACACGCGCTGATCAGCGCCGGGGCGAAGGTGTCCATGTCGAAGGAGGCACCCTCGGCCCGCTGGTCCGGCTTCGGCGGATGCTTGGCCACCAGCCGGTCGTAGGCGCGCATCCCGATCGCCTGGTACTTCAGGGTCACCTCGTTTGTCTCGCCGTCCCCGTTGGCGATGTAGAGCGAGAACTCGGTGGTGGACCTGGGCTTGTTGACCAGCTGGTCGAGAGTGGCGCGCTTGGACGCCTGGGACTGCTTCTGACGCGCCTCGACGTTCTTGGCGGTGGTGTTGGACATCGTGCACTTCCTGGCCGGAGGGATGTAGTCGATCCGATGCTATCCCCACACCAGGCTGTGATCAGGCAGCGACGGTCGCGGACTCCGCCGGCTCCACGTTCACCGAGCAGGACGCGGTGAAGGTGAGCACCGTGTTCGAGCTCATGTTGGCCATCGTCCGAGAGGTGACCATCACCGTCCACACCTCCAGGTCGTCCCCGGCGACCGGCAGGTTGTCGGTACCGGTACCACCGAACCGGGCGATGAAGAAGGTGCCCCGGGTGCCACGGGGCAGCGTCTCCCAGGCGATGTCGTCCTCGTCGTCACGGTAGAAGTCCGCGTCGAAGGTGGCCGCCGAGGTACCCGCGGTGCTGGTCTCGAACAGCGAGTCGAAGCTCGGGGTAGGCACCGTGTTGCCGCGTGCCGAGGCGTTCAGGCTGATGCAGTGCCCGGTCAGGTTCACCGCCGCAGCGACCGCCGCCGCGGTCGGCGCAGCCAGGTCGGGAACATCAGCCGTGGTGAAACCGATCCAGGTGTTCTCATTGGGGATTATCCTAGCCAACTTAATACACAACCTTCCGTGATCACCGTGGCCATCTTCGATCGGCCTCTACTTATCAGAATGCAGGCGCTGTCCACTAGACGTGCGCTTGTCGAACCTTCCGTGACAGCTCCGGCATCGGGGCAGGTAATGAGCCGGATCGATCGAATACGGACCGTCTTCATCGTCGTACTCATGGGGATCATTGTGGTCATAGGACCAGTCGGTGGCCGGATCACCACAGTCGACGCAGCGATGCTCGCTCGCCCTCCCTCGCGCTCGCCAGAGCCTCTTGTGCATCCCGGAGTAGCTGGGTACTTCAACTTCTGCTGTCCCGAGATCCACCGATCCGTACTTCGACCAGCGCGAGTAGTGCTTGGCGCAGTAAATGCGCCCCTTCCGAGGAAGCTCGCATCCTTCCACCGAGCACATCTCGGAGTCATACTTGCGCCAGCCGAGTTGCCGTCCCCGCGGTGGAATCTCAACCGATCCCACATCACCGGTACGTACCCATCTGTTGTAGTGAGCCGTACACCAGCCGCGTGCTCGACAGGTTCGTTGACATCCATCAACCTTGCATTCACTCATTCTTAGATTCTATTGATGAAGATGTCTTCTTCGATACCCTCTTCTTCGGAGTTGGTTCCGGTTCATCTGCTGGTATCGACTCATCCACGCGCGTCCAGCCGTGCCGTTCCCAGGCGGCGACCGCGGACTCCAGGGCCTGGCCCTCCTGGCCATCCTTGGTGATCTTGACCAGCTTCGGTCGGGCCATCTCTCAGCTCCCTTTCGTTACCCAGACCTCAAACGAGTCTGCCTGTGTGAAGTAGTCCGGATAGGCGGAGCCGATCCGGTTGGTGTTCCCGATCGAGGTGCAGGTGGTCTTCTGGATCCGCCAGTTCCCGGTCGGGGTCTCGATCGACTCCCGGGCGATGTTGGTCAGGTTCAGCCTCATCCGGTCGGCCAGCGCCTCGGTCTGCTTCCGGGACAACCCGGAGTAGTAGACCTGGTAGCTGAGCCGCCACTCGGTCTGCGAGTCACCCATTGCCTGTGGGGTCTGCAGCATCGCGGTCCCCGGGGACAACGACAGCCAGGGCACGAAGGTGACACCAGGCTCGTTCGGCTCACCCTGCCAGCCGAACGCGACCCGCGGCGCGGAGTTGTCGCCGACCGGGAACCCCTCGGTGGCCAGCTCGTCCAGCAGCCGGTTGGTGATCGGTCCTCGGGAGATCGAGCTAGGAGGCATTGTCCTTCAGCACCTTGACGTTGGCTTCTGCTGCCATCGTCCCGAGACTGTCCACCCATGCCTCGAACGCCGGCTGCACATAGGGCTGAGGCTTAGTACCCGGATGACGGACCAACCTGGTGACCACCTTGGTGTTGCCGACCATGAACACCAGCACCCCGTCCGGTCGCCGGGGCCGGATCTCGTGCGGCCTGGTGCCGTACTCCACGTACCCCGCGTACGGCGCGATCTCCTCGTTCGGGCCGATCGTCACCCGGTTCGGATCAACCTGGATGTGCAGCGAGCCACGCAGTCTCCCGGTCTTCACCGGAACCCTGACCTCCATCTCGGCCAGGATGTGGTTGGCACTCTGGACCAGTACCTGCTGGGTGGTGATCCCGGACTGCTGGGCGGTCTGCCGAAGTGCGTCAGACAGCCTGGTGACATCGGCGTAGTAGACCGGCACTAGATCTTCTTCCTGGGGCGCACGATCGGGGTGTTGTCCGCTATCGCCTTCCGGCTGCCCTCCCGGGCGAGCTTGCCCTTAGTCCCGGCCACGCGGGTGGCCTTCCACCGCTCCTCGGACTGGCCGACGCCGGTGATGCTGGTCGGCTTCTTCTTGTTCCACTCCGAGTGCAGCCGGGAGGCCTGCTTGCCTGACTGGTGCGCGCGGATCCGGAGGTATCCGTAGTCGCCTCGGGACATCGGCTCACCACCTCGGAACGTCCTGGAGGGTGAGGTCCCCACCACCGGAGCAATGTCCCGCAGATATCGAGGCAGGCCCTTGGAGATCCCATGATCAATCCCGAATGCGCTCAGCATCACATCACCCCGGTGACCTCGAACCTTCGAGTGGCCCGCAGTTCTCCCGCCTTCGCCACGGTCTGGATCTCGTACCGCTTGCCCACCATCTGGGAGTCCTGGGGCGCGGTCAGGATCTTCACCTCGTCGTAGCGCCGGACCAGCTCCGGGGAGTCCCAGGGGATCGACAGGTTGGTGGACTGCTGGTAGATATCGGTGTCCCCGACCACCACCGAGTTGGTGTTCGCCACCTCCCAGATCCGGCAGACCCCTTGGTAGACCAGCTCCCGGGGACCCTCCGGGGTGAAGGTCAGGGTGTCCTCGTCGTAGCCCTCCGGTCGGGAGCCCCGGGTGATCTGGCAGGTGTACTCCATCACCGCGGTGGCCCGAGCTCGCACCCAGGACCTGGCGTAGGCGGAGATCGGGCTGCGTCCGTACGCCGGATTCGGCTCGGGCGGCTCGGGTGGGATCTCGATGACGCCGAAGTCGCCGGAGAAGTCGGTGGAGAACGAGCTCATACCGAGGCCACCACGGTCAGCGAGAGCAGATCGTTGTTGGACGGAGCCACCAGCGAGGCCTTCACCACGTCCACCGGGATGTCCCGGTACCCGCCCTGGTCCACGCTCACGTCGGTCGGCGTCATCTGCATCGCGATCCCGGGCGCGGTCAGGATGATCGCCTCGCACCGGCCACTGTCCAGGAACGCCACACCGAACGCCATCCCCTCATCGGAGGTCTCGGCGACGTGCAGGATCCCGGAGGCCTCGACCCAGCCGTTGGACTTCGAGACCTTCCCGTTCGACGGGGTCTGGTCGGTGCTCCACTGGTAGGCGTACTGGGTGCCCCACAGATGAGCGGCGTGGTACAGGTCGGTGACGATGGTGCGCAGGTCGGCCGCACTGATCTCCCCGGTGTCGTTATCGGGGAGGAGCGCCAACAGCTCGTCCAGGGTCATGGCTCCACGATCTTCTCGTAGTCGGGCACGTTGACCGGTACCACCGACTGGTCTGGTGGGTACACCCCGCCGTACTCCTGGGGCCCGGCGGCCACGTAGTCGTGGATGCCCTTGCCGAAGCTGAACGGCTTGGTGCCGGGTTCGAGCTGCTCGTCGGGAGCGATGCCGCCCACGTCGGGGCTACCCCCGACGAGCAGGCTCCGGTGCTGTTCCCGGAGCGAGGCGGCCAGCATCCGGTACTGGTCGCCCACCGGTCCGAGAGAGACGCTCACGCCATCGGCGGAGTACGACGCCTCGCGTGCGTAACGCGCCGCGATGGTATCAGCGATCGTGGAGGCCACGTACTCATGCGTGTGGTACAGCGGGAACCAGGTGTCGTAGGCCCACTGGATCTCCTCGTCGGTGACCTGCCACTCACCGGCGCCCTGGGAGTCGGTGTCCTGGATCAGGAACCGGATGGTGTCCTTGTCGCTGACCCCGGGGGCCACATAGGAGTAGGTCACTTCCGCTTCCTCGGTTCCTTCTCGCTCAGGTACTTGTAGCCGGCGTAGCCGCCACCTCCCACCAGCGCCGTGCCGGTCACCCCTGGATTCCGCTCCAGGAACTGCCCGGTCTTCCGCGTGGTCCTACCGGCGGCCCTGCCGACCCCCTTGATCGAGACATGAGCGGTGCCGATCCGGTTCAGGGCACCCTTGACCTTCTGCGGACCGGTCAGCGGCGAGGCGGCCTTGCTCACCTCACCATGATCGATGCCGAAGGCGCTGCGCATCTCAGTACCTGCGCCGGTTCATGTAGGCACTGCCACCGGCGATACCGGCTCCACCGGCGGTCAGCGTGGCGGCGCCGGTGAACCCGGGACGCTGCTGCATGCCAGCACCCAGCCGACGGATCTGGCCGCCCAACCGCACTCCGCGAGCACCGCCCTGCTGAGTCAGTCGTCCGACCGGTCCGCCCATCTTGCGGCCCACTCGCATCTGAGCCGCGCTACTGGTGCGACTCAGCTGCCCCAGCTTCTTGGTGCCCCTGCCGACGGCAGATCCGATCGCGCTGAGACCTGGCCCGAAGGCCTTCTCGATCTCGTCGTAGCCGTGCTCGACGCCGAACGCGCTCTGCATCACGCCTCCAGGATTCCCTTGCGACCGCGACCAGCCTCCTCGGACGCCAGCACCCGGTCCCGGTCCTCCGGGTGCTCGGCCAGGTAGGCCAGCACCTCGATCACGGTGTGGTCGGCCGGATCGTAGAGATCCTCGGTGCTCTCCTCCGGGGGCTCGTCCTCACCCACCCCGGTGTCGACAGCCCCCTCCGGCTCCACGGCCTGCTCGGGATGGGTGAGGGTCTCCAGGGCCACGACCTCCTCCGAGTCCGGTGGGGTCGGCCAGACCAGTTGGGTCCGATCGCCGAGCAGCCGCTCCAGCACCTCGTCCTTGGGCCTGATCTCCCGGTGCCACTGCCGGACGAACCTCTTGTCCTCGATGTCCTCCACCACCGGGACTACGTACCGGGCCCGGACGAAGGTCTCGATGTCCCGGGCCTCGTCCTGGTCGAAGTCGTCCCCGACCGCGTAGTCCTTGCCCCGCGAGGTGAACGGCTTGGCCACCACGAACGAGATCTTGTCGTTGGTCAACAGCTGACTGGGCATGAGGCCTCCTGTCAGAGGCCCCGGTTCAGATCCGAGATCTGCTTCCGGACCTCATCGCGATATGTGAGGTCGGGCTTGGGAGCGCCGAACCCGCCCTTGGTCTTGGTCTGCTGGAACTCGATCGCCAGCTTCGCCTGCTCCTGCTTGATGATCAGGAACGGGAGGACATCCTCCAGGAACCTCATCGCCCGGCCGTCACAGACAGTCCAGCGGTGAGCGGTGCGCCACTCGTCCTGAGCGAAGTACCGCGGATTGTGGATCACCCCGTCCCACCGCTCGAACAGCCACTGGATGATCTCGACGTTGGTGTTGGTGACATCGATCATCAGACGGTGGTAGAGGTCCCCGCGGCCGTTCTTCGTGACGACGATGCCAACATGGCCCTCACCGTCGAAGATCCCGGCCGCGTAGGCGGCCTCCACATCTTCCATCAGGCCACCGCTGAAGCCATGAAGATGCCCATGTCCTTGGCGATGATCCGCATATCGTACGTCATCTCGCCCTCGATCCGGTCCGAGGCGATCTGCTCCATCCGGAAGTTCTTCATCCGGATCCCGTAG
>Ga0126377_10000393_pt1 | contig 26269 bp, 32 predicted proteins | sample PanSoiMetPlot_22_FD_92647 | JGI IMG/M metagenome (GOLD analysis project Ga0126377, IMG submission 92647) | Tropical forest soil microbial communities from Panama - MetaG Plot_22 | ecosystem: Environmental > Terrestrial > Soil > Tropical forest > Bulk soil | place: Panama | collected 2016-02-17 | reverse complement strand
TGCTCGGCTTCTTCGGCGCCGTCGTCGTCATTCGAGTCCTCGTTGCAGATAGGCGATTGCCGCGACGAGTCGGCGCGGATCGTCGCCTAGTTGCCCGATACCGACATTGCACGCATGGCACAACAGGCCGCGCACACGCCCGGTCGCGTGATCGTGATCGACGTGCGGCCGTCGCGGTCTGTCGGCGAGGTGCGTGAGGCAGATCGCGCAGCATCCACCTTGAGCGCACAGTAGGCGTTCGTATTCGTCGTGCGTGAGCCCATACACGCGTCGACGTCGCCGAGCGGCAGTCTGTTCGCGATGTCGCGCGGCGTGGCTGCGGCGCTGCGCGGCCACCTTGTCGGGATGCAGCGCTTTGTATTTGCGACTCGAAACACGCGCAGAGGCCCGCACCCTGTCGGGATGCCGAGCCTTGTAAGCACGTCGTTCCTGCCGTTTGCGATCCCTTCTGTCTGCGTCGGAGATGGCGGAGAGGCGCCGCTTGCGAGGAGTGCTCGATACGCCGTCGAACAACGTGCCCTGCATCACTCCAGCCCTCGCGCCGCGAACGCTGCGCGCAGCACTGCGATCGCTTCGCCGTCGCGGATCATTCGTGTCGTGACGCGCAGCACCGCCCATCCGCAGATCGCCGCGTGGTTGTATTTTTCGAGATCCTTCTCCATGCCGCGGCCGTCGTTGTGGCGCCCGCCCGCCCGCACACGCGTGCCGTGCGCGATCTCGACGCGTTGACCGGCGCGGGTTTCGTGGCCGCTCTCGATCGTGAGCATCCGACCGAACACGCCGCCCTCGACTTCGAGCGCGATCCGGAACGCGGGCCACGCGAAGTCGAACCGCCAGCGGCGCGGCGGCGCGAACACGAACTCCGTCTCCCATGCGAGGAACTTCGCAGCGTCGAGCGCATCGACCATGGAGAGCGAACGCCGCGTCCCGCGGGTCGCCTGTCGTCGCAGCGCGAAGAGCAAGGCTTGATTGCTCATGCGGCCTCCGGCGGGACGGACCAGACGAGCATCCGGCAGTGGCGGTCGTTGCGGCGCTCGCCGACGACGACGAGTTGTGACGCTTGATAGAGTTCGGAGCGGCGCTTGCGGATCGTCGACGGCCCGTAGCGATCGAACTCGGGGAGCGCTTCGAGTTCGGCGTCGGTCATCGGACCGTGTTCGCGGAACGCAACGAGCACGCGTTCGTGGAGTTCGGTCCGACGGCGTTCGATCGTGCGCGCGGCGTCGATCGACGTCGACGGATCGGACCGGTGAAACATGCCGGAGAGATCCGGTTCGGCGACCGTCGCTTCGATCGCGCCCTGTCGACCGTCACACCGGGTCGCGTGATCCGGTGCGCTCGCGTCGCCGCCGCAGAAGAGGCACCGTTGCATCAGGCGCCTCGCTGCGCGTTCTTTTCAGCAGCGCGTTTCTTCCGACAGACGTCGCTATCGGTGCACCGCGGTTTGTGAAAGCAGTAGCCGATCGAGTCGAGCCACTCCGAGGCGCGCCCTGCGCGCTTCTTCGCGCGCGCGCGCGTATTACTTCCGAAGGAAGTACTTGGTAGTGGTAGTGGTATATGGTTCGCGTGACGAGACGGGCTACTAACTGCGTTAGTAACGCCGTTACGGCGCCAGCGTTTTTGACGATTTGCGTTACGTTCTCGCGATTTCCGGATCGACGCCGCCGACGGATTCCAGTCTAGGTAATCGTGGATCTGGTAGCCCCCCCGGACCACTTTCCACAGCGGCGCCTTACCCGTAACGCGTGACAGCGTCAGTTCGCGGATCACGGCCGCGCGGTTGGCGCGCACGCGAAACGTCTCGATCACTTCGGCGTCGACGAACCCGTCGGTCAGATTGTCTTGACAGTGGATCAGCGCGCAGCCCCACATCCGCCACGCGCCGTCGGAGAGCTTGAGCAACTTCACGTTGCCGAGTGCACGATCGTGTAGTCGTCCCCACGCCATGGCTACAACCTCGTGATCTCCAGCGTGAACCGCCCGCGCGGGTCGGTCACGGTGTAGTGCTTCCGCACGTCGGCCGGGAGATCGACGCGCGTTGACTTGCCCCACGTGCCCGCGATCGCGAAGTGCCCGACGATCCCGGACTCGACGCCGCGGAGTTGCCGCTTGATCAGCGCGTCGAGATCCGCCCACTCGCGGCCCGCGGCCTTCGTCGCGTGCCAGCGTTCGAGGTTCGCTTCGAGGATCGGATCGACGAGGATCTCGGTCGGCGTCGCGGCGACCGGCGGGTGACACGCGGTCCCGTAGAACGGGCACCGCTTGCACTCCGCCGCGTCGTCGTGAAACGGCGGGAGCGTCCCCGCGGCGACGTGGTCGTGCACGCGTTCGGCGCGCGCGAGGAAGTCCTCCATCCGATCGAGGTTCGCGTCGAGTTCGACCGGGAGGAGGAGCGGCAGGCCCGACCGATCGAGGAGGAGGAACCCGAACGGCGTCGCGCTCCCCCACAGATACGAGAGCAGTTGATAGCCGCCGCTCCGCGTCCACGGATTCGCGAAGAGATCCTCGAAGCGCTCGATCCGATCGACGATGTAGGGCGACCACGCCTTGACTTCGATCGGCGCGGAGATGTCCCCCACGCGCAACCGCGCGTCGACGCGGCCGGAGATTACCTCGCCGCGATCGCCGCGCCCGCGGAGCGCGAACCGCTCTTGCTGACCGACCACCTCGAACGGCGGATCGGCGTCGCGCGAGACGCGCGCAAAGTCGATGAGGAGATCCCGTTCACGGTCCGCGCCGCGCCGGAGCCGCGCCTTCGCGTTCGCGTCGAACGGGAGTTGTTGATCGGGCACCGTGCGTTCGAGCGCCATCCGCCGCTCACACTCGCGGCGGGCGGACGCCCACACGGTCGCGCGGGGCGTCGCGGTGTATTCGTCGCGGAGGAGCCAGCGCTCATAGGAGCGGAGGATCCCCGCGGCGATCTCGTCGGGACGGAGCGCGGCGGCGGTCGTCATGGGATCGACCGCCAGCGCTCGTCAAGGTGATAGCCGCAGACTTCGCAGCTATAGCGTCCGCACTTCCACAGCGACTTGAGGAAGGTCCGCGGGAGGTGACAGAACCCGCAGACCATGACCTTTTCCAGCGGCGCGAGGAGATGCCAGCGGTGCACGTCGCGCATCTCGCGCGCGTGATCGGAGAGCGGTGTGCCGTTCACCATGGCTCACCATCCGGTGATCTGCTGAAAGAGCGCGAGCGGGTCGTAGACGCCCCGATGCACCGTGACGAAGCGCCCCCACAAGCACGCCTCCGGCCCGGGCGACGGGCGCGACTGCGACGAGTTGATCTCCCAATCGAAATGCTGCGGGCGTCCCTTGCCCGGGGTGCCTGCCTTGTCGGGACAGGTGATCTCCAGCCCGCGATGGATCGCCTTGGGCGGATGCTCCGGATCGGTCGCGTAGTAGTCGAAGACGCAGTAGGTCGGATCCTCCGGGTTCTGATTGATGACGATCATGTGGCGCGTCGGCGTCGCGCGGAGCGAGCTGTAGTTCGCGGGCGCGGTGACGGCCGATCGGATCGAGTCGTTGTTGTATTGCTTGGTCCCGTATTCGTCCGTGACGCTGTAGTTGCCCTTGATCGTGTTCGGCCCCACGACCGAGTACTGGCGGACGCGCGCCTTCCCGAGCGCGTAGGGTTCGGCCTGCGGACCGGCGCCGATCTCGAACCAGATTTTGTCGGCGTCGCGGCGGATCTGGTAATACTTCCAGCCCGTAAACCCGCCCTTGTCGTTCCAATTCGGGCCGTCCAATTCTTCCCAAATGATCACCGTCTGACCGGGATCGGCCATCTTGATCGGCAACCAGATCTGGTTCGGGATCGATCCGGCCTGTCCCGCGGGGATCGAGATCCGCATCGCGTGCATCGCTTCGTCGTAGTAGGGCGCGTACGGGCTTGGCATCTGCCGTCGATACTTCCGGATCTCCTCGTCGCTCGTGAGCGCGTAGCTGAAGACGCACGACGGATGCCGCACCCGCGCGTCGAAATATTCCTGATTGTTTCCCGGCGGGATCGGGCTGACGTGTTCCACCGTGATCGCGAAGTCGTCGCGCGACTCCGCGCGCTTCGCGTCGGTGCCGATGACCGTGACGGTGTGCACGCCGACGGCGAAGAGCGCGCCGTTGAAGACGGGCGCCCCGTCCTCTTCGTAGCGGTAGCTATAGGGCGGCGTGCCGCCGGTCCCGACCGGATCGTCCCACGTCACCGCGGCCTGCTGAACGGGCGTCGTGATGTATTCGTCGGCGGGCGCGGTGATCTTGAATGCCGCGGGCGGCGGCGTCGTGTCGACGACCTCGATCGTCGCTTCGCCATAGGCGCGACGGCCGTCCGCGTCTTGCACGTAGAACTTACAGATCGACGTGCCGACCGGAAACAGATCATCCGGCGGGAGATCGTCGGGATCGTAGACGGGCGGATCGTAGGGCGGCGTGCCGCCGGTCGCCGCGGGAATTTGATCGAGCACGACGAGCACCGGGTCGCCGTTCGGCGACTCCGCGTCGTAGTGGAGATCCTCGACCTCGAAGGGGACCACGGCGACGATCGCGATCACGGCCGTCCCGTAGGCGAGTTGGCGAATGTCGCGCCGATCGTCCATGCACGCGACGGTGATCGTGTAGACCCCCGGCGCGAGGTAGCGGTGTGACGCCCACTCGGGACGCCCCATCGCGGTGTTCTCGCTATGGTCGCCCCACGAGATCACCGTCTTCACGATCTCGCCGTCGGGATCCTCGCTGAGCGTCAGATTGATCTGAAACGGCGTATTCACATACCCGACGTTCTCGGGCGTTTCGATGATGACAACCGGGAGTTGATTCTCTGCGTCGGTGCGACCGTGACCGTGGTGATCGTGGGGTTTCTTTTTGTCGTCGTGCTTCGCCATACCGCCCTCACTTCTCGCGCTCGCGCGCGGCGAGTTCTGCGTCTTGTTGCTTCGCGTCGTCGCGGTCCTTCGCGTCGCGCTGCTGCTGCGCGATCCACTCCGCCGCGTCGACGACGATCTTTTTGTCGGGATGTTTTTGATAGTTGGGACAGCCGAAGAACGCGGCGCGCGATCCGCTCGCGGGCCGATATTTCAGCTTGACCGGCTGACCGTTGACCGGCGCGCACGCCGTGCACGTCGGCGGATCGACGTCGGGTTCGTTCTCGCGCGTGCCGCCGTGGCGTTCGTTCTGCGTGCCGAACCCGCGCCCCCTGCGACAGTGCTCCGTCGACTTGTCGGTGCCTTCCCACGCGGCGAGGAGTTCGCCGATCGGGACGTTCTTGAGGCCCATGAGTTCGCGCGCGATGTTCCCGTCCAAGTTCGCGCGCGTCGCCTTCCGGACTTTCAGTTCGAGCGCGGCGCCGCTCACGCCCCGACAAAAATCCTCGGTCGACTCGCGTCCGCCTTCCATGCTCTCGACGATCTGGCCGGTGATGCGCGAGCGGCCGTCGGCGCGCTGGACATACATGAACGACTTGCCGTCGGCACTCGGGATCTTCACCGGGTCGGCGACGTTGTAGATATCGACGCTCAACACGTCGCGCGCGCGCTCCGCGCCGCAGTCTTGGAGGTAGCCGGTCACGCGGCCGTCGGGCGCCTTGAAGAGCACCCAATCCTCCGGGTGCGTCATGCGGATGCCCCGGCGCCGCGCGACTTCGAGGATCGTCATCCGGGCGTCGAAGATCTCGGCCGCGACGCCGCGCTGTGCGGCGAGTTCGTCGAGGGTGATCGGGACGGCGGGATGCCGGGGATCGGTCGGCGTGAGCGCGGTCGCCGGAGCCAGGTCGATCGGATCGTCGGCGTCCATCACGCGCCTCGCTTTCGGGTCTTGCTCTCGCGCTCTGCCGCCATCACCTCGTCGAGTTCGAGGCGATCGATCAGGATGCGTCGGTTCGCGCCGCCGCCCGCGATCGCGGCGGGGAGATGCGTCACCGTCAGCAGCCCCGCGTCGATCAGGCGATCGATCGTGCGTGTCGACGAGGAGATGTAGTTCGCGGCGAGTTCACGTGTGAGATAGCGCGACTGCGGCGGGACGGGCGCGAACGAGAACGGCGAATCGTCGTCGAGGCGCGGCTTCTTCTTTTTCTTCTTCGTGCCGAGCGGCGGGATCTGCACGATCGCAAGGGTTCGAGACATCACTAACCTCCCCTCTGATCCATCCGGGCGGGAGCGCGCGCGCCTACGCGGCGGGCACTACCGGTCGTCGTCGTGGGCGTTGCTGTTGTTTGGGTGTCGTGGTCGCAGGCCAGAGGACGTCTTCACTCGTGCCGAGCAGCGTCGCGATCCGCGCCCGCTGATCGGGCGGGACGGGGAGATCGCCGCTCTCGTACCGGCTGTACGTCTGCTGCGAACAGAGCAGAAGATCCGCCATCTGGTCTTGTCGCAGCGTGCGCGCCTGTCGCATGTTCGCGAGCGGCGTCGCGGTGTCGAGATGCGTCTGCGCTACGCGATGCTTCGACGGGTCGCGATGCTTCGCGCGTCTCCGCGGTTGTCGTTTGGGCATGGTGACAAAGTTCTCACGCAAGTGTAGCGGGGAGCGTAGGAGATCGGGAACATTACGCTCGCGTGATGAACCATGTCAAGGGTGTAGGATCACGCACTAGCCCAGCGATGGAGGCAGGCATTCGCCGGAACACCGTTGAATCCGACGATAATCGGCGAATATCGGAGCGCTCCGCTTATGTGCGCGCGCGCACGAACTTATGAGGGGCACCGGTGCCATTGCGTCGCGCCCGCGTGTAACGTACTCTTTCGTTGCTGAGTCGGCGAAGCGTAGTGTTACGCGTTTAAGCTATACAACTCCGCGCAAAGTTGTATAGAGTCTGCGAGGCCATGGATGGAATGGCACGAGGGCGACGTCATTCGCAAGTTGCGAGTGGGGGCCGGATGGACGCTCGAACAGTTAGCTCAAATGAGCGGCGTCAATATTCAGGTGATCCACCGACTCGAATACGGTCGTACGAAAGATCCGAAACTCGAAACGCTGAACCGCCTCGCGGCGCCGTTCGGGATCACCGGGCGGGACGTTCGTGACCATGTGCCTGCACACCGCCCGATCGTGTTGCACCTTGCGAAGATGCCCCCCCATATCAAGAAACTCCGTTCGCCCCGACGGAAGTCCACACCGACCAAACACTCGCGCAGCGCGTAGGAGATGGGGACCGCGCGCCTCGCGCGGAGGGGGATTCCCGTTATGCGCCTGTCGTCAACCATTCTCGGGGCGAGCGTCGTCCGCGATCTGCAAACCCGATCGCAGTTACCACTCCTCGTTATCGGATCGGAGGCGTTCACGCGCTCTGATCTCGCGTCCGTGGGTTGCTACAGTTTCATCGCCGCGACGAACCTGTCGCGCGCATTAACCGGCTTCCCGATCAGGAACACGCGCGAACTGTTCGAGACGATCGCTCCCGCCTCGCTCGCGCTCCCGGGCGTCGGCGCGATCGCGTTCTCCGTCATCGGCGCCGCGTTCGAGATCAAAGAGATCGGCGGGGATCAGCCGCTCGAATCGTGGGCCACGAAGCATCACCCCGACGACGAGCGGCGCGAGTTCGTGACGTTCGACACCTACAAGGCCCGCGCGATCGCGCGCGAGGCCGCGCCGTCCTCACGGCGGCGCGATCGATCTCCCCGCGCGGGTCGGGCATCGGCGCCCCGGTCACGTGTGAATCGCAACCCTTCGCGCCGATGGAGCACAGGCAGCTATGAGCAGCATCAGTAACGGCGTCGGGCCAGTCCTCAGCATTCCGGCGCGGCGGGAATTACAAGAGCAGTTGGAGTACTACAGCGGCGTCGTCGCCGCGTTGAAGATGCTCCTCAGCGCGGCGCCGATCAGCGGACGGCCGACCGCGTTGAACACCGCGATCGCGCTGGACGCGCAGCGGCGCGCCGGTCGCCCGGGACCGAAACCGAAGATGAAGAAACCGAAGGCGAAGCGCGCCGCGCCAACCGGCGCGCACACCGCCAAGATGCGCGCGCAGCGCACGCGGACCGACAAACTTCTCAGCACCTTCGATCAGTTCGAGCCGCGGCCCGCGCCACGCGGCGCGGCGATGGGCGTGCTCGTCGCCCGCGGCTACGTCACGAACGTCGGGGATGGTCAATACGTCCGCACGGCGAAACCGTTCTCGATCGCGCTGCCCACGAACACGCAACAGGAACACCCTCACCAATGACGCACGACTCTCGACGACTGGCAGGCCCCGACCATGGCGCACAACACTTCCAATCACTATGTGCCGGTGACGGTCTACGCGTGGATCCTCACGGAAGATGGGGCAGAGCGTACGATCGTGCACTTCAAACCGGGACGATCAGCGGACGCAATGCCGCTCGTCGCTCTGACACGACCGATGATTGATCGGCCGTCGATTCAGCGCGCGCTACAGGAGGAAGCCTCGCGACGCGACGGTCAGATCCGCCTCGTCGCGTGCCGCGAATTTGATACGTTGCAGTTAATCTTGCCGCGATGATCAATTTCCGTCTCAGTCCACACCCGGTGAGGAGCAGGCCCGTCGTCGAACTCTGGCGCGACGGGCGTCTCCTCGCGACCTTCTACGCGCACGAGGATCGCGACGACGTCGCGGTCCTCACCGTCACCTCGCGCGCGCCGATCCGATCGCGTGTCGCCGACGACGAAACGTGCGAGATAACGTTCGCCGGGATCGCCGAACTTTCCCTCCAAAAATAGACGCGGCGCGTAATCCTACGCGTAGGTGTGGTATATAGTTCCTCGCGCTGTGGCGGGCGCCTCCGAGGACCGGAGGCCCGTACATGGAGCGGGGCGCCGATAGTTGCGAGCTAGCGACGCCCCTTAGACAACAACCGCCCCGGATGGGAGGCAGGTGTGCCCGCAGTGTAGCACGCCTGCTCCGCCCCGTTTCCCCGGGGATCTCTTCGCAACTGGAGCACAGGCAATGGCACGTCGCAAACCGATCGGGATCTTCCTCCGTCACGGCGTCTACTGTCACAAGGTGAAGCGCGGGCGCGAGTGGGTGCGCCTCAGCCTTCGCACGAAGGATCGCGACACGGCGATCGAACGTAAGACCGACTACGACGCGAAGCGCCGCAAGGGGATCCCGGCGTCGGCGCTCACCGGGCGCGCGACGTTCGAGGATCTCGTCGCCCGCTACGCGACCGACTACACGAACCGCGATCAATCGGCGTGGCCGGTGATTCAGCGGCGCTTGAAGCACGTCGCGAAGGTGTTCGGCGGGCGCCCCCTCGCCGAGATCACCGTGTTGGAGATCGAGGACTACAAGGCGCAGCGGAAGCGGATGATCAGCCCGCGCACCGGTCGCCCTTACGCCAACGCGAGTATCAACCGGGAACTCGCCGCGCTGCGACGGTTGTTCCGTCTCGGCATGGAACTCGATCTGCTCGGGCACGCGCCGAAGATCCGGATGCTTGGCGAGTCGAACGTCCGGCGCGGGTTCTTCAGCAAGGAGGAGTTCGTCGCGATGCGGTCGCACTTGGAGTCGCCCCTCGACGCGATCGTGACCTTCGCGTACCTCACCGGCTGGCGCGTGCGCGACGAGATCCTCCCGCTGCGATGGTCGGCCGTCGACTTCGAGGCGAAGGAGATCCGCATCGCGGTCGGCGAGACGAAGAACCGCGCGGGGCGGGTGTTCCCGCTGACGGCCGAACTCGACGAACTGCTCCGGCCGCTGCACGCGGAGTACCTCGCGCGCAAGGTGCGCGGGTTCTCCGATTCGCACGTGTTCGTGCGCGTCGTCGAGTCGCGCGGCAAGCGCGCCGCGCCACGCACGCGAGGCGAGTTCGTCCAGCCGGTGCGCTCGTTCGGGTGGAAGTGGAAGCGCGCGGTCACGCTGGCCGGATGCCCGGATCGGATCCCGCACGATCTCCGGCGGACGGCCGTCCGGAACATGGTCCGGCTTGGCGTGCCGGGATCGGTCTGCATGGATCTCGTCGGGCACAAAACGAAGTCGATGCTTGAGCGCTACAACATCACCGGCAAATCGGACTCGGATATCGCGCGCGAGAAGTTGACGGGGCAACTGCCGACGCTCCCGCCGACGCGGCCCGGGCGCGAGGTGCGCCGCAAAGCCCGAGCGCTGGCGCGGGTGCTCGCACTGGCCCCAAACACTGGCCCCAAAGACCTGTCTAGACCTGTCTAGACGAGTCTCGACACTTCGCGGATTTCCTCAGTAAATCCGCAAATCTCCCCCCAAAAAACTGCACTCACGAGAACGGGAAGTTCTTCTCGTGAGTGCGGTCCCCGCGCACTTTTCCTAAGCAATCACGCTCGCGCGATCGCGCGATCCGTCGACCGTCCCCACAAACCGTCCCCATAACCGCCCCGCGACCGATCGACGTCGAGACGAGTCGTGACTTGTCTAGACTCGTCAACCTCGCACGCGATCGCGATCGAGAAGTCTACGCGCGCGCGTCGGCGCCGGTCCTACAGCGAAGTCCGGACGGTCGCACGCGACCCAATGCGGACGTTTGCTCAGGAGTGTCCGCCTCCGTTCCACGTGAAACAGTTACGCGCGCGCGCGGAACAGTCATGAGACGACCGTTAGGTGTAGGCTCTCGCCGCTATGTCAAAACGCTGTTCGTATGCCGAGCCGGTGAAGATCGCGCGCACGCGGAAGGGCGCGGTCAGGTGGGAGCGCGTGCCCCTCGTCCTCGTCCCGGAGGAAGTCGCCGATCTCCTCGAATGCAGCCTCGGGGATCTCTACGCGCGCGTCGCTCTCGGATTGCAACCGCAACCGATGGAAGGATGGAAGCGGCGCCCGTCGCAGCGCTTCGCGCGCTGGCGCGTGAAGCACTACCTCGAAGACGCGACGATCACCGTTCGCCTCTGAGCGCGTCGTCGTCGAGTTCAGCGCAGCGGGAGATCGAAGGGGGGATCGTCGGCAGGATCAGCGGCGAGGATGTGAGAGAGACGACCCCCGCGATACGCGTCGAGCCACGCTTGCGAGACGCGCGCGTCGTCGCGGGGGCGTAGGAACCAAGCTGCAAGGCCCGCGACGAGAAGTCCGACGACGACGCCCGCAGCCGGGATCATCGCACGGTCTACCGTCGCTGCGGGTTCTGATCGTCGTCGCGCTGGCCGGGGCGCGACGGATCGGTCGGCCCCTTCGGCGGTGTGTCGCCGGGTTTCGGTTGCGGCGGCGGGTTCGGCTGTTGCTGTTGATCGGTCATTGAGTCCTCCAGTCCGGTTAGTCGACGTGACGTTGCGGCGGGACGAGCGCCGCGGCGAGGCGCGCGAGTTCGGTCAGATCGCGCGCCGCCTGTTCGTCGAACACGCCCGCGGCGATCAGCTTCTCGCGCAAGCGTTCGACGATTCCATGCAATCGTTCCGCGACCGGTTGGTCTGCGGGCTTCACGTCGTCGGGCATCAGATCACTCCAAAGATGCGTACGTGATCGCCGCGCGTCGGCGCGTTCGTGAGCACGAGCGCGGCGGTCCCCTTGTACGGTACTTCAGGCGAGAACCCGCCGTAGAGCGGCCAGTAGGCGACGAGCTTGTCGGGGCGCATGGAGAGCGGCGAGATCCCCGCGGCGAGCTTCGCGACTTCCGCGTCGGTCAGCGCGGCATTCCAGATCGCCGCCTCCGCGATCGAGCCGTTCCACCAATCCGCGTTGACGCGTTGCGCGCCGACCCAGAGGTTATCGATCGCGGCGAACGCGAGGTTGTTCGTGTTGTTGGCGCGGTTGCCGCCGTTCAAGTAGACGCGGCGGTCGGTGTTCGACGCGCAGATCGCGATGCCGTGGTTCCACACGCCCGCCGTGTAGGCGACGGCGCTCGTCGCGTTGTTCCCGGACGTCGCCTGCTGATTGCGAAGGAAGCCGCCACTCGCGACGCTGAGATCGTGCCGGAGCGTCGCGCTCGCGTTGAGCGACATCAAGCTCGCGGCCTGTTGCGCGCCCTTGAACCAGCAGCCCCACGAGAACGGATACGCGGCGACGATCGCCGTCGTGACCGAGAGGCCGGTATTGGTGCCGTTGAAGACGCGCGCCATCACGGTTCTCGCAGCGTGACGCGGAGGAGTTGCGCGACGCCCGCGGCCGTGTCGGCGCCGGTTGTCCCGTCGGCGTCGCGGCGGATCTTCAGGCGGAACGCCTCGCCCGCGAGTAGCCCGTCGATGTCCGCGTTGCTGAACACGATCGAGAACTTCGCGATCGATCCGCTCGTGCCCGGGACGCCGGTCGCCGCGGCGACGAACGCGCCGAACGAATCCGCGTCGATACTCGCGCCCGCCTCCGGCATCCGCTCGAACGCCGCTTGCCAGCGCGCGGTGCCGCTCGTCGCGGTCGCGAAGACGACCCACACGTCGAGCGTGATCCCGCCGCCCGCATACGACGGCGGGAGCACGTCGCCGAAGATCGCCTCCGTGTCGGTCGCGGCGACGAACTCCAACACCGGATGCGCGTTGCGGAGCGCGAGCGTCGCGTAGTTGGTCGCGGGCGGTTGGTTGCGTTGCGGCGTGAAGGTGAGAAACGGTTTTGAGGTGCCGCCGCCCGCGGGCGCCGCGAACGTGCCGTCGCCGCGGAGGAACGTCGACGTCCCGCCGGGGAACCCGCCCGTCGCGGCGAGTGCAGTCTTCCCACCGACGACGAGATACGAGGGGACGACGAGTCCGCCATCGCGCTGAAAGGTATAGAACGCTTGCGCGGAGCCGCCGTCATCGGCCGCGAACAGACCCAGCGAGCCGCCCGGTTGCGGCTTGAGATACCACGTTTTGGCGTTCGCGCCCTGCGACGTATCCGTGAGGCGAAGATACGGGGCGGCACTCTCCAGCGCGGCGGCGCCCGCGGTGATCGTGCCGCTGAACCAGCCGTCTTTCCAGCGGAAGTCCGTGTGGCCCAAGTCCCGCGTCGCGGTCGGCGACGGCAGGATCAGCGCGTTCCAGTAGATGTAGGGCACGTCGGCATTGCCGAAGCTGATCGCGTTCGCCGAGTTCGTGCCGAAGAGCGAAATCCATTTCGAGCCGTCGCCGCTGCGGAAAAAGATCGTGCGGCTGTTCGGAATAAAAATATCCTCGCCGCTTTGGATCGCGCCGGAGGTCTGCACCTGTCCCGCCGAGAGCAGGCCGCTCATGTACAGATCGCTCGCGTTGTAGATCGCGCCCGCGTCGTTGATGCACGGTCCGGGGTGACTCGCGATCACCTTGCCGGTCGTGCCGTCGAACCGGACGATCCCCTCATCGATCGCGCTCGCCGGACCGACGACGTCGCCGCCGCCGCCGCCCCCGCCCGCGGGCGTCGCGAACGTCCCGTCCGCGCGGAGGAACTGGGTCGAGCCGCCGGGGAACCCCGCGAGCGTGAGGACGCTCACCGGATCGCTCCCGCCCGCGGCGTGACTCGCGGCGTGTGGGGCAGGCGTGCCGCCGCCGGTCGGTGTGGCGAACGTGCCGTCCGCGCGGAGGAACGTCGACGTCCCGCCGGGGAACCCGCCGGTCACGGCGAGCGCCCGCTTGCCTGCAATGGTGAACACGCCGTCACGGCTGAAACTGTATTCGCCGCCGAGTTGGTCCGTGCCGTCATCGTTCTGCGAAAAGATCCAGAACAGGCCATCGGCATAGGCCCCCGCGCCCCACCCGCGCTGATTCGCGGCGGCGTTCTCAGCGATGTAGTTCGCGTGCGCGTTATCGAGACCAGACAGACGCACGAGTTGTGTAAACGTGTTCACGCCGGTAAACGTGTTGTTCCCGGCCGCAGACACGTCGCCCGCGGGCGCGAACGTGCCGTCCGCGCGGAGGAACGTCGAGGTGCCGCCGGGAAACCCGCCCGCGACGGCGAGCACGATCCGATCGTTCCCAATGAAGAGCGTGCCATCCGGCGCGAACGTGAGCGTCGCCGCCAGGACGACCCCGCCCGCATCGGTCTGCGCGAGGATCACGAACGACCCTTGATACGACACTAGCGCGAACCGATGCTGATCCGCAGGCGCGGACGGATCGATCAGCACTAACGCCGCATTCGCGCTGCCCGGCGTGTTGTTCGTGATCGTGACGGGTTCGGTGAAATTTGGACCCGCGCCGCCGCCGCCCGCGGGCGCGAACGTGCGATCGGCGCGGAGGAAGAGCGTCGTGCCGCCCGGGAAGCCGCCGAGCGTGGTCACGTCGACCGGATCCTCGCCCGTCGACGCGTGCCGCGACGCGTGATTAATCGGCGGGTCCGCGGCCATCTGCGCGAACGCCGCGTCGATCGTGTCCATGAAGAGATCGATCTGGTGCTTGTTCCAGACCGTCCCGTCGAGGCCCGCTCCCGAGTCGTCGACGAGCGAGTTAAACCACGCGCGATCCAGTGCGGGCATAGCGATCCCTTTCAGCAATGATCGGTCGGCGCGTGCGCCGCGTCGGCGGCGGGATGGGCGCCCCGGTCCCGAGATAGTTCAGGCGCGACGCGCCGAGGCGCATCACGTTGAGCCGCGCGGGCGTGAGTGCCGCGGCGCCGCGCGGCGACGGCGCGAGGCCGAACGACGCGGTGACGATCCCCGGCGCCAGAATCGAGAGGCGCTTCTCGTGAATGATGAAGCGCGCACTCGCGAGCGTCAGCCCGGTCAGCGGTTCGGCGAGCGCGAGCTTGTCGCCGGGTTCGAGTTCGAGACAGTAGCGCATGTGCGTCGCGTTGATGTTCCCGTTGATCGTGAGACTCGACGGCACCGGCTGTTCGCGGTTGAAGAGCGCGAGGTAGTAGTCGGCGATCGCGCCCGCGCGCGTCACGTCGCTTTCGTAGGGGAGCGTGATCGTGAGCACGCGCGGCCCGCGCTCGCGGACGCTCACCATGTCGCGACGCTCTTCGCTCGCGGGCTGATAGTGATAGATCCCGCGCCCGCGCACTTGGAGCGCGATCCCACTCGACACCCACAGAAACGCATCCTGCCCGCTGTTGTTCGTGAGTTCGACGCGGAACGAGTTCCCGCCGAGGGTTTGCACGACCGCGAGGTCGATCGTGAGATCGTCGCCGGTCCCGTTCTCGTTCGCGCGGAGGCCGTAGTCGATCCCCGCGGTGAGCGGTTGCATCTCGGTCCCGCCGACGCGTTGCGCGAGGTTATCGGGATCGACGTAGCCGCCGGAGATCACGCGCGTCGCGCCCGCCTCGATCTTCTGCGGCGACTCGGAGTTACCGAGGACGTAGAGCGCGTGAATGTTCGGGTCGACTTTGCGCGGCGTATAGAACACGCGGACGATGTTGTAGAACCGCTCCAGCGTGTAGCCGACGTCGAGGCCCTGCATCGTGTTCGAGATCGTCGCGGCGACCGGTTTGTCGAGCCGCTCGCCGTGTGCCTCGAACGTCAGCCGCCCGCCGCCCTGCTGATCGCCGCGGATGTAGATGAACCCGTCTTCGCTCAGCGCGACGCGACCGAGTTCGGTCAGCATCGTCTCGCGCTCGCTCTCGCCAATGTCGGCCGCGAACGGGAACGTCCCTTGTCCGAGGTGCGCGTCGATCGCCATGGGGGCGCGGCCTTGCGCTTGACTGAGCACCGCGGCGAACACCTGATCGGATCGCAGATTGAGTTGAATCGGGAGCGTCGTGATCGGCGTGCCCGCGGCGACGTCCATCCAATCCGTGACCGAGCAGTCGGCGTGCTGCGAGCCGCGCAGCCCGGGGATCGGTCGCACCTCCGCGAGCCGTCCGTGAAACACGTAGTAGCGCACGCCGAAGAGGACCGAGAGGCGGATCGGGATCCCGAGTTCCCAACCCGCGCGCACGTTCGGGTGACCGGGCGTGTAGGCGCCGAGGCCCTCGCGCCGTCGCGAGTTGTCGATCGGGAACGTGAGCGTCCCGGTCGTCGCGACGTGATCGCTCGCCGACGATCCGGGGATCCCGGTCCGCGTCGCGATCGGCGCGGGCGTCGTCCGCACGTCCTCCGTGAGTGCGGTCCACGCGCGGGTCGCCTGCAAGCGCGCGCCGAGCGTCCGATCGCCTTCGCGCCCGAACGACACATACGCCATCGTGCCGATGAACCCGGAGCCGTCGGCTTCGGCCGCGTCGACGAACGCGCCGATCCGCAGCGGCCCGGTCGTGTATTGCAGTTCGACGCCGCTCAGCCCCGTCACCGTGCGATCGCGCACGCCGTCGATCTCGATGATTGCTTCGCGATCCTCCGTGAGATAGCTCGTCGTGATGATGTGTTCGCGCGCGTCGAGGACGGTCGCGCTGTGCATGTTGACGACGGTGTTCCCCGCGACGCGGATGAAGAATTCGATTTGCCCGTTGACGATCGACAGGTGCCAGCCGTTGCCGAATTGATCGCCGTCTTGTTTGCCGACGATGCACCGGTTGCGACCGTCGATCGGCACGTCGCGCACGAGCACCGCGATATCGACGTCGCCTTGCGCGAGCGAGAGGTTCCAGCCGCTTTGCGGAGGCGTCTCACTCGGCACCTCCGCCCAGCCGTTGCCGTCGAACGTCGAGCCGAGCACGCCCTCCGGGATCGTCATGAACGCAATCCCCGGCGCGAACCCGGTCCCCTTCCACGTGCCGTGGAACTCGCTCCCGCTGATGTCTTGGGCGCGTGCCCCCGGCGCGATCGCGTCGCCGAGCGGATAGGTCGCGATGTTGTAGGACTCGTTGATCAGGTTCGAGCGGAACCCGCCGCCGAGCGCCGCTTCGAGGGTGATCGCCAGAGGCCGCACCGGCCCGAGCGCCGTCCGGAACGTCCACACCGGCCCGAGCGCGGTCCCGATGGCGTTGACCGCCTCGACGCGCCACGCGTAGGAGGCCCCAGACGCGAGATCGCGCGGGGCATAGGCGCGGGCAAGGGTGCCCGCCGCGACGAGCGCCAGCGGCCCGCCAGCAGGCCCGAAGTAGACGTTATAGGCGGACGCGTGCGCGCCCTCGCTCCAACTGAGGATCGATCCCGCGGGCACGCCGATCGCCCCGTCCGGCGGCGTCGGGAGGAGCGGCGCCTCTGGCGCGGAGAGCGTCGTCAGCGTCGCGTCGCCGCTCGTCGTCGTCCCGGCGGCGTTGCGCGCGACGATCCGCCACGTGTAGGCGGTGCCCGGGGCGAGGCCGGTCGGCGTGTAGCTGCGCGCGGACGTCGTCGCGACCAGCGAGAGCGCGCTGCCCGTCGGCCCGAGGTAGACGTCGAACGTGTCCGCGCCGTTCGCGGTCCAGACGAGTTCGACCGGGTAGACGTCGATCGATCCGCTCGCGGGCGCAACGAGCACGAGGCCGGACGGCGCGGCCGTCGGCGCGGGCTGCATATGCACGAACCCGCGGCGCCCGCGCCGCACGATCATGGGCGGGGCGTCGGCGCCATCGTCGACCGAGCCGGTCCCGGCGACCGCCAGGTCACGACCATCGCTCCACCGGTCGCGCCACGTCGTCCCGTCGTTGTCGTTGCGCGCGAACGGCCAGTAGGCGACGAGCGCGTGCGGGGCGACTTGTTCCGGCGTGAAGCCTTTCGCGAGGATCGCGATCTCCGTGTCACTCAGTGCGCGATTGAAGACGGCGGCGTGCGCGAGATCGCCGACAAAGCGTCCGGTAAAGTCGGTCGTCGGCGTCGACGCGTCGAGGCCGTTCTGCGCGTTCGCGCCGACGGCGAGCATCGAACCGACGTAGGGGATCTCGACGGAACTCGTGTCGCGGACGCCGCTCAGATACGCGCGGCGCTCCGTCGCGCTGATGAACGACGCCGCCGCGTGGTACCAGCGCGCGTCGCTCATCGTCGCCGCGGTGTCGGCCTGTCCCTTGACGCCCGCGGCGCGCGAGTCCGCGCGGATGCCGCGCGACGGGTTGATCACGAGGCCGTGAAAGTCTTCGGCCTTCGTGCCCGCGCCCCACGAGATGAGGCCGGTCCCCGCGGATCCGGTCGGACTCCGCAACCACGTCGCGAACGTGAACGGATAGCCGCGGAGGAGCGGCGATCGCTGTTCGAGCCAGAGTGTCCCGGGGAGCGTCGCGGCCATGGGGTTTACGTCTCGCGGATCTCGATGCTCCAGAGTTCCGCGTCGCCTGCCATCGTGTTGCCCGCCGACAGGCGGAAGAGGACGAGGCGAAATTGCTCGCCCGCGACAAGGCCGTCCATGGAGGCGACCGGAATCACGAGATCGGTGTAGGTCGGTCGGCCCGCGCCGCCGGAGTTCGCGGTGCCGGGGGCGCCCGCGGCCGTCGCGAAGCTGTCGGCGTCGAGGTCGGTCGCGGGATCGTGCCGTTCGATCGCCGCGGCCCACTGCACGACGCCGGAGATCGCCGTCGTCGCCGTCCACACGATCGAGAGCGTGACGCCCGCGCCGCCGTAGAAGCGCGGGAGGCGTCCGATGAAATACGTCCGCTCGTTGAGCGCCGCATCGAAGTCGAGGACCGGTTGCGAGTTGCGGAGATCGGGCGTCGCCGCACTCGACGTCGGCGGGTTGGCGTCGGTCGCCGTGAACGCGATCAGGGTTTGTCCGCTCGCCATGGGGTTCTCCTATGCGCGCGCGAGGAGCGCCGCGTCGCGCACGAGCAGCGCGTTCTCGCGCACGGCGCGCACGAGCGTCGTTTGCAGGCCGTAGACGGCGGTGACCATGTCGGCGAACGCCGTCGCTTCCGCCGCGCCTTCGGCCGCGGTGACGACGCGCTCGCGCCCATGGAGCACGGCGTTGGTGCCCTGTCCGAAGTCGAGGTATTTCCCGCCGGTCCCCTTCTGCGCGCTGAATTGTTCCTGCGCGCCCCCGGGGATCGGATCGACGAAGCCTTGCGCGTCGGGGTTATCCCACCGCGTTTCGATCGTGATCGTTTTGTGATCGGGGATCGCGTCGACCGCGTCGCCGACGCCGCCGAGTTGCTTGATCACCTCGTCGAGTTTCTTCACGATCCGATCGAAGCCTTGCGTCATCGTTTCGGCGAACGTGATCCCGAGTCCTTCGAGGTTCGTGATCGCGTTGCCCGCGTCGTCGGTCAGTTCGCCCGCGTCGATCAGCGATTGCAGGACCGGGCGCATGGCCGCGGGGACTTCGGTCCCGGTGCGGCGCGCCGTCTTGAGGTAGTCGTTGATCGCGTCGGCCATCTTGTCGTTGACCTTCGCGACGTCGATCCCGGCGCCGACGAGCACGCGCCAGTCTTCGATCAGTTCCTTCGCTTGTTCGTCGAGTTTCTGTTTCCGGAGCGCGGGGCCGAGGTCGTCGATCGCGAACCCATACTTCTGGATCGCGGCTTCGAGGCGTTCGGCGTCGGCGGCTTGTTCGTCGGCGAAGCCGCTGATGATGCCCTGCACCTTCTCCGCGGCGAGTTGGAAGTCGGCGACCTTGCGCGAGTCGAAGAGCGCGCGCACTTCCTTGTCGGTCGCGCCCGCCTCGAACGCGAGCTTCCGGAGCGCGTCGGCGCTTTCGTAGTTCTGTTTGATCCACGCGTCGCGCGTGCGGTTGGTTTCCTTCGCCTCCGCGCCCGTCAGCTTGCCGAAGAGCGCGCCGACGCCTTTCACCGCCAGCCCGAGGCCCGCACTGATCGCGGAGGTGATGCCGCCCGAGATCATGTTGCCGAGTCCTTGCGTGATCCCCTTGCCGAGTCCCGAGAGGAACCCGCCGACGCCCGCGCCGCCGGTCAACCCCTTCGTGAGATCGGCGATCCCGCCCTTCAACCCGGAGAGGAGACTCGGCCCCTTCGGCGCTTTGAGGTTGAAGTCCGACGCCGCCGACGCGGTCTTGCCGAGCATCCGTTCGAGATCGGCGAGCGAGAGCGTCGAGATATCGACGTTCTTGTCGAACTCCGCCATCTGCAAGCGCAGCGTCGCGAACTCGGTCGCCGCGTTCTCCACCGACGGCGCGAGCGCCTTCAGCGCGAGATCGAAAAAGTCGGCTTGCTTGACGCCCATCGAGAGCGAGCGCTGAAAGTCTTCGAGCTTCGCGGCGCGCGTGCTGTCGCCGAGGCGGGTCAGCGTCTCGACGGAGGTCGCGACGTTGGCGCGGAGATCTTGCAATTGCTTGCCGGAGACGTCCGCGGCGCTCCCGAACTTGAGGAGCGCGCGCGCCTGCTCCTCCGTGCGACCGACGACGTCGAGGCCGACGAGCGACTCGTAAACGCTCTTCTGCTGTTGCAGCGCGGCGGCGGCTTTCGCGGCGGCGGCTTCGCGTTTGCGGTCCGCCTCCTCTGCCTTCTTCGACGCGGCGGCTTGATCCTCCAGCGCTTGCGAGACGTCGACGATGTCCTTTTTCGGTTTGTCGTCCGTCGGCGGCGGGTGCAGTTTCTTGAAGTCCTCCTCCGAGAGCCGTCCGATCTTCACGGCGAATTCGTCGGCCTTCTGGATCACGCTATCGAAGAATCCGCCGACGCTGCCGATCATCTGACCGAGGCCGACGCCGAGACTGCGCTTGAATTCGGTCCACGTGTCGCCGAGCTTGTCGAGCGCCTGAACCTGCTCCTCGCTCAGCTTGTTGATGTCCCCGGCTTTGTTGATGTACTCGTCGAGCGCGGGCGCGATTTGGATGTATTGCTTCCCGAGGAGTTGCACGCCGAGGCGGTTCCGATCCTGCACACTCTCGACGCGACCGAGCGCTTGCACGACCGCGTCGAACTGCTCCTCCGGTTTCTGCTGGCGCAGCGTGTCGTAACTCAGGCCGAGCGCCTCGACGGACTCGCGCGCCTCCTTCGTGCCCTTCGAGATGTTGACGCCGAGTTTCGCCGCGCCCGCCGTCATCGCGTCGAGCGACGTCCCGGTCTGCTGCGCGGCGTAGTCCATCTTCTGCAACGTCTCGACGCCGAGGCCGGTCCGCTCTTCGAGATCGGCGAGATGCCCCGCGCTCTCGATCGCCGCGGCGCCGAAGGAGACGAGACTGCTCACGGCGCGGTCGACGAGGTTCGCCGCGCTGAACGCGGAGAACATCTGGCCGAACGTCGACTTCGCGAGGCCGCTCGCCTTCTCCATCAAGGTCAGTTCTTTCGTGACCGTCTTCGTGGAGTCGGCGAGCTTTTGCAGGCCCGCGGGGACGTCCTTCCCGAGCGCTTGCATCTTCGCGACGGCTTCCTGCGCGGTCGCGCCGACGCGCTTCAATTCGGTTTCGGTGAGCTTCGACGCGCCGCCGATCTCCTCGATCGCCTTCTCCATGGCGAGCGCTTCCTGAATCACCTTGACTCCGGTGAAGCGGTCGCCGATCCGCGTGAGCGTCGAGCCGACGCGCACCGCGTTGTCCTCGAAGTCGTGCAGCTTCACGTCGGCCTTCTGCACAGCCGCGAGGAAGTTCGAGAAGTCGGCGGAGAACGTCGAGGTGATCGGAGCCATGATCAGGTGTGCCGGGTGTGCCGCACGCGCGCCTGAAACTGTTCACTGAGCCAATCGACGAGCACCGCGTACTTGTCGAGGGGCACCGCGTCGAGGTCGTCGAGGGTCCAGCCCATCTCGCGACAGATCACGAAGTCGGAGATGCACCGGGAGCGATGCTCGCCGGGACTTTTTTTTCGCGCTCTGCGTCCTCCATGGCGACGCGCGTCTCGTGCGCCTCGATCGCTTCCTCGATCTCGCGGTAGGTGTCGAGGTCGAGCAGCTTGATCGCGTCGAGCGAGACGGTCGTCGGGAGATCGTTCGAGTCGCGGAACGACCAGCGCACGAGATACGCGAGCACGTTGCCCATGCCGAGGGTTTCCATGTTCACGGTGCGCGCGCCGTCGCGCGTGAACGTCCCGATGAACGACGAGGTCGCTTGCCGCGCCTCGCCGACCGTGAGGCGCTTCTTCACTTCGATCCAGTCACCCTCGCTCAGAGGCAAGCGCACGACCTCCGGCGTCACGAATCGCAAACGGGGCATGAGAACCTCCTAGTATTCGGGCGGGCCGAGCGTCGCGATGAGACGCGTCTCGCCGACGTGGAGCGTCTGCACCGGCCAGCACCAGAACCCGCCGCGACGCGGCGCGGTGAAGAGGAGCGGACGCTGTCGCAACGAGAAGCTATCGACGGGGCCGGTGTAGCCCGCCTCCAGTTCCCATCGCCACGGCGCCCGGTCGTCCTCGCGCACGCGTCGCACCGACCAACCCGTCAACGTCGCGGCGGAGCGATAGCCCCAATTGAGCGAGCCGCTCACTCCGCGCAACGTCAACGTCCGAAACATGCGGAGCCTGCGTTTAGCCCGCACTCGGGACCGTCACGCCGTGACCGGCGAGCGTGCCCGCGAGCATCGCGGCCGACGCCGGTTCGCGCGTCCACGGTCCGGCCGCGCTCCACGTCCCGGTCAACGACGGCGCTTCGTTGACGCCGCAATTGATCTCCGCGTCCATGTAGGCGAGGCCCGACCAGAAGAACGTCGGTTCCGTGTCGTTCGGCACGAGCTTGAGCGTGCCCGGGGTTTCCTGATCCGCGGCTTCGACGAGGGCGGTGTCTTCGGAATTCCAGAACCCGCCGACCGTCCCGCTCACGTCTTTCATGCCGGGGACGTAGACCTTGTTGGTATCGCCGAAGCACGTCACCTCGATCCGGTCGGTCGCGAGCGAGAGCGTCCACGCGTTGATCGACGCGAGTTCGGCCGGGGTGCCCGCGCCCGTCGGATCCCAGAGGACTTGGCCGTAGCGGCCGGATTTGATCATGGTGAGACTCCTTCAGCGACGGCCATCTGCACGCGATAGCGCCCGCCGCGTTGCTGCCAGTGAATGGAGGTGTTGAGGTCGTCGACTTCGACCGCGCGGATGCGTTCGACGCGGTGCGTCGTCATCCACGTGTAGCCGGTCGCGGTGAGGGCTTGATCTTCGAGGAGTTGATCGATGCGATAGGCCGCGGCTTTCGCGTTGTTGCCCGCGCTCGTCGTGCGCGCCTTCGCGATGACGTCGTAGTAGTAATCCTCAATCCCGCGCCGCGTGCCGCCGCCCGCGCGGAACACGCCGATATCGGCGATCGTCACTTCGGCGATGAGCGACACGAGGACGAACGCGGTGAGGTTCGCCGGTCCCTCGTCGAACCACACGCCGTCGGGCATCAGCGCCTTGAGCGTCGCGTCGTTCGAGAGGACGGCGATGATCGCGCCGTCGATCGTCGAGGAGTCCGGCACGCTAACCATGACCGGACACCTCGAACCCAAACGTCTTGAGATACGCGATGATCTCCGCGTACATCGCGTGTCGGTGCCGGATCGCGCGGGGCACGAACACGCGGCCCGCGGGCATGATGCCGGTCGAGCGGATCGACGAGTGCCGCGCGACGGTGCCGAACTCGAAGATGTGCGCGTGCTTCGCGGTGTTGCGGAGCCGCACGAGCACGCCGTAGCGACCGCCGTCCTCGATCGTCAGCCGGAGGTGTTCGCGGAGGTTGCCGGTCCGCGACGGATACGCGGCGTAGATGTCTTCATAGGCGTCCTTCGCGTGGTCGACGACGATATCCTTCGCGCCGTCGGCGAGTTCCGCCGGAAGGTTCCGCAACCGCGCGCGGAGTTCGTCGAGGCCGGAGAACTTCACGCCGCCGCTCACTGCACGATCTCCGCGCAGACGAGCGTCATGTCCGCGTCGCGCTCGTCGGGGTTCACGAGGCCGAGCACGTTGAACGTGCGATCCGGATAGGGGTAGTCCTCGACGACGAGCGACGTTTGCGTCGTCACCTCCGGATGGAACGGCATGGTCACAAGGTGCGTCGCCTGCGAGAGCACGGTGCCGCCGGTCAGTTGTTCGAGCGCGGCCGTCGACGCGGGCCGGATATAGGCCCACTGCTTCGGCGGGTTCGCGGGGACGGGCACGTTGATCCAGCCGCCGTCACCGTCGGGCACGTTCTGCCCGGGGAGTTGCACCTTGACGCGCTTCTGTCGGTGACTGATGCGCCCGCCGCGGCCGATAAGTCCGGGCATCTCAGATCACCCACATCAGCCGGAACGGCGCGACGGCGTCGTCGTAGGTTTGCGGAACGTCGGTCACGATCGTCCCGGCGATCGCGACGTCGCGACCGAGCGTCGCGTAGTGCGCGGTGAGGAGCGCGACCGCTTGCCAGAGGAGCGGCGCCTCCTTCTTCAGCGATGCCGCGTCGGGCCAGCCCGAGACGATCCGAAACGTTCCGATCGTGTAGCCCGAGGCGGCGGGCGGGAGCGCGAGCGTCCCGAGTTGCCGATCGATCAGCACCTCGTCGCGCGTCAGCACGCGGCCGAGGGGATCGGTGATCGATTGCAGCGGGAGCGCTTGCCACGGCAGCGGGATCACGCCGCCCGCCCAGAACACCTCGACGAAGATGTCGCGCGTCTGCTGGAGCAGCGCGAGGCCGGTATCCTGTTCGACCTTGCTGCGCGCCGCCGCGATGAACGCCTCCATCTGCGTATCGCGCGGATCGCCCGGAGGCCAGTCGAGGCCCGCCGCGAGCTTCGCCTCGTCGAGCGTGAGCGGTTCGACCGTCGGTCCTTCGACGAGCACGGAGGCGACGCTGCGCGGCGACGCGTAGAACGGAAACAGGAACTCCGTCATCGCGTCACCCGCTTGCGCCCGCGGCCATGCACCGCGCGGCGATACGTCTTGGTCGAGAACTCCGTTGTCGACGCCGCGGCCCGATCGAACACGCGCGGACGACGCACGATCTGCTGCGCGGTGTGCGCGGCTTGCGCCGCGACGGACTCCGGCGTGCACGCGGTGTGCGGCGTATCGTCGACCGGACAGGGTCCGGGATCGTGACGCCAGCACCCGCACCAGCGACCTACCATCGCACCTCCGAGACGACGAGCGCGGCGCGCGAGGGCGAAGGATCCTCACGCGCCGGTCGTCGGAGACGAACTCGCTACGGCGCGGTCGCCGGTTCGAGGCCCGTCACTTCGCCGAACGCCTGCGGCCGATAGACCGCGAGCGCGAGTCGTTCCTCCGCGCGGATCGCGACGATGTTCTTGATGAAGTAATCCGCGTGGCTGTTCGAGGACTCGACGCGGATCCCGCCCTTGCGGAAGATCTGCGCGGCCGTCTTGAAGGCGCCGACGAGGCCGGTCCCCGCGGCGACCGCGGGCGTGACGACGACCGGGAGGCCCCAGAGCGTCGGCCGCTGGATCGGCGAGAACGGTCCGGCGGTGAAGTACTCGCCGGTCGTCGTCTTCGTGAGGAGCGTCGCCGTCCAGTTCGCCGGGTGCATCACGAACGCGTCGGGCATCAGGAACGACGACGCGTAGAGCGCCATCGCCTGCGAGAACATCGCGTCGGCGTTCGTCTGCGGATCGACGCGCGCATACGGGGCGCCGAGGCCGGGACGATTCAGCAGCCCGAGGATCTCCGGCGCGACGCCGGTCCCGTTGAGGAGTTGATCCTGCTCTTCGGTGAGCACGCCGATCCGCAGCCGGTTGTCGATATAGCTCCGGATCTGCGGTTCGTCTTCGAGCATCTCCTCCGTGACCGGGAGCCAGTGCGCGATCTTCCGCACGGCATCCTGCACGCTATCGAACGTGAGCACCGACTCCGGCTTGACCGCGCCTTCGGCGACGGGCGCCGCGTTGTTGACCCACGTCTTTTCGATCATGTAGACGATCAGGTTCGACGTCGTCGTGCCCTGTGCGAACAGATCCGCAATCAAGAGCGGCGCTTCGAGGATCGGCAGGATCCCCGGCATGTACTGCGGGATGATCAGCGCGCCGCCGGAGGCGGGATCGGTCGAGAGCACCGCGCGGATATCGGGCGCGCCGCCGTAGCCGGTCGGCCAATTCAGTTCGAGCGAGGGCGATCGCCACTGCGCCGCGGTGCGGTGTCCCGCGTTCTTATGGAACGTGCCCGCCTCCGAGGCGATCCACTGCTCGCCCCACGAGAGGGCGCGCTTGCCGTGGCCGTTGCTTCCGGGCAGCGTCGGCGGGGGCGGCGACGCGAGCGTGATCAGCCGATCGAGGTCGGCCATCATCTGCTCGTCACCCTTGACGCGCGCGATCCGCGCCTTGATCGCGAGGCCGTCGTCGGTGATCGCTTGGATCTTCCGGCGCTCGTCGTCGGTCATCAGACGGTTCTCGGTTTCGGCGAGCGTCGTCGTCGCTTTCAGCAGCGCGAGTCCTTCGTCCCGCTTCGCGACGAGGTCGCGTTCGAGCAAGGCGATATCCGGCATGGCGTTCTCCTTCTCAGAGGCCGAGCGCGTAGAGCGCGCTTTCGAGGTTGCGAGTGGTCGCGACACGCGCGACGCGCGGCCCCTCCCCGATCGGGGGGAGCGTGAACGCGCGCGCGATCGTGGAGTCGAGGGTGTCGATGCGATCGACCATCCCGAGTGCCTTCGCTTCACTCGCGGTCACTACGGCCCCTTCGCCGTAGCCGTTCCGGATCGCGTCCGTGGTCGCCCGACGTCCCGCGGCGACGTCGGTGATGAACTGGCTGTAGAACTCGTTGACGATCGTTTGCTGCCGCGCGCGCGCGGTGTCGGTCAGCGGCCCGGTTTCGTTGCCGTCGGTCTTGTACTTGCCCGCCTCGACGAACTCGCGCTTGACGCCGAGTTTCT
>Ga0126377_10000392_pt1 | contig 26290 bp, 12 predicted proteins | sample PanSoiMetPlot_22_FD_92647 | JGI IMG/M metagenome (GOLD analysis project Ga0126377, IMG submission 92647) | Tropical forest soil microbial communities from Panama - MetaG Plot_22 | ecosystem: Environmental > Terrestrial > Soil > Tropical forest > Bulk soil | place: Panama | collected 2016-02-17 | reverse complement strand
GCGCAAACGCCGGCCCGGCCCGTCGGCCCTCATGGACGCCTCGGCGTCCAAGACGGCGAGGACACATCGCAGCGTGCGCGCGCGTCCGGCCCCGCTACAGCGCGCCGCGGCCGAGCTCGGCGGCGCGCTCGAGCGAGATCGCGTGGCCGAGCGGGTCGGCGTGGCGATGGACCAGGCGCCAGTCCGCGCCGATCCGGCGGTAGACCAGGGTGACGCGCAGGTCCCAGTCCTGCGCCGGCGCTCCCCCGACCTCGACGTGGTGCGCGTGCTCGATCACCGCGAGCACGGCCAGGTCGGCGGACATGTGGGCGTCGACCAGATCCTGCGACAGGCTCCCGTTGCGGAAATACGACCGCAGCGCGTCGAGCCGCCGATCATCGGTCCAGTGGCTGGGCTCGCCGCCGAACGGCGACATCAGCGTGAAGTCGTCGCCCATCCGGACGAACGTGCGGTAGCGGTCGATGTCGCCGCGCATCAGCGCATCGTTGGCCTGCTGCGAGCGGCGGGCGAGGTCCTGGGCCTCGGCGTCGAGCGAACGCGGGGTGGGGTGGGTGCACGAGAACGCGAGCGAGGCGAGCGCGGCGCCGGTGGTCGAGAGCATCGAGCGAATCTTCATTGCCAGCACTGTGGGGCCATCGCGGTGATGCACCAAGTGATACGATTTCATCTGGATGATGTACGGCGTGCAGGACGACGCCGGACCGCCGGGGCCGCCGCGACGATCGCGCCGAGCAGCCACGCGACGCCGGCGTCGGCCAGTGCGGCTCGGTTCGCGATCGCGCTGATCGGCGATCGCGCGAGCGGCGCGAGCGGCGCAGGCGGATCTGCGAGCACGATCCCGAGGCGGCGGGCGTGGGCGGCGGCCTGGCGCGGCACGGCGGCGAGGAGATCGCTCTCGGCGACCAGCGCGAGGGCGAGCAGGAAGCCGGGCACGGTGGCGGCGACGCGGCGCGTGCGGCCGAGCTTGCGCAGCTCCCGGTCGACCATGCCGAACGGGTCGTCGGTCAGCGAGACCACGACGTGCGACGCCGCGCAGTACTGGGCGAGGGTCGGTCGCACGCCGAGCGGATGGCCGGCGCGCAGCGCGATCGCGAACTCCTCGTCGTACAGCCGGGTCGCGACGAACCGCGGCGGCAGGTCGACCAGCGGCTGGATCACGACGTCGGCGCGCCGCGCGTCGAGATCGGCGAGCGCGGTCTGCGGCATGATGGTCCGCACGCCGACGGCGACCTGGGGCGCGGTGCGCGCGAGCGCGGCGAACAGCGCGGGCAGCACCGCGATCGACGCGGCGTCGGGCGCGCCGATCGTGAACCGCCGGGTCGACCGCGCGGGGTCGAAGCCCTCGGCGGTCGAGATCACGCCGCGCACGCGCTGGAGGATGTCGGCGATCGGCGCGGCCAGCTCGGTCGCGCGGTCGGTCGGCACCACGCCCTTGGGGTGCTTGAGGAACAGCGGGTCGTGCAGCACCCGGCGCAGCCGCCCGAGCCCGTGGCTGATCGCCGACGGCGACAGGTGGAGCCGCCCGCCGGCGCGCCCGACGTGGCGCTCGGCCATGACCACGTCGAACAGGACGAGCAGGTTCAGGTCGATCCGCGACAGGTCTATCTCGTGCAGCACGATGGCAGGAGTATGCCATCCCGTGCAGGATCAGGGCCGGCGCGCCGCAGCGGCGATCGCGTCGAGGATCGGCGCGATCACCTCGCGGTCGAGCCGCGCCCGGCGCACGGCGACGAACGCCTGCATCGCCGCGTCGAGCTGGGCGAGCCGGGCCAGGGCGCCGTCGAGCCGACCGCCGGCGTGGAGCTCGCCGCGCAGCGTCCCGCACAGGTAGCGCACGCACCGGCCGGGGCGATGCGCGACATCGAGCGAGCAGCCGTGGGGCCCGCGGAACGCGCAGCCGGCGTGCGCGTCGGCGCCGCGCGGCGCGACGAGGTCGCGCGCGCGCGTCCCGGCGCGGGCGAGCGCCGCCAGCTCGTCGTCGTCGAACAGCTCGGCCGTGACGCCGGAGCAGCAGTCGCCGCCGTCGTGGACGCCGCGCGGCCACGGCCGGCCGGTGGCGCAGGTCGCGCACGAGCGCACGCCGTGCAGCTCGGCGGCGACCGCGAGCTTGCTCGCGAGCACGTCGCGGGCGAGCGTGCGCTCGTCGGCGTCGACATCGCGGGCGCGCTCGACCCGCAGCCGCGTGCGCAGCGCGATCAGCTCGTCCGCCCGCGACCGCGGCTGGCGGACCTTGATCAGCAGCCGCTCGGCGGCGATGAGCACGCCGGCAGCCTAGCAGGTCCGGGCCGCTCCGCCCGCCGCGTCGCGCTCGATGACGCGTGCCACGGACTCGCCGGGCCGCCGCGACCCGCTTCGCCGCGGCGATCTCTGTCGGCGTCCCGACCGATGACGCGGGGCTTCGGGCGTCGTCTCCGACCGCGACCAGTACCCTCGGCGGGCCGATGGCAGCCCAGGAAAGGCGTGCTATTTGGGAAGTCGTGCGCGACGCAAAGGGGGAAGCGGGTGCACGGTCGCGGACCGCCGCGTGCTCGAGATCGAGCGGGGCGGGCGCACGTGCGTTCGTGCACACCGGCTGTACATCTGGTAATCGGGTTTGCCAGTCTCCGAGGTCGAGGTCCCGTTTCGAGGCGGCCGCGACGGAAGAGTCGATCCTGGCGGAGCACCACCTTCAGCGGAGTCTGTGAGTCAACATGCCGACCTCATCCTCCCAGGCGAAGACGAGATGTGACGCGCGGAGCGTCGCCGCGGCCCGGAAGAGCATCATGGAGCTCTCCCGGGTCGCCGAGGAGCCGGACGAGTTCCGGCGCCGGTTGCGGGGGATTCTGACCCGCCTGGTCTCCTTCGACGCCTACTGCGTCAACACCGCCGATCCGGCGACGCTGCTGGTGACCGGCTCGATCGGCGATGGGCTGCCGCCCGACAGGGCAGCTCGCCTCTTCGAGATCGAATATCTCGTGCCCGATTTCTCGAAGATGGCGGAGCTGGCCGTCGGCCCGAAGCAGGTGGCGGTCCTGGGCGACGAGACCGACCGCTGTCCCGAGCGGAGCACGCGCATGAGAGATGTGTTCCTGCCCATCGGCTATGCGCACGAGCTCCGCTGCGCGCTCCGGGTAGGCGGCTCGTGCTGGGGCTACCTCCACCTGCTCCGGGCGCACGAGCGCGACGACTTCTCTCCGCGCGAGGCGGAGGCGGTGCGCAGGATCGCCTCCGACATCGCCTACGGGCTCCGGCTCGGTATCCTCAAGCGAGCCGCCGGCTGCACCTCGACGGAGGTCGGCGTCGTGCTCCTGTCCGACTGCAGCACGATCGTGGACAGCATGAATCCAGCTGCCATGCGCTGGCTCGACGAGCTCAAGATCGAGCCGAGCCAGCCGCTTCCCCACTCGGTGCTCGCCGTGGCGCAGCGGTCGCGGACCTTCTCCGGCGATGCCCCGAACCCGGCGTCCTGCCGCGTGCAGACCCGGGCCGGCCGATGGCTGAGCATCCACGGCACCCGGATCGGCGGCCGCGTCGCGGTGATCCTGGAGACGGCACGCCCCAGCGACGTCGCGCAGGTGATCCTCCTCGCGTACGAGCTGACCCAGCGCGAGGGCCGCGTCGTCCACTTCCTCCTGCGCGGGATGAGCAACGACGAGATCGCGGTGGAGCTCGGGCTGTCGACCTACACGGTCAAGGATCACCTGAAGGCGATCTTCCGCAAGACCGGCGCGAGGAGCCGGGCCGAGCTGTCCGCGCGGATCTTCAACGAGCAGCACCTGCCGCGGATCGCGGCGCGCACCGCCATCGCGCCGAGCGGCTGGTTCGCCGATTGATCCCTGCGGGCCCCCCTCCTTCGAGGGATGTCAGGCCGATCGCGGCGCGCGTAGAGTACGGCGATGCTCACGTACAGCGGGCCGGGCGGCATGCGCATCGAGGACCTCGGCGCGGGGGCGCGGGTCGTGCTGGTGCACGGCGGCGGGGCCGGCGGCGCCGACGCGTGGAAGGCGCAGCTCGGGCTTGCCGAGCACTTTCGACTCGTCATCCCGACCCGGCTCGGCTATCCGGGCAGCCCGGCGGCGGACCGGGAGGACTTCGAGGTCGACGCCGTGCTTCTGGCCGAGCTGCTCGGGGACGGAGCCCACCTGGTCGGCCACTCGTACGGCGCGGTGGCCGCCATGCTGGCCGCCGCCGCCCGTCCGTCCGCCGTGCTGTCGCTGACCGTCATCGACGCGGCCTCGAGCGGGGTCGCGCGCGGCCATCCGGCGGTGGACGCGTACGAGCGCGACATGCAGAGCCTGGTCGCCTCACCGCCGGCCGACCCGAGCGCGTTCGTGCGCGCCGTGTTCGCGATCCTCGACGCCAGGGCCGTGCTGCCCGACCCGCTGCCTCCGGGCCTGGTCGCCTTCGGCCGCCGGCTCCCGGCGCTGCGCTGGCCGTGGGAGGCCGAGATTCCGATGGACGCGCTCGCCGCGGGTGGATTCCCCACGCTGGTGATCTCGGGCGGGCGCAATCCCCTGTACGAGGTCATCGCCGACGTGCTCGAGGCCCGGCTGGGCGCCGAGCGGTTCGTGCTGGCCGACGCTGGACACTCCCCCGCGAACGCCGGCGAGGCGCTGACCGAGCGGCTCCACCGGTTCCTCGGCGGCAAGGGAAGCGGTCGAGCCGGACGCGCGGCCAGCTCTAGCTCGTAGCCTCGGCCTCAGCGCCAGCCGATTCCGATGTGCGCCGGCATCGGGACGAGCACGGCGCCCGGGCCGAGGGCGGCCGATAGATCGCCCACCGCGGCCGCGGACACCGCGGCCCAGCGAGCCGCCCCGAGGCGCCGGCGCACGAGCGCGACCGGGGCCACGCTCGCGGCGAACGTGGACCAGAACGCGGCCGGGCTGTCGAACGAGAGGGGATGCGCGACGGTCTCGACCGTCACGCCGGCGAAGCCGGCGGCGATCAACGCGGCTCGGACCTCGTCGACCTCGCCGAGCGGCGCGGCCGGCGCGGGCAGCGCGAGCTCGGGCGCGGCCCGCCGGAGCGCGGCGAACAGCGCGGCGATGGCCGGCACCCGGTCGAGCGGCGCCCAGCTGACGATGACCGCGCAGCCGCCGGGCGCGATGACACGGTGGAGCTCGACCAGTCCGCGTGCCGGATCGGCGAAGAACATGAGCCCGAAGACGGAGAAGCCGGCGCGAAACTGGCCGCTGGCGAAGGGCAGCGCGTGGCCGTCGCCGACACCGGCTTCGATGAGGCCGGCGGCGCCGCCCGCCTCTGCCCGCGCGCGGAGGAGCGCGATCATCTCGGGCGAGAAGTCGATCGCGCTCACGCGCAGCCCGCGCTGCGCGGCGAGGAGGGTCAGGGTCCCGGGCCCGCAGGCGACGTCCACGATGGCCGCGCCCGCCGCCAGCGGAACGGACGCCAGCGCGTCGGCCGCGAACATCTCGCAGTGCGGGGCGAGCTCGCGGGTGTAGCTCGCCGACACGAGGTTCCATGGATCGGGGCTCGCGAGCGGCGAGGTCCGAGGATCGGCTGTCACGAGTCGGCCATCCCGGCGAGGGCGTCGCGGATGAGCCCGGCCACACGGTCGAGGATCGGCCGCCGCATGATCGTGTAGTGATCGGCCGCGATGGCGTGGACCCTCGCGCGCCCCGCCGGCAGGTCGCGCGCGTCGGCGTGTCCGGCGAACGCGCCCGTGGCGCAGAGCGCGAGCGTCGGGACATCGACCGCCGCCGGACGATATGCGAAGAGGGCGCGCGCGTTGCGCTCGAAGACCCGGACCATGCGCTCGAACGCCGGAGCGCAGAGCTCGGCCGGGATGATCCCGGCCTGGCTGGCCCACTCGTGCGCCCGGCCGATGCACGCGGCATCGCCGGCGGCGCGCAGCTCCTCGACCAGCGCATCGGGCGGCGCCGCCGCTCGTCCGCCCAGGTCGCCGACGAACCGGGCCACCAGCTGCGCGCGATCGGGCGGCGGCCCGGGCGGATGCGGCAGGCGGCTGTCGATCGTGAAGACGAGCTCGATCGGCTCGTCCAGCGCGCAGAGGATGCGGGCCATCTCCACGGCGACGAGGCCGCCCAGGGACCAGCCGCCCAGACGGTACGGGCCGCGCGCCTGCACCTGGCGCACCGCCTCGACGTAGCGCGCGGCCAGCCCGGACAGGCTGGCCGGAGCGGGCGCGCCGGGGTCGAGCGGCGGATCGTCGGAGTGGATGCCGTGCACGGCGCCGCAGCTGCGCAGGAGACGGGCCAGCTCGCGGTAGCAGACGACGTTGCCGCCGACCGGATGGACCAGGAACAGGGGCGGGTCATCGCCGGGCGCCAGGCACACGACGGGGCCGGACGGCCGGTCGGCGTCGCGCGCGCCGCCCGGGTCCGCGCTCCTGTCGCGGAGGAGCCGCGCCTGCGCCGCCAGCGTCGGATGGGCCAGCAGCGAACCCAGCGCGAGCCCGCGCCCGAACCGCGCCTGCACCATGGCGGTGAGCCGCACGGCGGCCAGCGAATGGCCGCCCAGCGCGAAGAAGTCGTCGTGCGCGCCGACCTGGGGAGCGCCGAGCACCTCGCGCCACAGCCCGGCCAGCGCCACCTCGACGTCGCCCGAGGGTGGGACGAGCTCCGGCCGGGCCGCGGCCGCCACGCGCGCGAGCGCGCCGCGATCGAGCTTTCCGTTGGCGCCGAGCGGCAGCCGATCGCCGAGGACGATGCGAGGCGGCACCATGTGAGCGGGGAGCCGGTCGGCCAGCGCGAGCCGCAGCGAGGCCGGGTCCGGAGGCGCCGCCGGATCGTCCGGCACCACCTGAGCCACGAGCGACTTGGGGCCGTGCCGCTCGCCCACCGCAGCCACGACGGCGGCGCGCACGCCGGGCGTCTGCTCCAGCGCCCGCTCGATCTCACCCAGCTCGATCCGGAAGCCCTGGACCTTGACCTGCGCGTCCTCGCGGCCGAGGAACTCGATGGTCCCATCCGGCAGCCAGCGACCGATGTCGCCGGTGCGGTAGAGCCGCTCGCCGGTGCGCGGGTGGACCAGGAACCGCTCGGCGGTGCGTTCCGGGTCGCGAAAGTAGCCGAGCGCCACGCCCACGCCGCCGATGTAGAGCTCCCCGGGCACCCACACCGGGCGCGGCTCGAGCGCGTCGTCGAGGACGTGAACGGTCTGGTTGGCCATCGCCTTGCCGTACGGGATGCTGGGCGCATCGGGCGAGACGCCCCCGGTCGGATGGAGGATCGACCAGATCGACGCCTCGGTCGCGCCGCCCAGGCTCATGACGCACGCGTCGGGCGCGAGGGCGCGCAGCCTGGCCGGCAGCCGCACCGGGATCCAGTCGCCGCTGAGGAGCACGAGTCGCAGCGGAAAGCCGGCCGACTCGCCGGCGCCGTCGAGGTGCTCGGCGACCAGCTGCGCCAGCGCCGGGACCGAGTTCCAGATCGTCACCCGCTCGCGCCGGGCCAGCTCGAGCCACGCGCCCGGATCCGGCGACGTGGTGGCGGGCGGGATGATGACGGCTCCGCCCGCGGCCAGGAGACCGAACACGTCGTGGACCGACAGGTCGAAGCTGAGCGACGAGAGCGCGAGCGTCCGATCGCCGGCGGTCACGGCGAAGCGCTGGTTGACGTCGAGGATCGTGTTGACCGCGCCGCGGTGCGAGATCATCACGCCCTTGGGCGTGCCGGTCGATCCGGAGGTGAAGAGCACGTACGCGAGGTCGTCGAGATCCGGGCCGCTGGATGCGCCGTCCCGATCGGGCGGCATCGATCCGGGCGCGGCCGGCGCGCGATCGACGGAGAGCCGCGCGAATCCTTCCGGCCAGGCGATGGCCGCGCCGACGCGCTCCTGGGTCAACGCCAGGGCCGGCTCGCACTGCGACAGGAGGAACTGGATCCGCGACGCCGGCAGCGCGGGGTCGACCGGCAGATACGCGGCGCCGGCTCGAACCACCGCGAGCACGCCCACCACCTGCTCCCAGCCCTTCTCCATGACCACGGCGACCAGGCCGCCGCGACGCGCGCCGCGCCGGCGAAGCCAGGCGGCGACCGCGCCGGCGCGGGCGTCGAGCTCGCCGTAGGTCAGCCGGACCTCGCCCGCGACCACGGCGACGGCGTGGGGTGCGCGCGCGCAGGAGGCGTCCACCAGCTCCGGCAGCGTCGCGAGCGGAAGCTCGCGCGCGGTGGAGTTCGCCTCGCCCGCGAGCGTCCGGTGGGCCGCCGGCACCAGCATCGGCGTCTCGCGCCAGGCCTCGGCCGAGGCGGCGAGCCGGTCGACCAGCGCGCCATGGGCCGCGTGGGCGTCATCGATCAGTCCGGCCGGGAAGAGCTCCTCGACCGCGTCCCAGTTGAGGACGATGGCGCCGCCGTCCTCGATCGCCTGGTGGTCGAGCCACACGTGCGGCGTGGACAGGGAGCCGCGGGCGAGGGCGTCGAGCCAGCCGGTGCGCCGTGCGCCCGACGGATCGAGGGCGCTGGCGAAGACCACCGGCGCGCGCGCGCGCGGACCGGCATGCTCGGCGAGGTTCAGCTCGCGCGCGACCACCATGCCGCTGACCTGGGCATGGGACAGATCGGTCAGGAGCTGCCCCTGGAGGCTGCGCGCGCGCCCGGCGAAGGTGGCGCGCAGATCGATCGCGACCTCGGTGAGGACCGTGGACGCGAAGTTGCCGGCGACGCGGCCGGCGTCCGGGTGGAGCGGCACGCGGTTGAGGTGCATCACGTTGAGGAGGAAGGTAGGGCGACGGCTCCAGGCGGCGAGCACGCTGGCATAGGCGGTCGCGAGCGCGGCGCTGGCGGTGACGCCGGCGCGCTGTGCGTGCGCCTTGAAGGTGCGCCAGGCCTCCGGGGACAGGCGCTTGGTCCGCCGGACGAAGCGATCGCGGCGCGAGCTCGTCGTCGCCACCAGCGGCAGCTCCGGCGCCCCCGGCAGCCGGGCCAGGCGCCCGCGCCAGTACGCCAGCGACGACCTGTACGACGCGGAGTCGCGGGCGCGCGCCAGCCCCTCGACGTAGCCGCGATAGGACAGCTGCAGCGCGGAGAGCGGCGCGGCCGGGTCGTCGTACAGGCGCAGGGCCTCGTCGACCAGGATGCGGAGCGAGGTGCCGTCGAGGACGAGGAGGCTCGCGCGCACGAACAGAGTGGTGGCGGAGCCGGTCCGGAGGGCGCAGGCGGCCAGCGGTGGGCCGGTGAAGGGATCGGGCGCCTCCGACGACAGCCGCGTGCGGATCCGTGCGCGCAGCGCCGTCGCCTCCTCCTCGGGACACCCGCTGCCGTCGATCCGCTCGATGCGGAACCGCGGAGTCTCGCGCAGAACCCGCTGGCGGCCGCCGGCCAGCATCCTGACCCGCAGCGCGTCGTGGCGCTCGATGAGGCGGTTGGCCACCTGGTCGGCCCGGTCCAGATCGAGCGACGGCAGATCGAACTCGAGCTCGATCTGCGCCGGCAGGTCGCCCAGCTCGCCGAAGGCCTCCTGGCCCAGGACGTAGGCCTGCTGCAGCTCGGTCTGCTCGAACGGTTCGTCGGCGGGCGCGGCAGGGCTCACCGGCCTCGACCGCGGCGTCGTCGCGCCGCGGCGGCGACCTCGCTCGCGGGCCCCGAGCGACGAGATGAGCGCGCCCTTGTGCTCGGTCAGGCGGGCCTTGAGCTCGGCGGTCATCGCGCCGGCGGGAGCCCGGTAGCGCAGATCGCCGCCGTCGATCCAGACCTCCACGTCACAGCTCCCCAGCTCCTCCAGCAGTCTCTCTGCGTCCGACATCAATCCTCCTCCCCTCCTGTCCATCTCGCCGGGGACCCGGCCGACTTCATCGGGTCTAGATCGTCCCCTCTTCCATCGGCCACGCTGGTCGCGCGTGCGATCCGGACTCCGGCGCGTGGGCCCCGAGCTCCGGCGAACCCGGCTGACCGACCCGGTCGGCCACCTCCCTGGCGAGCCGCGCGAGCGTGGCTTCCTGGAGGATGCTGAGCAGCGACACGCGCACGCCGGTGAGCCGCTGGATCCGCTCGATGATCTCCATGGCGAGGAGCGAATCGACCCCGAGCTGGGTCAGCGGAAGCGACGCCATCTCGCCCGCTGCCAGCTCACCTGCCGATCGGTGCAGCACCTGCGCCAGGAGATCGACGAGCGCGCGCTCGACCGCGGCCGCGCGCTCGGTCGGCGAGAGCGCGGCCAGATCCAGCTGCCTGCTCACCGGCGCGCTCGGGGGCCGCGGTGCCTCGGTGCGGGCTCCGGCCGTCTGGCCGAGGCGCGCGCCGGGCGGCAGCGGCCTCTGCCGGATGCCCTCGCATGCGGCGACCGTCTCCCCCGCGGCGTCGATCAGATGGAAGCTGGACGCCAGGCCGTCCTCGTCGCGCTGCTCCTCGGCCTGGACCCAGACGGCGTCCCGCCAGCGACCGGCGCGCCGCAGCCGGCGAAAGCCGACCATGATGCGCGTCGTCTCGTCGGACAGCGGCGCCGGGGTGGGCGCGGCAGGATCCGCGCGCAAGGCGAGGCCGGGCAGGAGCGTCGCCTGGAAGGCGGCGTCGATGAGCGCGAGCGGAATGGACGCGGGCTCGCCGGGCGCGGCGCACGACCCGTCGCGCAGGCGGCCGACCGCGCGGTGTCCATCGCGGTGGAGCGCGACGACACCGCGACACGCGGGGCCCAGCTCGACCCCGCGGCGCGCCAGCGCGGCGTAGAAGGCGTCGACGTCGACGGGCTCGGCTCCGTCGGTGGCGGGCAGGCCGGGCCCGGTCAGGCGGAAGCCCGACCCGGCGCTCGCGCGCGCCACGCCGGTCGCGTGGGTCGTGAACGGTCGGCTCTGCCGGTCGGCATCGTCCGCGCGCCGGCTCACGACTCGAAAGTGCGCGCCCTCCGCCCCCGGCCGGAACAGCACCTGGACGTCGTGGCGCTCGTCCTCGCCGAGGACGAGCGGGCGGAGGATGACCACGTCCTCGAGCTCGGCGCACGGGCTCCCGGTCAGCTCCTGGAAGGCCTCGCTGACGAGCGTGAGATACACGACCAGGTTCACCAGCGCGCCGCCGAGGACGCGATGGTCGGCCACCAGCGGCAGCTGCGACAGCTCGAGCCGGGTCACGAACGCCGCGCCCTCGAGCGCCGGCGATTCGAGACGGTCCAGCGCGAACCATGGCCGCCCGCACGCCGGCTCCGCGGTCGCCTTCAGGCTCGGCTCCGCTGCGCGCGCGCGCGCCGGCCCAGGTGACGACGCGGCGGTCGCCACCGCCGGCGGCGGCTCCATCCAGTGGCGCTGTCGCTCGAACGGATAGGTCGGCAGCGCCACCCTCGTGAATCCGCCGCGCTCCTGCGCGAGGCCGGGCGCGTCGAAAGGCGCGCCGCGCTCGAACAGCGCGGCCAGGCTCTCGAGCATCGGCTCGATGCCCGCGCGCCCCTTCTGCGCGGAGGGGAGCCACAGCGCGCCGCCGTCGCCGGCGATCCGCCGGCCGAGCGCGATCAGGACCGGCGCCGGCCCGATCTCGACGAAGGCATCGACGCCGTCGGCCAGCGCGGCCCGCATGGCGGCGTCGAAGCGGACCGGCATCCGCGCGTGGTCGCGCCAGTAGCCGGGCCGAGCCAGCTCGTCCGGCACCGCCGCGCGTCCCAGCAGGGTCGAGTAGATCGACACGCGCGCGCGCTGCCCGGGCACGCGGGAGGCCGCGCGCTCGAGAGGCGCGAGCACCGGATCCATCTGCGCCGAGTGGAAGGCGTGGGTGACCTCCAGCCGTCGCACGCGCGCCCCGGTCGAGCGGAGGGCCGCGATCGCAGGGCCGAGCGCGTCGTCGGAGCCGGACAGGACGAGGTCCTCCGGACCGTTGTGGGCGGCCAGGGACACCGCCGGGTGGGCCTCGATGAGCGCACGCAGGCTCGCCTCGTCCAGCTGCACCGCCCACATCGATCCGGCCGGGGCCAGGTCGTCCATGAGGCGCGCCCGCTCGACCACCAGCCGGAGCGCGTCCTCGGCGCTGCACACGCCGGCGACGCAGGCGGCCGCGTACTCGCCCAGGCTGTGGCCCAGCACCGCGTGGGGCGCGATGCCCCAGGCGGCCCACTGCGCGGCCAGCGAGATCTGGAAGGCGAAGAGCGCCGGTTGCGCCCGCCGCGCCACGCGGGCGGCGCCGGCGGAGGCGTCGGCCGCGAGGGTCTCGTGGAGAGACGGCTCGCCCATCGACAGGAGCGCTCGATCGAGCCTGTCGAGCGCGGCGCGAAAGGCGGGGCTGCTGCGCGCGAGCGCGGCCCCCGCCTCCGCCGCGAGCTGGCCCTGCCCGGTGAAGAGAAACGCCAGCCGCGGCCGCCCGCGCGGTGCGGACGCGCCTCGCTGTCCGTCGGCCAGCCGCGCGAGCTCGCGGGCCATCTGGTCGCGCGAGGAGGCGACGATGGCCGCGCGAACCGGCAGCAGCATGCGCCCGGTGCCGGCCGAGTGGCAGACGTCGTGGAGCTCGGGCGGGTCCTCCGCCTCCAGCCGCGCGGCGAAGCGCGCGGCGAGCTGGCGCAGCGCCGGAGCGGAGGCGGCCGAGAGCGCGAGCAGCGCCGGCCCGCGCGCGGCGAGCTCGGCGCCGTCTGGCGCGGCGCGATCGACCGCGGCCGGCGGCGGCGGCGGCGGGCCGGCCTCCTCGAGCACCACGTGCACGTTGGTGCCGCTGAAGCCGAACGCGCTCACCCCTGCGACGCGACGGGCATGGCCGCGCGGCCACGGCGTCATGGCGGTGGGGATGTCGATCCGCGCCTCGTCCGCGCCGAGGTGCGGATTGCGCTCGCGCAGGTGAAGCTGCGGGGGGATGGTGCCCTCCTGCAGGCAGAGGACGACCTTCATCAGGCCCGCGATGCCCGCGGCCGCCTCGAGGTGGCCCAGGTTGGTCTTGACCGAGCCGATGGCGAGGGGCGGCCGCTCCGCCGCCCGATCGCCGAACACGCGGGCGAGCGCGCCGTACTCGATCGGATCGCCCAGCGGGGTCCCGGTCCCGTGCGCCTCGATGTATCCGACGTCCTCGGGCAGCACGCGGGCGGCGCGCAGCGCGTCCCGGAGCAGCCGCTCCTGGGCAGGGCCGCTCGGCGCGGTGAGGCCGTTGCTGCGCCCGTCGTTGTTGATCGCCGAGCCGCGGACCACCGCGCGCACGCGGTCGCCGCGCGCCCGGGCGTCGTCGAGCCGGCGCAGGATCACGACCGCGCACCCCTCGCTGCGGACGAAGCCGTCGGCGGCGGCGTCGAAGGCGCGGCAGCGGCCGGTCGGCGACAGGGCGCGGGCGCGGCTGAGGTAGACGGTCAGCGCCGGATCGAGGATCGCGTTGGCGCCGGCCGCGATCGCCAGATCGCAGCTGCCGTCGCGCAGGCTCTGCACGGCGAGGTGGACGGCCACCAGCGAGGACGAGCAGGCGGTGTCGACGGTGACGGCCGGCCCCTCGAGGCCGAACGTGTAGGCGATCCGACCGGAGGCGATGCCCGCGGCCGCGCCGGTCAGGGAGTGAGAGTCGATGCGAGAGAGATCGCCCGAGGTCAGGTGCCGGCGCGCGTAGTCGAGGGTGGCCATGCCGACGAAGACTCCCGTGCGGCTGCCGGCCAGCCGCGGCGACAGGTCCCCGGAGTCCTCGAGCGCGGCCCAGGTCTCCTCGAGCAGCATGCGCTGCTGGGGATCGAGCTGCTCGGCCTCGCGCGGCGAGAGGTCGAACAGGGCCGCGTCGAACCGATCGATGTCGTCGACGAAACCGCCGTGGCGGACATAGAGGCGGCCGCGCGCGGCGGGATCGGGATCGAAGTGAGCGTCGGTGTCCCAGCGCTCGGCCGGGATCGGTGTGACCGCGTCCTCGCCGCGACAGAGCAGCGACCAGTAGTCGTCCGGCGTGCGGATCCCACCCGGCAGGCGACAGGCCATGCCGACGACGGCGATCGGGGCCGAGCCGCGCGCCTCCAGCTCGACCAGCCGCGCCTGCAGGCGATGGACCGCCTCGCGCGCCCGCTCCGCCACCGTCGAATCCGGTCCGGGGGCTCGATCTGCATCTCGATGTCGATCTCGATCGCGCATCACCGATCTTCTCCGGCCAGGAGGCCAGTCAGCTGTGAGAGGAGCTCGGGCCCGAGCCCGGAGTCGGACAGCCCGCTCAGGAGGGCGAGGTCGAGCTCGGTGCCGCGTCCGCCACCCGGCGCCCGGCCGCCTGGGTCCGGGTCCCGACCCGGATCCGGATCCACGTGGGCCGCGCTCGCGTCGAGGTCGACCTCGATCCGGCGCGCGAGCTCGCGCGCGAGCGCCTCCACGGTCGGATGGTCGAAGAGGAGCGCCGCCGGCAGCGGTCGCTCGAGGGCCGCCGCCAGTCGGTTGCGGACCGTGACCGCCATGAGCGAATCCATCCCGAGCTGGCGGAACGGCGCGTCCCGGCGCAGCGCCCCGCCGAGGCCCAGCACCTGGCGCACGCAGCGCTCGACCTCGTCCGCCAGGCGTTCGGCCCGGTCGGCGGCCGGCGTCTCGCGCAGGAGCTCGACGAAGCTGCCGGTCGCTCCGCTCGCTGCCTCGGCCTCCGCGCCCGCGGCGAGGAGCGCGCACGGGCGCCCGTCGGCGAACGAGAAGCCGCGAGCGAGGCGCGTCGGATCCGGGATCGGCATCGCCACCACGCAGGGCTCGCGCGCGCACAGGAGCGAGAGCGCGAGCGCGTGCCCGGTGGCCTCGTCCAGGCTGGCCAGGCCGCGCTCGGCCAGCCGGTCGCGATGGGCCGCGCTGAGCGCGCCGATCATGCCTCCCGCCGCCCACGGGCCCCAGGCGATGCTGACCGCCGGCTGGTCGGCCGCGCGCCGACGACGCGCCAGCGCGTCGAGCCCCGCGTTCGCCGCGGCGTAGCTGGCTTGCCCCGGCGGGCAGAGCGTGCCCGCCACCGACGAGAAGAGGACGAAAAAGTCGAGCGGCCAGCCGGCCGTCAGGGTGTGGAGGTGCCAGGCCCCCGCCACCTTGGGCGCGACCACGCGCGCGAACCGCGCCTCGTCCTGGCCCAGGACCAGCCCGTCCTCGAGGACGCCGGCCGCATGGACGACGCCGCGCACGGGCGGCGCGCTCGCCGCGAGCTCATCGATGACGCGAGCGGCGCCCGCGCGCTCGGCGACATCGGCGGCGAAGACGACCAGGCGAGCGCCGCGACGCTCGAGCTCGGCCAGGCGCTCGCGCTGCCGCTCGCCGGCGCCGGCGCCCCGACGGCCGACCAGGGCGAGGTGGCGCGCACCGGCGGACACGAGGGCGCCGGCCAGTCCGAGGCCGAGCGCACCGAGGCCTCCGGTGATGAGGTAGGTCGAGTCGTCGCGGATCGCCCGGGGTTCACGGGCCACCGAGGTCGCGACCAGCCGGGGCACGGCGCGCGCTCCGGCGCGGAAGGCCACCGCGTCGGCCCGCTCGCCGGAGCCCCGGCCGGGATGCCCGGTGTGGCGCAGCATCTCGCCGATGAGGGCCGCCGCGTCCTGGTCGTGATCGACTCGCGGATCGAGATCGAGCCGACACGCGCCGAGCTCTTCCTGCTCGAAGGCCACGCTGCCCCAGACGGCCCACGCCATGGCCTGGAGCAGGCGATCGCCGCCCCGGCCGGCCACTGCCTGAGCCCCGCGGGTCGCGATCCACGTGCGCGGAGTCGCCCGGTCGCCGAGGCGAGACAGCGCGTCGACGACGCCGGCGGCGGCACGCCAGACGGCGCGCCAGCCGGCGGGCGACGCGCCGCCATCTTGCGCCTCGACCGCTTCCAGGTCGAGGTTCCAGAGGTGAACCAGGCGTGCGCAGCTCGCCGCGCCCGCCGGCGGGAGGGCCGCGCTCAGCTGGCGCGCGAGCTCTCCTGGGTCGGACGAGCGCTCGTCCATCGGGATGAGGACCGTGGTTCCTCCGCGCTCCTCGATCGCGCGCGCGAGCCGGCGGCCGAGCCCGGCGCGGTCGGCCAGGACGATCCATCGCCCGCTCGCGTCGGGCGTGACCGCCGAGTCCGGCGGCGGACACGGCGGCGGCGCGGCCTGCCACTCGACCCGGTGCTCGAGCCCGGGCGGGACCGGCGGTCCGGCCGGCACCTCGGGCCCGGCCGGCGCGGGAGACGGAGCGATCCGCGGACCATCCAGCGGAGGGGCCTGCCAGTGGCGCTGCCTATGCCAGGGGTGGCGAGGCAGGTCGGCACGGAGTCGCGGGCCGGCGCCGAAGAGGCGCGGCAGGTCGAGCTCGACCCCGCGCGCGTGCAGCGCTCCCAAAGACGCCAGCAGCACCTCGACCTCGTCGGCGTCGCGCCGCATCGACGGGACCAGGCAGACCGTCCGCCCCGCCGCCTCGGCGCACTGGGCGACGGCCAGGCCGAGGACCGGGTGCGGCCCGATCTCCAGGAAGAGCTGCGCGCCCCCGGCCAGCAGCCTGGCGATGGCCGGCCCGAACTGGACCACCGAGCGCGCGTTCTGCGACCAGTAGCGCGCGTCCCCGTCGGTGGCGCGCGCCCGGTCGCCTCGCACCGTGGACCAGAGCGGGACGGTGGCCGGCCGCGGCTGGACCTCGGCCAGGACCGCCTCCAGCTCCTCGAGGATCGGATCCATGCGCGCGCTGTGCGCCGGGAAGTCGACCGCGATCCGGCGAGCTCGCACGCCGCGCTGCTCGAGGGTGTTCACCAGCGCGAGGACTCCCGCGGTGGTGCCGCTGACGATGGTCGCGCCCGGGGCGTTGATCGCCGCCACCTGGACGTCGAGATCGCCGGCGAGGAGGATCGCCTCCATCTCCGCGGCGGGCAGCTCGATCGTGGCCATGGTGCCCTGGCCGACGGCCTTCTGCATCAGCCGCCCGCGGTGCAGCGCGACCAGGACGGCGTGCTCGAGCGAGAGGACGCCGGCGGCGTGGGCGGCCGCCACCTCGCCGGCGCTGTGACCGACCACGGCGACCGGCGTGACTCCCCAGCTCCGCCAGTGCTCGACGAGCGCGATCTGCAGGGCGCACAGCGCCGGTTGCGCGCGGTCGGTCGCGGTGAGCCAGGTCGACGACGGATCGCGGAGGACGTCGAGCACCGACCATCCGGCCGCCTCGCGCAGGATGCGGTCGAACGCCTCGACCGCGCGGCGCGCGGCCGGCGAGCGCGCCAGCAGGCCACGTCCCATCCGCGGCCACTGCCCGCCCTGCCCCGACACCACGAAGACGGCGCCCAGGCCCGGCGCCGCCCCCCTCGCGTCTCCGGTGGCGATCGACGGAGCGGGCTCGCCGCGGGCCCAGGCGTCGAGCGCGGCCGCCAGCTCGCCCGTCGTCCGCGCCGGCGCGGCGAGGCGCCATGCGTGATGAGTGCGCCGCAGCGCCGCCTCGCGGCAGATGGCGTCGAGCTCGAGACGGCGCTCCGCCGGGCCCTCGTCCGCGTCCAGCCCGACGGTGCGCAGCCATGCGCGGGTGCGATCGACCTGCTCGCGCAGCGCGCGCTCGCTCCGCGCCGACAGGAGGAGGAGGTTCCCGGTCGAGGTCGCCGACAGGGCGCCCGGTTCGAGCGCCGGCGGCCCGCACGCGGCCGGCGGCTCGGCGAGGACGGCGTGGGCGTTGGTGCCGCTGATCCCGAACGAGCTGATGCCGGCGAGCCGCCGCGCGCCGTTCCGCCGCCAGGGCGTGGGCGATGCGACGACGGCCGCCGGGATCGCGTCCAGGTCGAGCTGCGGGTTGAGGCGGTGCTGGTGGAGGCTCGCCGGCAGGAGCTCGTGCTGGAGCGCCAGCGCGACCTTGAGCACGCCGGCGATCCCGGCGGCCGCCTCGAGGTGACCTATCTGGGTCTTGACCGATCCGATGAGGAGCGGATCCGCACCGGCGCGTCCCGGCCCGAGCGCGGCGGCCAGCGCGCCGACCTCGATCGGATCGCCGAGCGGCGTGCCGGTGCCGTGCGCCTCGACGTATGCGATCTCCTCCGGCCGCGCGCGCGCGTCGCGCAGCGCGGCGCCGAGGAGCGCCTGCTGGGCCACACCGTTGGGCGCGGTGAGGCCGCTGGAGGCGCCGTCCTGGTTGACGGCGCTGCCGAGGACGAGGGCGAGGCAGCGATCCCGGTCGCGCACGGCGTCGCTCCATCGCTTGAGCACGAGCACGCAGCAGCCCTCGCCGCGCCCGTACCCGTCGGCCGACGCGTCGAACGTCTTGCACCGCCCGTCGGGCGCCAGCGCTCGCGCCTGACACAGGCTGACCCCGATCTCCCAGCTGAGGATGAGGTTCACGCCGCCCACCAGCGCGAGCGACGATTCGCCGCGCCGCAGGCTCTGCACGGCCAGATGGAGCGCCACCAGCGACGACGAGCAGGCAGTGTCGACCACGAGCGCAGGGCCCTGGAGGCCGAAGCTGTACGCGATGCGCCCGGCCGCGAGGCTGAGGTCGGAGCCGGTGAAGGCGTAGGCGCTCGTGGCCGACGGGGCGGCGCTGCGCAGGCCGAGCTGGGCGTAGTCCTCGACCCCGGCCCCGATGAACACGCCGGCCGCGGTCCCCGCGATCCGGTCCAGGCGGATGCCGGCGTCCTCGAGCGCCTCGTACGAGGTCTCGAGCAGCATGCGCTGCTGCGGATCGAGCGCCGCCGCCTCGCGCGGCGCGATGCCGAAGAAGGCGGCGTCGAACTGGTCGACGCTCGAGAGGTAGGCGCCTTCGCGCGAGAACGCCCGCTCCGGCGCGTCCGGGTCCGGCAGCGCGCCGCCGGCCAGCTCGGGCCGCGACCGGGGCGGCGGCCGCACCGCATCCACGCCGCCGGCGAGGAGCGCCCAGAAGCCGGCCGCGTCCTCGATGTCGGGCGGAAATCGACAGCCGGCGCCGACGATGGCGATCGGCTCGGAGCCGGCCGCTTCCACGGCCGACAGCCGGGCGCGCAGCTGGCGTATCGCCACCAGGGCGCGCTCGAGGGCGGAGCGATCGGAGCCGCGCTCGCGCGCCGCGCGATCGGCCGTCACGGCGCTGCCTCCTCGACCGTCTGCTGGTCCAGGTCGCCCAGGTCGTCCAGGTCGTCCAGCTCGTCCAGCAGCGAACGCTCGAGATCGTCGCGCGTGAGGCGCGTGAGGTCCTCGGCGCGCGATCGCGGCGCGCCGCGCCGAGTCGGCCCCCGGTCGGCCGTCGCCTGCGCCGACGCGACCGCGACCGGCGCGATGTCGCCGGCCGCCGCCAGGTGGGCGGCGAGGCGCCGCACCGACGGATGGTCGAACATGATCGGCCCGGCCAGCGGACGGCCGAGGTCGCGTTGCAGGTCCTGGCGCAGGCGCATGACCATCAGGGAGTCCATGCCGAGATCGAGAAACCCCTGCGTCGGATCGACCGGCTCGCTCGCGTCCAGGAGCAGGATGGCCGCGACGCGCCGGCCGATGCGCTCCTCGAGGAGCGCCCGCCGCGTCCGGTCGTCGGCCGCCTGCAGCTGGAGGCGCAGGTCCCCCGCCTCCGCCCCGGCGTCGCCGGCGTCCATCGCGTCCACCGCGTCCACCGCATCCGGCGCCTGGATCGCAGGCACCGACGCGACCCGATCCGGCGCGGTCCTCATCTCCAGCCAGTACCGGCGGTGCTGCCAGGGATAGCCCGGCAGCGGGGCGTGGGCGAGGCTCGCCGCCGAGCGCACCGGGAGGTCGACGCGGCGGCCCGCGACGTGGAGCTCGCCCAGCGCCTCGAGCAGGCAGGCGCGCTCCGGCTTCTCGCGGCGCAGGGTCGGCGTGCAGACCCCGTCGACGCCGCGCGCCTCGAGGCACTGCAGGGTCGCTGCCACCAGGGTCGGATGCGGACCGATCTCGAGGAATGTGGTGTGCCCGGATCGGATGAGAGCGTCGATCGCGTCGGCGAAGCGCACCGGGGCGACGACCTGGTCGGCCCAGTAGGCGGGGCCCTGCTCCTCTCCGCCGACCGGCCGCCCCAGCGCGGTCGACACCAGCGGGATCCGCGCGGCGCGCGGGCGGAGATGGGACAGAGCGTCGAGGAGCTCGCTCCGCGCCGGGCGCATCTGGCGGCTGTGGAAGGCGAGCTGACCGCGGAGGAGCCTGGCGTGCACGCCGCGGGCCTCCAGCTCGGAGGCGAGCTCCGCCAGCGGCCCGGGCTCGCCGGCGAAGACGGCGGCGCGCGGCCCGTTGACGGCGGCCAGGGCGACCCGCTCGCCGAACCGGCGCAGGTCCACCTCCTCCGCCGCGATGTCGGCCGCGAGCATGCGCCCGCGCCCGACCGCGCCGCGCATGGCCCGGGCGCGCGCGACCGTCATGTGCACGGCCTCCGGCAGGGACAGGACGCCGGCGGCGTACGCCGCGCCGATCTCACCCAGGCTGTGGCCCACGACGGCGTCGGGATGCACGCCGTGGGCGCGCAGCCAGCCGAACAGCCCGGCCTGCAGGGCGAAGAGCGCCGGCTGGGTCACCTCCACCTCGTGGACGCGGGATGCCCGCTCCTCCGCGGCCAGCTCGCCGAGCAGGGACCAGCCGGCCTCGCGCTGGATGAGCCGGTCGCAGGCGGCGACGGTGCCCCGGAACACCGGCTCGGTGGCGATGAGCTCGCGCCCCATCCCCCACCACTGCGGTCCCTGGCCGGAGAAGACGAAGGCGAGCTTGCCCACCTCGCGCGGGGCGGCGCGGCAGCCGACCCGGTCGACTCCCTCGGCCAGGCGGCGCAGCACGGCGGCCAGCTCGCCCGGCGAGTCGGCCACCACCGCCGCGCGCATGGCGTGGTGGGAGCGGCGCGCGCGCGACGAGTGGCAGCTCGCCGCCAGGGGAGCGGCGGAGGCGGCCACGGCATCGGCGCACCGCCGCGCGACCTCGGCCAGCGCGGGCGCGGTCGCGGCCGAGACCAGGAACAGATCGGGTGCCGCGGTGGGCGCGGACGCGCCCGAGGACAGTCCGGCGCGATGCAGCTCGGCCACGACCTCGAGCAACGCGGCGCGCGAGTCCAGGTCCCGGTGCTGTGCGGCCAGAACAGCGGCGGCCGCGCCGCGCTCGCCGCGCTCGGCCAGCACCTCGCCGATCGAGCGCGCAAGGAGCGGGTGAGGGGAGATCTCGACGACGGCGGAGAAGCCGTCCGCCAGCGCCCGGCGCAGGGTCTGTTCGAACCGCACCGGCTCGCGGAGGTTGCGCGGCCAGTAGTCGGCGTCCTGCGCGGATCCCGGGGCGGTGTCGCCCAGGACCGTCGAGTAGATCGTCATGCGCCCGGGCGACGCGTGCATGCCGGCCAGCGCTTCCCGCAGCGGCTCGACGTACGGATCCATGTGAGCCGAATGCGCGCCGATGTCGGTCCGGCGGATCCGGTGGGTCTCGACGCCGCGCTGCACCAGATCGTCGAGCAGGCCGGCCACTCTGTCGGCGTCCCCGCTGACGGCGGTGCTCCGGGGGCCGTTGTAGCCCGCGATCTCCACACCTCCACCCAGCGCCGCCAGGGCCCGCTCGACCTCGTCCGGGGGGAGCTCGACCAGCGCCATCGCGCCCTTCCCGGCGGCGAGCTGCATCAGGCGACTGCGATGGACCACCACGCGCGCCGCGTCGGCCATGTCGAGGGCGCCGGCGGTGTACGCGGCCGCCACCTCGCCGACGCTGTGCCCGAGCACCGCGTCGGGCGCGCATCCGTGGGCCTCGAGCCAGGCGGCGAGCGCCGCCTGCACCGCGAAGAGGAGCGGCTGTCCGACGTCGATGCGATCGAGCCGCGCCTCGTCGGTCCCGTGCAGGAGCTCGTCCCGGAGCGACCAGTCGAGCCACGCGGAGCAGGCCGCGTCGCAGGCGTCGAACGCGCGCGCGAAGACCGGATCGGCCAGGAGGGTCCGCACCATGCCGCGGTGCTGGCTGCCGTTGGGGCCGAACACGAACAGGGTCCGGCCCGGCGTCGATCGCGCGGCCGCACCCGCACCCGCGGCGGGCCGCACGTCCTCCGGCCCTCCCCCGGCGAAGGCGCGAAGCCGCCGGGCGAGCTCGGCTCGCGACGCCCCGGTGAGGGCGGCGCGCACGCCGGCGCCACGCGCGGTCGCCCCCGCGCGCGCCTCCACGCCGGCCGGCAATTCACCGCGCGCGAGCGCCGCGGCGGCGGCGCCGGCCGTCTCCCGCAGCGCGGCCAGGTCGACGGCCTCGAGGCGGACCAGCGCCGGATCGTCGTCCGGGTCGGAGGCGAGGACCGCGTGCGCATTGGTGCCGCCGAAGCCGAACGAGCTGACCCCGGCGACCCGGCGCCCGCCCTCGACCGGCCACGGCATCGGTCGGGTGGGCACCGCCAGCCCGAGCGCCTGGAAATCGACGTGCGGATTGGGCGTCTCGAAGTGAAGGTTGGGCGGGATCCGGCCGCGGCGGAGCGCGAGGCAGGTCTTGATGAGACCGGCCATTCCGGCAGCCGCCTCCAGGTGCCCGATGCTGGTCTTGACCGCGCCCAGCCACAGCGGCGGCGCGCCGCGGCGGTGCACACCCAGCACCTGGCCGATGGCGTTGGCCTCGATCGGATCCCCGAGGAGGGTGCCGGTGCCGTGCGTCTCGATGAAGGCGACCTCTTCGGGGGCCACGCCGGCGCGGGCGTGGGCGTCGCGCAGGACCGCCTCCTGCGCCCGCGGGTTGGGCGCGGTCATGCCGTTGCTGGGGCCGTCGTTGTTGACCGCCGTGGCCAGGACGAGCGCGACCACGCGATCGCCGTCGGCGCGGGCCCGGGACAGCCGCTTGAGCACGACCACGCCGGCACCCTCGCCGCGCACGTAGCCGTTCGCGCGCGCGTCGAAAGCCTTGGAGCGCCCGTCGGGCGCCATCGCGCCGAACTTGGACATGGCCACGAACGAGTCGGGCGCGAGGAGCAGGTTGACCCCGCCCACCAGCGCCACGGTCGACTCGCCGCTCTGTACGCTCTGGCAGCCGAGGTGGAGGGCGACCAGCGACGACGAGCAGGCGGTGTTCACGGCCAGGCTCGGTCCGGCCAGCCCGAGCGCGTACGACACGCGGGCCGGGATGATGCTGAGGTCCTCGCCCACCGCGGTGTGCTGGGCGATCGCCTCGAGCGAGCCGCGCCGGGTGGCCGCATAGTCGCTCCACATCGCGCCGACGAAGACGCCGGTCCTCGTGCCTCGGAGCTCGCGCGGCGGGAGGCCGGCGTCCTCCAGCGCCTCCCACGCGAGCTCGAGGATCAGCCGCTGCTGTGGATCCATGTGGATCGCCTCGCGGCGCGAGATCCCGAAGAAGGGAGCGTCGAAGCCGTCCACCGCGTCGAGGAGGCCGGCCCAGCGCGTGCTGGCCCGGCCGGGCGCATCCGGATCGCGATCGTAGAGCCCGCCGAGATCGAAGCGCGCGGGGTCCAGCTCGCGCACCGCGTCCACGCCGCGCTCGAGCATGTCGAAGAACCGGTCCGGCGACGTCGCGCCGGGGAAGCGGCAGGCCAGGCCGACGATGGCCACCGGATCGGACGCGCCCTGCGCCGGGGCCGCTCGGCTGTCCGGGCCCGGCCGTCCGCGTCGCTCGGTCGTGCCCGGGGCCGGCTCACCCGAGAGCGCGGCGGCCAGCTCCGCGACGCTCGGATGTTCCCAGGCCAGGGTCACGGAGAGAGGACGGCCGAGCTCGCGTCCGAGCTCGGCGAGCACGGCCGTGATGGTCCGCGAGCTCGCCCCGTAGCGGCTGAACGAGGCGTGGATGTCGACGTCCTCGGGCGGACACTCCAGGTGGTCCGCGAGCATCGCGACCAGGCGAACCTGGAGCGTGCCCGCGTCCACGGCGGGTGACGTGCACGACATGAGGCGGTCCTATTCGCAGGTCGCGGAGCGACACGCCGCGACTTCTGCCTGGCAGCGGGTCTCGAGACATTCGCCGCAGCCGGGGCCAGGACACGTGCCCTGACACTCGCGGGCCGCGCACTGGTTCTGGCGATCGATGAGCGCGCCGGCCGGCGCGCAGGAGTCGACGATGCACTTCTGATAGCAGGCGCCGACGTTGAACTTGCCGGGCACGCTGGCATCCGGCCAGTCCTCGGGCGCGCACGCCTGGATGCAGTCGGCGGTCTGGGCGCACGTCTGGTTCCCGACGCCGTACTCGTCGACGTTGGGCCCCACGCAGTCGCGCACGGTCGGGTCGGTCGGCTCCGGGTACGCGTACGCCCAGAACGAGCACATCTCGTTCTCGAGCCGCTCCTGGCCCTGGATGATGGTCCGGTTCTCGGGGTTGCGGTACTTGCAGTGGAACCGGATGTGCGATCCGGCCTCGAGCGGGATGGTGCCGTGCCACTGGAACGGGTGCTCCGCGTCGTGGTTCCTGAGGAACGGCTCGGTCGCGCGCGGCCCATCGGGTGGATCGAGGAAGGCCTGATGGTCGATGCCGCGCACGTGGAAGTGCGAGTTCGCCTCGATCATCGTGAGGTCGTCCGGGATCGCGCAGCGGAGGTTGGCCTCGGCATCGGCGAGCGGCGGCAGGTACACGTACGGGTCGTAGAACTGCAGGAGCCCCATCCGCTGCTCGACCTCGGACCTGTCCATGAGGTCGAGAGTGACGTCGACCGCCACGTCGGCCGGGACGTCGCTGGCGTTGAAGGCGTGCAGCTGGAGGAGCAGGATCTCGCCCGACTTGAACGGCAGGCCGACGCCATCCGGGAACTTCACGTCGACGTGAGGGCTCTGCTCGAGGACGATGAAGTCGGTCGTGTACTGGAGGATGTTGTCAGGCCCCCAGCACGGCTCGGGCTTGTCGAATGACATGCCAGGCGGCAGCTCGTCCAGCTTCGTGCGATAGAGCCCGTAGTGATGGCTGCCCGCGTTGTAGTCGTGCGAGCGCCCGCTGATGAAGACCTCCCCATCGGGGCTCTCGGGCACTTGCACGAACTGGCAGATGTGTTCCTCGACGCCAGGTTGCAGCGAATAGCGGAGCGAGTAGGTGGCCTCATCCGGCGGGCCGCTCGAACCGCACGCGATGGAGGAAAAAGCGAACAGCGTCACACCCGACACACACGACCACGACCGACACGACATCAGCCCACCTCCAGAATTGAGCTCCTGTCGTACGTCTGGCCGGCGATCCCAACAATCCCTCGAAGGAGGGATGGGACCCTACATGGGACATCGACTCGGGCGCGGAGTATCGGCATTCACCCCGTGGGTGTTACGGTGCAGCGCGGTCGTTGAGCCGTGTCTGCGAGGAGGTGACGATGTTCGACACCGGCAATACGGGCTTCATGCTCCTGGCGACGAGCCTGGTCATGCTGATGACGCCGGGGCTCGCCTTCTTCTACGGCGGGCTCGTCGATCGCAAGAACGTCCTCGCCATCATGATGCAGAGCTACGTCTCGATGGGCGTGACGACCATCATGTGGTGGGCGTTCGGCTACTCGCTCTGCTTCAGCGGCGACGTCTTCGGCGTGATTGGCAATCTGGACCATGCATTCCTGCGCGGGATCGATCAGTCCACGCCATACGCGGGCGCGGCAAAGATCCCGATGTTCGTCTTCGTCGCCTATCAGATGATGTTCGCGATCATCACGCCGGCTCTCATCACCGGCGCGTTCACGAATCGCATCCGGTTCGGCGCTTATCTGATGTTCCTCGTCGCGTGGCTGATCTTCGTCTACTTCCCCTTCGTCCACATGATCTGGGGTGGCGGGCTGCTGCAGAGATGGGGCGTGCTCGACTTCGCCGGCGGCATCGTCGTGCACGCGACCGCGGGCATGGCCGCGCTGGCCTCGGTCTTCTACGTCGGGCGCCGCCGGGTGGCGGGACTCGGAATGCACAGCGTCCCCCTCGTCGCGCTCGGCACGGGCCTCCTGTGGTTTGGCTGGTACGGCTTCAACGCCGGCAGCGAGCTTCAGGTCGATGCGGTCACCGGCCAGGCCTTCCTCAACACCGACATCGCAGCCTCCTTCGCGGGCCCGGTCTGGATGCTCATGGCCTGGCGATTCGAGAAGCACGTGAAGTTCACCGGCCTCCTCACCGGCGCCGTGGCCGGCCTGGCAACGATCACTCCATGCGCGGGCTACGTCACCACGACCGCGGCGGCGATCATCGGCACCGCATCGGGCGTCGTCTGCTACCTGGCAGTGAGCCTCAAGAACCGCCTCAACTGGGACGACGCGCTCGACGTGTGGGGCGTCCACGGCGTCGGCGGTGTCCTCGGCACCGTCTCGCTCGGCCTGTTCGCAAGCAAGGCCGTGAACGCTGCCGGCGCCGACGGCCTCCTCGCGGGAGGGAGCGGCTTCCTCCTCAAGCAGGCCGTCGCCGTCTTCGGCGCATCGGCGTGGGCGTTCCTCTTCACCTACGCGATGCTGTTCGTCATCAACAAGATCACCCCCGTCAAGGTGACCGAGGCCGAAGAGATCCTCGGCCTCGACCAGGTCCTTCACAGCGAACAGGCCTACGACCTGGCCGCCGGGTAGCCAGGTCGGTGGTCAGGTAGAGGCGGCCACAACCTGCGCAATCGTCAGGCGCCGGCTCTCTGCAGCCTCTGCAACTGGTCGGGGCTGAGCCTC
>Ga0126377_10000391_pt1 | contig 26332 bp, 16 predicted proteins | sample PanSoiMetPlot_22_FD_92647 | JGI IMG/M metagenome (GOLD analysis project Ga0126377, IMG submission 92647) | Tropical forest soil microbial communities from Panama - MetaG Plot_22 | ecosystem: Environmental > Terrestrial > Soil > Tropical forest > Bulk soil | place: Panama | collected 2016-02-17 | reverse complement strand
GTCCAGGTCCACTGGGCCACCTCGGGCCGGTCGGTACCATGCTCGTGCGCATAGGTCATGTTTTCGATGATGGCGTTCTTCATCTCTTCCTTGATGTGCGCCGCCTTGGTCTGCAGCTTCGGAACGCGGTCGATCACGTCGATGACCAGATCGAAGCGCGACGTCGCGTTCAGCATCGCGAGCTCGAGCGGGGTGTTGATGTTGCCCTTCTCCCTGTAGCCATGCACGTGCAGGTTGGCGTGCCCGGTGAACCGGTACGCGAGCTTGTGGATCAACCAGGGATAGCCGTGGAAGTTGAAGATGATCGGCTTGTTCGTCGTGAACAGGCTGTCGAACTCACGCTCGGTCGAGCCGTGTGGATGCTCCGACGCCGGCATCAGCTTGAACAGATCCACCACGTTCACGAAACGAACCTTCAGGTCCGGCACTCGTTCGCGCAGGATCGAAGCGGCCGCCAGCGCTTCCATCGTCGCCACGTCGCCGCAGCACGCCAGGACGACGTCCGGCTCCTCACCGGCGTCGGTGCTCGCCCGCGCCCAGATGCCCAGGCCCTTGGTGCAATGCACGATCGCCTCGTCAATCGTCGTGAACTGCAGATGCTTCTGCTTGTCGGCGACGATCACGTTGATGTAGTCGGTGCTGCGCAGGCAGTGATCGACGACCGACAGCAGCGTATTGGCATCGGGCGGTAGATAGACACGCGTCACCGACGGACTCTTGTTGGTGACGAGATCGATGAACCCGGGATCCTGATGCGAGAACCCGTTGTGGTCCTGGCGCCAGACCGTCGACGACAACAGGATGTTCTCCGAGGCGACCGAGGCCCGCCACGCCACGTGATTCTTGGAGATGTCCAGCCACTTGGCGTGCTGGTTGAACATCGAATCGATGACGTGCGCAAACGCTTCGTAGGTGTGGAAGAACCCGTGACGGCCGGTCAGCAGATAGCCCTCCAGCCAGCCGACCAGCGTGTGCTCCGAGAGCAGTTCCATCACCCGCCCATCGGGGGCGAGCTCGCCGCCGTCGTTGTCCTCCGGCAGGAGGTCTGCCATCCAGGTCTTCTTGCTCGCTTCGAAGACCGCCTGCAGCCGGTTCGACGCGGTCTCATCCGGACCGAGCACCCGGAAGTTGGTCGGATTGTTCTTCAGCACGTCGCGCAAGTACTCGCCGAGCGGTTTGGTGTTTTCGTACTGCACCGCACCGCGCGACGGCACGTTGACGGCGTACTTGCGGAAGTCAGGGAGCCTGAGCTCCTTGCGCAGCAGTCCACCATTGGCGTGCGGATTGGCACTCATGCGTCGGTTGCCCTTGGGCGCGAGTGCGCGAAGTTCCGGCACGAGCCGTCCGGTCGCATCGAACAACTCCTCGGGCTTGTAGCCAGCCATCCAGTCGTGGAGGAGCTTCAGGCTCGCGGGGTTGTCGCGCACATCGGAGAACGGCACCTGATGCGAGCGCCAGGACCCCTCGACTTTGTGTCCCTTGATTTCCTTCGGGCCGGTCCAACCCTTGGGTGAACGCAGGACGATCATCGGCCACCGGGGGCGAAACGATTCCTTCCCCTCCCGCGCGCGCCGTTGCTGCGCGTGTATGTCAGCGACGACGTGATCCAGCGTGGCGGCCATCTTCTGGTGCATCGTGGCAGGATCACTGCCTTCCACGAAATACGGTGAGTACCCGTAGCCGACGAACAGGGATTCGAGCTCTTCGTGAGTGATGCGCGCAAGGACCGTCGGGTTCGCGATCTTGTAGCCGTTGAGATTCAGAATCGGGAGGACAGCACCATCGCGCACGGGGTTGATGAACTTGTTCGAGTGCCAGGCGGTCGCCAGCGGCCCGGTCTCCGCCTCCCCGTCGCCGACGACGCACGTCACGATCAGATCGGGGTTGTCGAACGCCATCCCGTACGCGTGTGACAGGCTGTACCCGAGCTCGCCGCCCTCATGGATGGATCCCGGCGTTTCGGGCGTGACGTGGCTGCCGATGTGGCCCGGAAAGGAGAACTGCTTGAAGAACTTCTGCATCCCCTCCGCGTCCTCGCTCTTGTCGGGATAGATCTCGGAGTAGGTGCCTTCGAGATACGCGGGGCCGAGCACGCCTGGCGCGCCATGCCCTGGCCCGGCAACGAAGATGACGTCGAGGTCGTGCTTGACGATCAGCCGGTTCAGATGCACCCAGACGAACGACAGCGCCGGGCTCGCACCCCAGTGGCCGAGGAGCCGGTGTTTCACGTCGTCGACCTTCAACGCTCTTTTCAGCAGCGGGTTGTCTTTGAGATAGATCATCCCCACCGACAGGTAGTTGCACGCCCGCCAGTAGGCGTTGAGCAAGTCCAGCTCTTTGCTCGAGAGCGGCTTGTCCGACTCGATCGATTCTGCTTCCCTGGTCGCGACGAGCTTGGCCATGGTGTCCCTCAATCCTTCATCCCATTACCCCCGCAAGCGCCGCGCTGATCTGCGCTTGCGCCTCACGTTGGATTCGGCGCAGGTGCTCGCGCCCGAGAAAACTTTCTGCGTAGAGTTTGTAGACGTCCTCGGTACCGGATGGGCGGGCGGCGAACCAGCCGTGCCCCGTGACGACTTTCAGGCCGCCGATCGGCGCCCCATTGCCCGGTGCGGTCGTGAAGGCTCCCTCGTTCGGATCGCCGGCGAGCCTGGCCGCCTTCACATCGCCGGGAGAGAGCGACAGCAGCACCGACTTCTCTTCCTTGGTGGCCGGCGCATCAATCCGCTCGTAGAACGAGGCGCCGAGATCGGCCGTCAGCTCCGCATATACCTGAGAGGGGTCTTGGCCGGTGCGCGCGGTGATCTCCACGGCCAGCAGGTCGAGGATGATGCCGTCCTTGTCGGTCGTCCACGCCGTGCCGTCGCGCCTCAGAAACGACGCGCCAGCGCTTTCTTCCCCACCAAAGCCCAGCGATCCGTCGAGGAGACCCGGCACGAACCATTTGAAGCCGACCGGCACTTCGATGAGGTCACGCCCGATCTTGGCGGCCACCAGATCGATCACCGCGCTGCTGACCACGGTCTTGCCGACCGCGGCGACCCGACGCCAGTTCGGTCGATTCCTGAACAGATAGAAGATGGCGGCCGCCAGCACGTGATTCGGATTCATCAGACCAGCACCGCGTGTCACGATGCCGTGCCGATCGCTGTCGGGGTCGTTGCCGAAGGCGATGTCGAAGCGGTCTTTGAGAGCCACGAGCGGTGCCATCGCATAGGGCGACGAGCAGTCCATGCGAATCTTGCCGTCCCAATCGAGTGACATGAAGCGGAACGTCGGATCGACCTTGGCATTGACGATTTCGACGTCGATGCCGTAGCTCTCCACGATCGCCGGCCAGTAGGCGACGCTCGCGCCGCCGAGCGGATCGACGCCGATCTTCAAGCCCGCACTCCGGATCGCGTCCATGTCCACGACCGAACGCAGATCGCTGACGTAGGTGCCGATGTAGTCGTATCTGTGTGTGGTCTCCGCGTGCTGCGCACGTTCGTACGGGATTCGAGCCACGCCGTCGACGCGGCCCGCGAGCAGCTGATTGGCGTGCTCCTCGATCTGGCGGGTCACCCCCGTATCGGCAGGACCGCCATTGGGCGGGTTGTATTTGAAGCCGCCGTCTTCCGGTGGATTGTGCGAGGGCGTGATGACGATGCCGTCAGCCAGATTCGAGGTGCGGCCGCGGTTGTACGTCAGGATCGCGTGCGAGACCGCGGGCGTCGGCGTGTAGCCGCCGTCGCGATCGATCATCACGTCGACGCCGTTGGCGGCAAGCACTTCGAGCGCCGTCCTGAACGCCGGTTCAGAGAGCGCGTGCGTGTCCCTGCCGATATACAACGGGCCGTTCGTGCCCTGCCGCTTGCGGTAGTCGCAAATCGCCTGCGTGATCGCCAGGACGTGCGACTCGGTGAACGTCCCCCGCAGCGCGGAACCGCGGTGACCGCTGGTGCCGAAGCTCACGCGTTCGGTGCGATCCGACCCGTCTGGCTTGTGCGCGTAATACCGGGCTTCGAGTCGTGAGACGTCGATCAACAGATCTGGGGGAGCGGGCTGACCAGCAAGTGGATGGTTCGCCACGGCATCACTCCGGGTGTGAAAAGGCCTTCGCCTGCGGGTCGGCCGGCAACGCGAACAGCACGATCGATCGAGGCTGCACGGTGTAGGTGCCCGACTCGATGGGCGGGGCCGAGTCCCAGGTACAGATGTCGTCGCCCACCGCCAGCGCGGTGTCCATGCAGCGACGCCATCGGTGATGGTTTCCGGCCGCGACCGGCGGCAGCTCGAACTCGAGCGGCTGCCAGTACGCGTTCAACATCCCGTGAAAGAGGAACCGCTGGCCGGGGCTGCGCATCGTGAACGCCAGCGAATGCGAGCGATCGCTCCAGTCGGGGTGACCGAGCCTGACGCCGTGCCATTCGATCTGTGCGCGCTGCAACAGCTGATTGAGGCTGAGCGTCATCGCATCTGCGACGACATCCCGGCGCTGCCGGTAAGCCGTGAGGATCTTCACGAACCGGTGGACATCGGCATGCCGCTCGAGCAGCGTCCAGTCGAACCAGTTGATCTCGCCGTCCTGACAGTACGCGTTGTTGTTGCCCTGCTGCGTGCGCCGCACCTCGTCGCCCATCAGCAGCATCGGCGTGCCAGCCGACAGGAGCTCGATCGCCAGAAAGTTCTTGATCTGTCGATTCCGCAACGCGTCGACTGCAGCGTCGTCGGTCGGACCCTCGACCCCGCAGTTCCAACTCAGATTGTCATTCGATCCGTCGCGGTTGTCTTCGCCGTTGGCTTCGTTGTGCTTCTGGTTGTAGCTGACCAGATCGTTGAGCGTGAACCCGTCATGACAGGTCACGAAGTTGATGCTCTGTTCCGCCTCGCGTTCTTCGTGGCCGTAGAGATCAGGACTGCCGAGCAGGCGCGCGGCCAGCGCGGACACGCTTCGTTCGTCGCCCTTCACGAAGCTCCGCACATCGTCGCGAAACCGGCCGTTCCATTCCTGCCAGGTGTCACCGACGAAGCTGCCAACCTGATACAGCCCCGCCGCGTCCCACGCTTCGGCAATGACCTTGGTGCCAGCCAGCAGCGGATCCGATTCGATGTCCCAGAGCACCGGAGGGTTGGGCAGCGGATGCCCCTCTTCATCACGTGTCAGGATCGACGCGAGGTCGAAGCGGAACCCATCGACGTGCATCTCGGTCACCCAGTAACGGAGGCTGTCCTGAATCAACCGGCGCACGATCGGATGGTTCGCATTGAGAGTATTGCCGCAGCCGGTGTAGTCCGCGTACTGCCCGTCTGGGCCGAGGATGTAGTAGAAATCGTTGGCGAGCCCGCGATAACAGAACGTCGGGCCGCTGCTTCCTCCCTCCGACGTGTGATTGAAGACGACGTCGAGGATGACCTCGATGCCGGCTGCATGGAAGGCCTTGACCATGTCCCGGAATTCGTCGATCACACCGAGCGGACTCTTCCGGGAGCTGTAAGCACGATGGGGCGCGAAGAACGACACCGGCTGATAGCCCCAGTAGTTCACATGGCCAGCGGGAGCATCCTGCGAATCGTATTGGAACACCGGCAGCAACTCGACGGCCGTGATACCCAGATCCTCGAGATACGGGATCTTTTCGATCACGCCTGCGTACGTCCCGCGCTTCTCCAGAGACACGCCCGAGCTGGGATCCCGAGTGAACCCGCGCACATGCATCTCGTAGATCACCGCCTCGGAGAACGGACGTCTGAGCGGAAGGTCACCTTCCCAATCGTAGCGATGTGGATCGGCGACGACGCTCTTCATCGCGGTTGCGGCAGTGTCGCCAGGCTTGCTGGCAGCTTGACGGTCGTACGACTCCGGCACTGCGACCGCCAGGCCGTATGGATCGAGAAGTACCTTCTCGCTGTCGAACCGAAGCCCTTTCTCCGGTTCGAATGGCCCATGGGCCCGGTAGGCGTACACCTGTCCCGCGGTGAGCCCCGGCACGAACGTGTGCCAGTAGTGGTAGCTGCGATGCGACTTCGGATCCAGCGTGACCACACGCGACGGCCGTGTCGCACGCGCGTCATCGAACAGCAATAACTCGATCGACGTCGCGTGCTTCGAGAACACGCTGAAGTTGGCACCGCCTGGGCACAGAGCCGCTCCGAGCGGCGCGCTCGTGCCGACTTCGAGGGTAGTGACTGCGACGCTCATCTTTACTCCTGCGCTGGCGCAATCGGCTGCACGTCCCAGATGTCACGGCAATACTCACGTATCGAACGATCTGACGAGAAGCGGCCGACTCTGGCCGCGTTGAGGATCGACAACTGCGTCCAGTGGCGCTGGTCGCGGTACGCCTCCGCGACTCGCTGCTGACAATCGACATAGGCCTGATAGTCCGCCAGGAGCATGTAGTCGTCGCGGTTCAACAGCGAATCGATGAGCGGACGGAACATCTCACGGTCCCCGTTGGAAAACGCCCCGCTCGCGATCAGGTCGATGGCCTCGCGCAACTCCCCGTTCGACTCATAGATGTCACGAGGGTGGTACCCCTCGGCCTGCTTACGCGCCACCTCTTCAGTGGTCAGGCCGAACAGGAAGAAGTTCTCATGGCCCACGGCATCGCGAATCTCGATGTTGGCGCCGTCGAGTGTGCCGATCGTCACCGCGCCGTTCATCGAGAACTTCATGTTGCCAGTGCCCGACGCCTCCTTGCCTGCCGTCGAGATCTGCTCGGATAGGTCGGCCGCCGGGTACACATGCTGACCGCACTTGACGTTGAAGTCGGGGAGAAACACGACCGTGAGCATCTCCGACACACGCTTCTCCCGATTGATAACGCCTGCGACGCCGTTGATCAACCTGATGATTAGCTTCGCCATGCGATACCCGGGCGCCGCCTTGCCGCCGAAAATCACCGTCCGTGGTGTCGTCTTCGCACTGGAGTCGCCTTTCAACCGGTTGAACAGCGTGACCAGATACAGCACGTTGAGATGCTGGCGCTTGTATTCGTGCAATCGCTTGACCTGAATATCGAACAGCGACTGCGGGTTCACCGTGACGCCGGTCCGCTCCTTCAGAACCGCGGCGAGATCTTTCTTGTTCGCCGCCTTGACCGCCTGCCACTCCCGCTGGAAGCCCGAGTCGGTGGCCAGCGGCTCGATGTGTTCGAGCTCGCGCTCGAGACCGGCCACCCAGCCATCGCCAATGTGCTTCGTGATCAGCGCGCTCAGTCTCGGATTGCTCAACACGATCCAGCGCCGGGGCGTGACGCCGTTGGTCACGTTGAGGAAACGCTCCGGTGCGAGCTCGTAGAAGTCGCCGAGGACCGTCTGCTTCAGGAGCTCGGTATGGAGCGCAGCCACGCCGTTGATCGCGTGACTGCCGACACACGCGAGATGCGCCATGCGGACGAACTTGTGGCCGGTCTCATCGATCAACGAGACGCGACGCACGCGGTCCTCGTCGCCAGGAAACCGCCCTCGCACCTGGGCGAGGAAGCGATGGTTGATCTCGTAGATGATCTCGAGGTGCCGCGGGAGGAGCGCGCCGAACAGCGGCAGCGACCATTTCTCCAGCGCCTCGGGAAGCAGCGTGTGGTTGGTGTATCCGCAGGTCCGCTGCGTGATCGACCATGCCTGATCCCAGTCCATCAGGTGCTCGTCGACCAGGATCCGCATCAATTCTGCGACGGCGATCGAGGGATGGGTGTCGTTGAGCTGAACCGCCCAGTAGGAATGGAACTCCTCGAGGTGCTTCCCCCGCATCAGGTGCAGGCGCACCATGTCCTGGAGCGAGCATGAAACGAAGAAGTACTGCTGTTGGAGACGCAGGTGCTTCCCGGCCTCCGGCTCGTCGTTCGGATACAGCACTTTGGAGATCGTTTCCGACGCAACCTTCTGCGCGACCGCGTTGTAGTACTCCCCGACGTTGAAGGCATCGAAGTCGAACGACTCGGTGGCCTCCGCCTTCCAGAGACGCAGCAGATTCGTTGTCGGGACGCGGTAACCGGGAACCGGCGTATCGTACGCAACGCCTTTGACGACCGTGTCGGGTATCCAACGAACGCGATAACGGCCGTGCTGATCGTGATACGACTCGGTACGCCCGCCGAACATCACGTCATACGTGATCTCCGAGTGCACGATCTCCCATGGGTTGCCGAAGCGCAGCCACTTGTCCGTGAGCTCGATCTGCCAGCCGTCGCGAATCGCCTGATCGAAGATGCCGAACTCATATCGGATCCCGTAGCCGATCGCCGGAATGTTCAGTGTCGCCAGCGAGTCCATGTAACAGGCGGCAAGACGACCGAGGCCGCCGTTGCCCAGCCCGGGCTCTTCTTCTTGTGCGAGCAGGGTGGGGAGATCGTGCCCTTCTTTCGCGACCGCCTGCTCGACATCCTTCCAGAGGCCGAGGTTGACGAGTCCGTTGCCCAGATGCGGGCCGGTGAGAAACTCTGCCGAGAGATACGCAACGACCTTGGCCGTCGGGTGGCCGCCCGTGATCGCTTCGACGGTCGTGATGTAGTGATCCAGCATGCGGTCACGAACGGTGTACGCGAGCGCCATGTACCAGTCGTTGCGCGATGCGTTCTGCGGCAGCTTCGCCTGCAGGTAATACAGATTGTCGAGAAGCGCCTGCCCGATCGCGTCGGGCCCGCCCGCGGTGCGAATGTCCTCCCGCTGCATGCGATTCCCTGACTTGACGTGAGTGTTGGGGACAGCGCGCTTCATAAAGACCTCCGACCGGTTGGCAGGCACCGCGCAGCGATCACTCGACCGGGCGCCACGAGGAATCAGGGTTGAAGACCGTCATTTTTCGCGCGGCAGCGTCGGTGTCGGGTCCGAGATCCTTCTCCCGGACGACACCGTCGTCGCTGACGATGAACGTCATCACACCGGTGACGTCGTACTGAGCGGGCCACGCGACCAGGGCGAACCCTCCGGTCATGTCGCCCTTGATGACGTACGATCTCGCTCCTTTTGCAGCGGAGGCTCCCTGTGCGGTCAGGATCTTGAAGTAATAGCCGTGCAGCGGCGACGGTTGAGGGTTGGTGCCGCCGATCGGCCGTCCCCCCGCGGCCGCCTGTGCGACGAGATCGCCAAGCGGACTTGGCTTCTGCCCTCGCGACGTCGGCCAATACAAGCCGTTCTCCTTGCCCGGGTCGCTTTGAAACTTCGTCGCGTAGACGCCCGCGGGCTTGCCATCGTGTCCCTGCTCTGCGTAGCGCCGCTGGGCGGCGACGTAGGCACGACTGGTCGCAATCGCCTCGAGCTCGTTGCGTCCGATTCGCCGCGCCAGCACTTCTTCCTTGCCGGCCGCGGTGTCGAACCGCCACCCGTTCGCGTCCTTCACGATCGGTACAGGAAACGGCCAGTCCTCGTTCCCGATGACCAGCGTCTTCTTATTGGCCCCTGCATCTTCCAGGTGCCACTTCTCCGCCGCTGCGACGGTGAACACCTGACGGTTCATGCGGGCGGCCGCCGGATCGTTCGAGGCGATCAACTCTTTGGCGTCCGTGCCGAAGATCGCGAGCAGCGCGTCGAGACTTCCACTCTTCGCCGCGTCGATGAGCGCTTTGACACCGTCTTCAGGCGTCGCGAACGTTCGATGCTGAGCGGCCTGTGCCTGTGCGGAGACGGATCGTCCAGTCGCGACTGTCCCGATCAGGGCGCCAGCGCACACCAAGGTAAGGCCCCAGCGCGTGAATTCTGTTCCCATGTCGACCGCCTTTCTGCACCGGTCAGCGACGACGGCCGCCGCCGCCGCGCGACGCGGCGCTGCCGCGACTGCTCTGCCCGCGCGCACTCGATGAACGTTGCGATGCGCCGCTCGAGTACCCGGAGAACGCGTCCGGTCGCGCACTACTGGTGCTGCGTTGTGGGGTCGACTGGGTGCTTCTGCTTCCCTGTCCGTAGCCGCGCGCTTCAGCGCTGCCCTGTCGATTCGCGCGTTGAGTCTGTGACGTCGTGCTCTGAGCCTGGCCGAGCCCCTGTGCACCCGTGCCGGGCCTGTTCTCCTGCCTGTTCTGTTGGCGATCCGTGCGCTGTTCCTGCGTGTCACTGCGACGGTCGGTGCGATTCTCCTGGGTGTTCTCGCGACGCTCGCTCCGGTTCTCGTTGAGATCCTCGCGGTGATCCATCCAGTCGTCGCGAGCGTCTTCACGATGGTCCCAGTAGTCGTCCCAGGCGTCGTTGTACATGTAGGCGCCGCCACGCCAGCCGTACGGACCGTAGTAGTAGTTGTTGTCCATCGCCGCGCCGATCGCGATCCCGGCGGTGAATCCGATCAGACCGGCCGCAACGGCAACATCGGGATCGTTGTCCTGGACCACGACCGTCGTAGCGGGAGGCTGTGTGTACACAACCTGCGTGTTGTATTGCGGGACGTACACGATCTGCGGATTGGTCGGCTCGATGACGATCACCTGCTCGCCGGATGACGTCATCTTGGTCTCGACGTCCTGCTGCGGCGTGCTCTTCAGCGTCCCGACATCCTTCGCCTGCTTCCTCAATCGCTGAATGCTCGCGAATACTGCGCTCTTATCGTTGGTGAACCACTGTCCCAACACCTTCGTCCTGTCGATCTGCTCGGCCATCTTCGCGACGACCTGCGGGAACAGGACCAGCGCAACGAAGCTCGGCTCGAATCCGGCCTTCACCGCCGCGTCCTGAAGCTGGGTGCCTTTCAGGCTGGTGTTCGATTTCAGCCACTTGTCGAGCTCGGTGACTTTCGCCGGATCGGTCGCGGACATCAGCATCTGCGCGAGCAGCGAGTCCGGATAGAGGGCAATCGGAGCCAGCGCCTGATCGAGCGCGGCAGCGGTTTGCTGCGGCGTCTGCAGAGCGACGGCGGCGGCCTCGCCGTGCGGCGAGCCGCAGGCGACGAAACACATTACGGTTGCGGCAATGAGTTGAACTTTCATAAAGCGCCTCATGAGCGAGGCTCGGCCTCGACCTGCTTGTGGCAGAACTCGCAGTCCGCGCTGATGGTCGAGCCGTCACTGGCCTTGTGCGAATCGTCGTGGCAGCGGAAGCAGCCGGTCGACGTCACATGGCCTCTGTTGTCGGGATACGAGCCCCAAGTAACCTTCATGTCAGGAAACACGTTGCGGCGATACACATCCTGAAACGCCGTCACCGTGCGGGTCACCGTCGGCGGATCAGCGGACCCGCCGTGCGAGGCATAAAAGCCTCTCAACCCTTGATCGATGGCGCGCAAGGCGGCGTCCTGGCTCGGATACGACGCCTTCACCAACCGAAGGCCTTCACGACGCACGTAGGGAAGCTCACGGCTCACACGGCCGCCGGCGATCGCACGATCGACGGCCTGTTCCGCCGTCGGCGCGATCGGGTGCCCGACCGTGTTATGGCAGTCGATGCAGTCCATCGCCTGGCGCGTGCCGGAACGAATGGCCTGCTCGGTTGCATCGGCTGCGACGAACTCTTTGGTCTGTCCGTTCGCGTTCGTCACTTTCACGTACGGGATCGTCTGTCGCTCCGCGTCGGTCGAGACATACTCGATGCGAATCGCGGGGTTGGCATGCCAGTGGATTCCACGCGGCCGCGTCGTCGTCCGGCTCAGATGCATCTGCAGCACGGTCGCTGTTTCGGTATTGCCCTCATCGTCGGCGTACTCGCGAATGTCCCGCATCCGATCGCCAACGGCGCGCCCTGGTTGATGACAGCTGCCACACGTCTGCGCCTGCGCGCCCGCAGGCATCTGCGCGCCGGGCGGAATCGGTCGTGGATACGAGTTGGTCGCGACCTGCACGAGTTGCCGCACTCCAGACAGCTTCGCGTGCACGAAGGCGCGCGGCCCCTCGCCGATATGGCAGCCGACACAGGCCACGCGCGCGTGCGGTCCACCCTGCCAGGCCGCAAACTGCACCTGCATCGGCGTGTGGCACACCTGCCCGCAGAAACGCGGCGACTCCATCCAATGGAGGCCTCCGTAGCCCGCCAGCAGAACGAGAACGATGTTCGCGGCTGTGAGGCCCGCGATGACGAGCGCGGTCCGGCGCACACCGGCGCGCCGGAAGTCGAATACAGGCCAGTCGACCGCCGCGTTCGGGTCGCGCTTCAGCTTTCGGCGCTGCAGCGCCATTCCTGCGGGAATGAGGAGCAGTCCCAGCAGAAAGCACAGGGGCAACGCGACGAACACCACGAGACCCGCATAGGGGTTTTGAAGCAGACCTGCAAGGATCGCGATCACGAGCGCGATGAACAGCACCGCGGAGACGGTGGTCACGATCGCGCCGACGATCGCGAGCGGGTGACGCGCGAGGACCTGGGAATCGGTCACCGGTGGCCTATTTCAAACTCTGCATGTAAGCCACGAGCGCATCGATGTCCGCGGCCGGCAGCTTGCTGTACTTGTTCGGCATCGGCGGCTTCTTATCCGAGTTTGCCTTCTTGGCCATCTCGGTCGGGTTCACGATCCACTGCCGGATTTCGTCAGCCGAGAGCTTCCCACCGACACCGTCCAGCGGATTCGTCTTGGCGCCCTTACCGGCGATCGAATGGCACGTCTGACACTTCTGCGCGGTGTAGACCTCCTGACCACGCTTAATCGCCGCGGCATCCTGCGCGGCAGCGACTCGCGGCACACCCGCGGACGCGAACGCCATCGTGATCAAAAGTGTCGTCGTTCTGAATGTCATGCGCATTGGATCCTCCACACCAACGAGAAACCCCGGCCCGCCTGAAGGCGGACACCACATTTGACTACGGCACGAACCTCAGCCCGATCACACCGGAATTGGCGGTGTAAGGCCGGTAGACATATCCGAGCACGAGTGAACTGGGCTGAACGATGCTGTTGATGACGGTCGGGTCGAACGCGAAGTCGAAGACACGGAACGGCTCGTACAGATATGAGACCGTCAACGCGAGCCGGTTCGTCAGCCGATGCCGGACATCGACGTGCAGCTGTTGCAGCTTGTTGAAGACGTTGGGCAACTGCGACGGCGGCGGCAGCGGCCCGCCGGGCACCACGTCGTAGATGTAGTGCCCTTCGGCATAGCTGAAGTCGTACGACACCCGTGCCTCCGTGTTCCGTCCGAACCGCGGAGGCGTCGCGTAGATCGAGAAGTAGTGGACGTGCTCGTTGGTATCGGCGGTCCAGTCGCGAAGCGGATCGTCTTCCTGTCCCGGGTTTGCCGACCGCGACCGCTGCAGGCCCCCGTACCGCTCGTAGTTGTACGAGCCTCCTCCGCCGAAGCCGTTCGGCTTCCGAGCGTCAGCTCCAAACGAAATAGTGCGGAAGGTGGTTTCCTGCAGGCCGAGCGCGCTGTCGTCGTAGTTGTCCTTGCCGACACCGGCAGAGGCGCTGAACGTCCAGAGGTCGTTCGGCGCCACGTCCACCTGGCCGGTGAATTGATTTCTGTGCCGATTGGCGAGGTCGAAGTGACGGAGCGTCGGCTGCTCCCCGATCTGCAGCAGGAGGTTTTCGTTGAAATCCGATCCGGTGCGGTCGGCGAGCTCGTAATTCGCGCGGAACGTCAGCCACTGTGAGCTCACCAGGTCGGCGGTGAGATGCAGCACGTTCTCGCCGGTGCGGTCGAAGATCCGGAAGTCGTAGCCGGTGTTATTGCGTGTGTAGCCCGCAGTCAATGCGAGGGGACGAAGGCCGCTCCACGTCGCATTGCCATCGAACGTCGTTCGGTTGTGCGCGTACAGTTCAGGCCCGCCGGTCGATGAGTCAGTGACTGACGTGTCGTAGTTGATGAACTCCGGAATCGACGTCGGTGTCGTCTGGTTGTTGTAGTCGTAGCGGCGGAAGCGCGCCGTGAACTGCCAGTCGTTCTGCGGGCGTGAGACGAGATTGAGGTTGGTCGAGAAGACGTGCGCCTCGGCCTCGCTCGTCGCTCTCGGCAACGTGAGCTGCGGCAGAGCCGCGTTGATCGTGAACGGCTGCAGCGGTTCGTCGTTGCTCCAGAGGCCGTACGACACGAACCCGGTGACCTGGGTGCGCCGCGCGAATCTCGCATAGCCGCCCGCGCTGACCGTCTGTGCCGAATTCGTGGGCCACAGCGTCGTGCGGCCGCGGCCCGGCGCGCTCGTCGAGTCGTCGAGTTGGAGCGGGTTGTCCCACACGAGCGTCTCGTCGAGGTTGTTGAACCACGAGCCGGTATACCCCACGCGCAGCATGCTGCGCATGTTGCTCCACTCGGTACCGAGGTTGAGATCGTTGGTGCGCGAGTCATACGGCAAACCCACTTCGACGTCGTTGCCGAAGCCGAAGCTGGCCCCCCAGGGCAGTTGGCCGCGGTGCCGTGTGCTCGTGAACCCGCCGGTCACATCGAGGTTCTGCGTCGGCGTCGCCAGCACGTTCACGTTCCCGATGTCGCGCCGTTCCCTCAGGTCGAATTGCGGCGAGATGGGGATATACGCGGAGAGCGTCGCTTGTTTGTTCTGGATCAGACGCTGTGTCTGGTCGTCGAGCACGAGCGGGCTAGGAGGAGGCGAGTATGCGGTTCGCGTGTCGACGCTGTAGAACTGCGGGATTTCGTCCCAGAGCCCGGCGATGACGAAGCGTCCGGTGCGCTCGTAGTTGGCGGTATAGCGCTGATCGCGCCATCCCACGTTGTCCGCCGACGCCCGGAAGAGTCCGCTTCCGGAGGCATCCTCGCGTGTGTAGCGCGCGTTGGTGAACAGCAGACCATCCCTGAGATCCTGGTATCGCTGGAATCGGGCCGGGTCGCCGGAGATGCTGCTGATGCGGCCGCCGATCTCGAACTGACGGGGCGCCAGCTCGAACAGGCTGCGTGACTCGTCGAGCGCCGGTGCCGCCGGCGCCTGGGCCGCGGGCGGCTTCTCCTGTTCAGCCGTCGACGACGAACTGGTCTCCGCCGTCGTCAGTGTCGCCGTCGAGGTCTGCGCCTCCGACGGCACCGCAAGACCAAGACAACCGAGCGTCGCCAAATACACGTGCCAGCGCATACGCATCTCCGCGCTATCGCATGTAGAACTGACCGGACGGGTGGTTCGATCCATGGATGTTCGAGTGACAGTTCACGCACGACCGTCCGAACATCCGGTTGCTCTTGTTCACGGTGATCGCGAGATTGTCGTAGAGCGTCGAGGGATGACGCGTCACGATGTGACAGCGTTGACACAGGAACGGCATGCGGACCACGAGCATGCGATCGTTCGACGAGCCATGCGGATCGTGACAGGTCGCGCAGTTCTCCTTGACCGGCGGGTGTTCCCACAACATCGGACCGCGCATCTCCGCATGACAGCTCTCGCAGAGCTCTGCCACCGAGCTTCCGACTTTGAGCGCTTTGACGTTGCTGATGGATCCATGCGGGTTGTGGCACGACGAGCACGTCAACTTGCCCTCGCGCACGGGCATGTGTGCGACCGCCCGCTCGGTCTTGGTGACCTGAAGGCGGTGACACGCCACACACACTTGCGTCTCAGTCGCCTTGACGAGTTGATTCTGAGCCGCCACGGGGCTGTGCACGCTGTGGCAGGTACTGCAGGACAAGCCGCGCTGGTCGTGCGCGCTGCCTTCCCACCCCGCATGCGTGCCGCGGTTGTGGCAGCTCAGACACGTGTCGTTGATTTCGCCCGCGCTGATCTGTCCGAACTTGCGAATGTGCCCTTTCGCATCATCATCCACGTGCGCCTGGCCGGGACCGTGACAACTCTCGCAACCGTGCCACGCCTCGGGTGAGCGCGGGTTCCTGGCCTGGGCGTGCGGCGTGCCTTTGAGTGACTCGGCTTTGTCTGTGTGACACGCCACGCAGGTATCGCTCCCCACGTAGCCAGTCGGTGGCGCGGGCGCCGCCGGCTTCTGAGGGGCGGCAGACGCGGGCTTCTGTGGCGCGGGCGCCTGCGCAGACATCGCGGCGCTGGCCGGAACCGCACTGATCGTGCGGGCTGCAGTGGCAACCAGCAGACAACATGCCGCGACGAGGCACAAACGATAGTGCACGATGACCCTCCACCGTACGAGACACGCGCGCCGGCGTTTCTCGCCCTTCGGTCACACTGCGTTCAACCCCGCCGCGCGGAACACTCCACACGTCCGCTCGACCAGGTCGGCGGTTGGCGGCCGCGTGCCTTCCAGCGTGTAGGGGATGCCGAGTTCCTTCCACTTGAAGCGACCCATCTGATGAAACGGCAGCACGTCGACCCGTTGCACGTTGCCGAGGCCGGCGGCGAAACCGGCAAGGTTCGCGATGTCGTCGAGATCGTCGGTCAGCCCTGGCACCAGCACGAACCGGACCCATATCGGCAGCTGCCGGGCGGCGAGTCGGCGGGCGAACGCATGCGTGGGACCGTTGTCCATCCCCGTCAGCTTGCGATGACGTTCGGGGTCCCACGCTTTGAGATCGAGCAGGACGAGATCGATCGCCTCGAGGTCCTCATCCGACAGCCGATCGCCGTAGTAGCCGTTGCTGTCGAGCGCGGTGTGGACCCCCATCTGCTTCGCGGCCGTGAACAGCTTCACGACGAAACGGTGCTGCATCAGCGGCTCTCCCCCGCTGATGGTGAGACCGCCGGACATGATCTTCAGGCCGTGGCGATACTTGCGCAGCTCCGCAGTCGCGTTCGCGATCGTCACCGGAATGCCGTTGGTCATCGTCCAGGTATCAGGGTTGTGGCAGTAGAGGCACCGCCACATGCACCCGGCGGTCCAGGCGACGACACGAACGCCGGGGCCGTCGACGGTCGAACCGGTCGTGAACGAATGGAGGAATCCCATGTCGCCAGTGGCGAGCGCGATGCGGACCTCGGACTCGGGCACGTGTTTCGCGAGGTCGACGCGAAGCTCGTACGGGCTCTTCGCTTCGAGGGGGCGGTAATCGACCGTGCTCTTCTGTGACATGGCCGTCTGCTACGCCCCGTGGAACGTACGGTTGATCACATCCATCTGCTGCTCGCGGGTGAGCCGTACGAAGTTGACCGCGTAACCCGAGACGCGAATCGTCAGGCTCGGATACTTCTCGGGGTGATCCATCGCATCGACGAGGACCTCGCGATTCAACACGTTCACATTCATGTGGTAGCCGGTCGAGCCGAAGAACGCATCGAGCATCGACGTGAGGTTGGCCACGCGATCGATCGCGATCCGTCCGAGACCCTCGGGCACGATCGACGCCGTCAGCGAAATGCCGTCGGCGGCATCGCGATACGGGATCTTGGCAACCGATGAGGCCGACGCATGGAGGCCGTGGCTGTCGCGCCCGTGCATCGGATTGGCGCCCGGTGCAAACGGTTCACCCCTGCGACGCCCATCGGGTGTGTTGCCGGTCGCCTTGCCGTAGACGACGTTCGACGTGATCGTGAGCACCGACTGGGTGTGGAGCGCGTGTCGATACGTCGGGTACTTCCGCAGCTTGCCCATGAACGTGCTGACCAGCCAGACCGCGAGCTGATCGACACGATTGTCGTTGTTCCCGAAGAACGGGAACGTGCCTTCGGTCTGATAGTCGGTCACCAGGCCGCTGGCGTCTCGAACGACGCGCACCTTCGCGTACTTGATCGCTGAGAGGCTGTCCGCGACGACCGAGAGACCGGCGATCCCGAACGCCATCGTTCGAAGCGGCGCGTAGTCGTGGAGCGCCATCTCGATACGCTCGTACGCATACTTGTCGTGCATGTAGTGGATGATGTTCATCGCGTTCACGTACACGCCGGCGAGCCACTCCATCATCCGGTCGAACTTGCCGATCACATCGTCGAACGCGAGGTCATCGCCTTTGACCGGCTCGAATACGGGACCGACCTGCTCACCGCTGATCTCGTCTCGTCCGCCGTTGATGGCATAGAGCAGACACTTCGCGAGGTTCGCGCGCGCGCCGAAGAACTGCATCTGCTTGCCGATCAGCATCGGCGAGACACAGCAGGCAATCGCCCCGTCGTCGCCCCACGCCATGCGCATGATCTCGTCGCTTTCGAACTGGAGCGAGCTCGTATCGATGGCGACCTTCGACGCGAAACGACGGAAGCCGTCTGGCATTCGGGGGGAGTACCAGATGGTCAGATTCGGCTCGGGCGCCGGGCCGAGGTTGTAGAGCGTCTGCAGAAGCCGGAAGCTGGTCTTGGTCACGAGCGACCGTCCGTCGTCCCCCATCCCTCCGATCGATTCAGTCACCCACGTCGGGTCACCAGCGAAGAGTTCGTCGTACTCCGGTGTGCGCAGGAAGCGGACGATCCGCAGCTTGATGACGAAGTCGTCGATGATCTCCTGCGCCTGCTCCTCGGTCAGTGTGCCGGCTGCGAGATCGCGCTCGAAGTAGATATCGAGAAACGTCGAGGTCCGCCCGAGCGACATCGCCGCGCCGTTCTGCTCCTTCACGCCGGCGAGGTACCCGAAGTAGAGCCACTGCACCGCTTCCTTCGCGTTGGCCGCCGGACGCGAGATATCGAAGCCGTAGTTCGACGCCATCTTGAGGAGCTCTTTCAAGGCCCGAATCTGTTCGGACAGCTCCTCGCGATCGCGGATGATCTCCTCGGTCGACATCAGCGTATCGAGGCTGGCCTTCTCCTCTTCCTTGTGTTCGATGAGCCGCTTGACGCCGTAGAGCGCGACCCGACGGTAGTCGCCGATGATCCGCCCCCGACCGTAGGCGTCGGGAAGTCCTGTCAGGATGTGCGAGCTTCGGCATCGCCGCACGTCCGGCGTGTAGGCGTCGAAGACGCCGTCGTTGTGCGTCTTGCGGTATTTCGTGAAGGCGTCGACGACATGCGGGTCGGGTTCGTAGCCGTACGTCTTCAACGCCGAGACGACCATGCGAAAGCCGCCGTTGGGCATGATCGCGCGCTTCAGCGGCGCGTCTGTCTGGAGACCGACGATCAGCTCGTTGTCGCGATCGATGTATCCGGGCTTGTGCGCGGTGATGGAGCTCGGAATCTGCGAGACGTCGAGCACGCCCTTCTTCCGCTCTTCGACGAACAGATTCTGGAGCCTGGTCCAGACCTTCTGCGTCCGCGCGGTCGCTGGTTTCAGGAACGACTCGTCGCCGTCGTACGGCTCGTAGTTCTGCTGGATGAAGTCGCGAACGTTGATCTCGCCCTGCCAGAGACCGGATCGAAACCCCTGCCAGGGATCGACGGTTCGCTCCTTGGTGGCCGCACGCGGTGCTGTTGCTGCCATGGATCAGTCCTTCTTCAACCCGTAGAGGCCGCCTTCACCAATCAACTCGCAGAGGCCGCCTTCAGGCGGCCTGCCGTCAACCCGAGAAGCGACCCGGTATGGCGGGCAATCATCAGTTCCTCGTTGGTGGGAATCACCCAGGCCGAGGCCCGACTCTGGATCGACGAGATCCGCGGACCGCCGCGTTCGTTGGCGGCGCGGTCGAGTTCGATGCCCAGCCACGAGGACGCTTCACAAATCCGCTCTCGGATCTCGGCGGAGTTCTCGCCGATGCCTGCCGTAAACACCAGTCCATCCAGACCGCGCAGGGTCGCCGCGAGCGCTCCGATTTCCTTCGCCGCCCTGAAGACGAAGTACTCGACCGCGAGCCGCGCGCTGGCATCGCTGCTCTCGAGCAGCACGCGCATGTCGTTGCTGCTGCCGGACAGCCCGAGGAGCCCTGATTTCTTGTAGAGCACGGTTTCAACGTCTTTCGCCGACATGCCGCGCCCTTGAAAGAGATAGAGGACCACGCCGGGATCGAGCGCCCCGGGCCGCGTTCCCATGCAGAGGCCGTCGAGCGCCGTGAACCCGAAGCTGCTGTCGACGCTGCGCCCGTCGTTCATGGCGCACAGGCTCGCGCCGCTTCCCAAGTGCGCCACGATCACGCGTCCGGTTGCGAGCTCCGGCGCCACCTTCGGGAGTACCGACGCGACGTACTCGTACGACAAGCCGTGGAAGCCGTAGCGCTGAACGCCGGCCTGACGGATGTCCTGCGGCAACGGGACCACTTCGGCGACGACCTGGTGACCGCGGTGAAAGCTGGTGTCGAAGCAGGCGACCTGGGGAACATCGGGGAGTCGTTCGCTCACGGCGTCGATGGCTGCGAGGTTGTACGGCTGATGCAGCGGCGCGAGAGGGATCAGCGTCTTCAGGTCTTCCATCACCTTCGGCGTGACCACGATTGGCGCAGCATGCCTCGCCCCGCCATGAACAACGCGATGCCCGACACCCAGCACGCGCACGCCCTGGTAGCGGGCGCGAAGCCATCCGGCCAGAACATCGAGCGCCGTGGCCGCATCGTGAATGACGTCGCCCAACCGCTGGTCGTCGAGTTTCTCGCCCGAGCCATCCTTGGCCGTGAAGTGCGGTGCCGTGCCAATCCCCTCGATCTGGCCTCGCACCTCGAGCGGCCACTCGTCGGCAGAGATGACCTGATAGACCGAGAACTTGAGGCTCGACGACCCGGCGTTGAGAACGAGGACGACTGCGTGATCACCCATGACGCACCAGATGAAATCCGTAATGCAGAATGCAAAATGCAGAATGCAGACACTGTCTGCTTTTTGGCCTCTTCCGGTTTCTGCATTCTGAATTCTGCATTCTGCATTTCTCGCTGGCGGGCTCTCATCAGCCCGCTTCTTTACGACACAGCCTGCAGCGTCTGCCGTCCGGCGTGCGCCGCGAGCATCGCGACCGCGCAGCTGGCGATCCGTGCGCGCACGCTGTCGGCGCGGCTGGTCAGGATGATCGGCACGCGGGCGCCGAGCACGAGGCCGGCGCTGTCGGCGTTGGCCAGGAAACTGAGCTGCTTCGCGAGCATGTTGCCCGACTCGAGATCCGGCACGAGGAGGATGTCGGGATCTCCGGCCACTTCCGATTGAATCCCTTTGATTCTCGCGGCCTCTTTGCTGATCGCGTTGTCGAACGCGAGCGGACCATCCAGCACTCCACCGGTGATCTGGCCTCGCTCGGCCATCTTGCACAGCGCCGCCGCATCGAGGGTCGCCTGCATCTTCGAGTTGACGGTCTCGACCGCCGCCAGAATCGCGACCTTCGGCTGCTTCAGCCCGAGCGCAATCGCGAGATCGATCGCGTTCTGACAGATGTCGGCCTTGTCTTCCAGCGCCGGCGCGATGTTGATCGCCGCGTCGGTGACGACCAGCACTTTGTGATACGTCGGCACATCCATGATGAATACATGACTGATGCGACGACCCGTGCGCAGCCCTGTCTCTTTCGCAACAACGGCACTCAGCAGCTCGTCAGAGTGCAGACTCCCCTTCATCAGAAGCTCGGCCTGGCCCTGACGAACGAGCTCGACCGCCTTCGCCGCAGCCGCATGGCTGTGAGGCGCGTCGACGAGCCGCGTGTTCCCAAGCTCGACGCCGGCCTTCTTCGCAACGTCGCGGATCTTCGCGATCGGCCCCACGAGGATGGGCACGATGAGCCGCTTGGCGCCAGCCTCGATCGCGCCGGTCAGTGCGCTCTCTTCACAGGGATGGGCGACCGCGGTGGGTACGGGCTCCAGGGCCCGGCACCGCTCGAGCACCTGTTCGTACTTGCCTGTGCCAGTTGTTCGGTTCATATTCCCTCGCCACGATAGGACGCGCGACCGCCGGTCCCGTCTCTCTCAACAGAAACGTGAGCACGATCGCCAGCGCGACGCCATACAAGAGCGGCTGGAACGCCGTCTGGTAGTGCTCGAGATGCATCGGGCTCGCGCCACCGCTGACACTTGCAAGCACCCGGCCGAAGACCGGTCCGAGCAGCGCGCTGAACGTGAAGTTCAGGAAGTTGACGACGCCCGTGGCGGTGCCGCTGACCGATGGCGGGTTGGCTTCCTTGATTACGGTGTACGGAATCATGGCCGCCCCGGAGGCCAGCCCGGCGACGAGGGCGATCGAATACGGCGGGAAGAGATTGGGTACGCCGTAGAGAATCCACGCCAGACACGCGAACAGCACGACGGCGCCGCCGATGATCACCGGCTTCCGCCGTCCGAGGCGATCCGAGAGCAGCCCGAGCAGCGGGCAGCCGATGATCCAGCCGAGCGGGACCATCGATGAGTGCAACACCGCAGACGCGTACGGGAAATCTCTGCCCTCTTGCAGATAGCGGACGCCCCAGATCATGTCGAAGATCGTCGTCGGGATGAAGAGCAGGCCCGCGATCATCCCGCACAGAATCGATTGCGGGTTCCGGAAGACGACGAGCATCGCGCGCCCGGCGCTCTTCAACCAGTCGGCGGGCTGATCTGAACGCTTCGCTGATGGAAGCAGCAGGAACAGAGGAACGCTGATCGCCAGCCCCCCGATGCCCATCGCGATCCAGAACGCCGACCACGGAACACCGGCTCCGATGACCGGCCCGACGACGACCTGACCGGCAGAACCACCGGCCATGCCGAACATCTGCGTCGCGCCGATGAGCGTGGCCGCGCGCGACGCCGGAAAGTTCGTCGTCGCGATATAGGCCGCTCCCACGAGCGCAAACACGCCACCTGCGCCCTGGAGAAAACGGCCGATGCTGGCGGCTTCGTTGCTGCCAGAGGCAAAGAGGAGCGAGCCGATGCCGACCGTGGCAGCGCCGAGGGGCACGACCTTACGCGGTCCGAGCCGGTCCATCGCCGCGCCGGCAACGAGACTGAACGGCGAATAGCCGTAGTAGAAGAGACCGACCATCGACGCCACGGCGAGCGCGCTGATGCCGAAGGCGTCCGACAGCTGCGGCATCATCACGGCGGGCGCCGACCGCAGCATGTACTGATAGAAGTAGTACACCGCCGTGATCAGCCACGCGACGATTGCCGTTCTGGTCCCGGTGCTCATGACGACTTACGCTGACACGCGATCGCACCGCTCAGCAGAGCGTCACGGACACCGCCAGGCCAAATCCTTGGATTTCATGCGGAGCCTCCACCTGTAACCGCAGACCTTCAGGTACTTGGGTCGTAAGCGGCTTCGAGCAAGTCACGTACCCCGGAGGTTCCCCTAAGGAGTCGACCTGACGCTCGGGATTTGAAAGGGTGACGAACGACACAGATCGATCACCCGCGTCAGTGAGACTCCGTAGGACCGGGGGACCTCCAGGATTCGAGAGGAGTCGCCGCCCTCTGAATGTGGCCCACGGGATGTCGTGGCGACGCAGGCGGCGGCGTAAGATCGCCGGATTGACTCTCGAGCAGATCATCAGCGCGTACCGCCGCGACCAGCCGCTTGCCCACGCATCGACCATTCCTTCGGCCTGGTACACCGACGCGCGAGTGCTGGACCTGGAGCGTGAGACTGTCTTCGCGCGCTCGTGGCAGGTGGCCGGGCGCGTCGACGACGTGAGCGCGCCTGGTGACTACATCGCGTGCGAGCTGTCAGGCGGCGAGCCGATTGTCGTCGTTCGTGCCGAAGACTGCGCGCTGCGCGGCTTCTTCAACGTCTGCCGCCATCATGCTGCCGCGGTCGTCACAGACGCCAGCGGCTCGGCCCGCCAATTCCGTTGTCCGTATCACGGCTGGACGTACGCGCTCGATGGCACGCTGAAAGGCACGCCCGACTTCTCTGGCGTGTGCGATTTCGATCGCTCCGGGAACGGCCTCATCCCGATCGAGTCTGCGACGTGTGAGAAGTGGGTGTTCGTCAGACCGCACCAGAGCGGCCCGTCTCTGAACGACTACCTCGGCGACACATTGCTGACACAACTTCGGGCGCTCGGTCTCAGTGATCTTCTCTGGCTCGAACGGCGGCATTACACGATCGATTGCAACTGGAAAGCGTTCGTCGACAACTATCTCGACGGCGGCTATCACGTCCCGCATCTTCACAAGGGGCTCGACAGCGTCTTGAACTACAGCGAGTACGTCATCGAGATCGGTGCGCGCCATTGCCTGCAGACGAGCCCGCTGGTGAGCGAAAGCGCAGACACGCAGACGGGCGCCGTGCGCAAAGGCGATCGTGCGTGGTACTACTGGATCTATCCGAACTTCATGATCAACTGCTACGGCCGCGCGATGGACACCAACCTCGTGATTCCACGCGGCGTCGACAAGACCGAGGTCATCTTCGACTTCTACTTTTCAGATGTGTCGGAAGCCGCTCGTGCCGGGAACCTCGCCAGCATCGCGGTCAGCGAACAGATTCAAGAGGAGGACGTCGCGATCTGTGTGTCGGTGCAGCGCGGGCTGCGCTCGCGTGCGTACGACACGGGGCGGCTGTCGGTGCGGCGCGAGGCGGGCGAGCATTTGTTTCATCGATTGCTGCACGCTGACCTCGTCGCGGGGTTGGAGGGCGCGTAGGTCCAGCGTAGGTCAAAGGTCAAAAGGCAAAGGGCAAAGGTAACGGCAAACGTCTAGGTGGAGGTACGGGTCCAAGTGCCAGCTCGCCGCACCCTGCTCCCCGTCCTCGGGGTCGGCTTCGGCATCGCCGTCACCATCGGCAACACGATCGGCGCCGGGATCTTCCGCACGCCCGGCGAAGTGGCCGCGCACCTGCCTTCTCCATCGCTCTTCATGGCCGCGTGGGCAGTGGGCGGTCTGTACGCACTCCTTGGCGCGATTCAGATGGCGGAGCTCGGCACCATGCTGCCGAAATCGGGCGGCCAGTATGTCTTCTCCCGGTACGCGCTGGGTGAATACCCAGGCTTCATCGTCGGCTGGAGCGACTGGCTCTCGACCTGTGGCACGACCGCCGCCGTGTCGCTTGTGGTCGGCGAATTCGCAAGCCTGCTCTTTCCCGCGCTGCGCGATCAACAAGTGCTGATTGCCGTCGTCACCGCGATTGTCTTTGCGGTGGCCCAGTGGCGAGGCGTCCGCGACGGGAGCGCCGTTCAGGCCACCACGAGCGTGTTGAAGGTGCTTGCGTTTGGTGCGCTCGTGGTCGCGGCGTTCGCGCACGGCGGGGCGACCGGGATCAGCAATGCCGCGTCCGCATCCAACGCACCAACGGGCCTGGCACTGGTCGCTGCCTTCGTACTGTCGCTGCAGGCTGTGATCTACACCTATGACGGCTGGACCGGAGTGATCTACTTCTCAGAGGAGGTCACGCGACCGGATACGGATATTCCGCGATCGCTCATCGGCAGCGTGCTCGCGATCATCGCGACGTATCTGCTCGTCAACCTTACCTTCATGCACGTGCTGCCGCTCTCGGCAATCGCTGGTGAGACATTTGCGGCGACCGCCGTGGCGCGAGCGATCTTTGGCGAGCTCGGAACGCCGATTCTCAGCGCGGTCACGATCGTCTCGCTGTTGAGCGCAGTCAACTCGAATCATCTGATGGCCAGCCGAGTGCTCTATGCGCTCGGACGCGACGGACTGGTATCGGCCCATGCCGCCACGGTCAACGACGGCGGCACGCCGACCTTCGCGCTCATGGTCAGCACCGTGGTCGCAATTCTGTTCATTCTGTTTGGGCAAACGTTTGGCGCGGTCATCACCGTGTTGTCGTTCTTCTTCGTCGCCAACTACACGCTCTCGTTCATCTCCGTCTTCCTGCTTCGATGCCGCGAGCCGGAGCGACCCCGCCCGTACCGCGCGTGGGGATACCCGTGGACGACGGCACTCGCATTGCTCGGCTCGATCGCGTTCCTGGCTGGAGCGATCGCGAGCGACACGCGCAACAGCGCGTACGCGTTGATGTTGCTCGCCGCGAGCTATCCGGCGTATCGAATGGTGAAGGCCTCAGGGCCCAGGCCCCAGGGCCCAGGGCTGGGCTAGCCCTGAGGCCTCAGGCCTGGGCCCTGGGGCCTATCAGTTATCGCGGACCGTTGTGCGGTACGGGTTTGCCTGCTTCGAGTGCCCCGAGGTCGGGCGCGCTTCCGCTGAAGCCGTCGGTCACCGTCGGCAGCACGGTGCCGCGATCGATCGCCGCCGATCCGGGCTTCACACGGAAATCGAAGTCCGACGCTTTGTACAGCTTCTGCACCGTCGCTGCATCCTGCGCGTTGAGCTGACGGACGTTCATGAAGATGTCGTAGTCGACGAGCACGCTGTGCGTGTCGTTGCCGGTGGCCTTGCTGAATTCGCCGAGCGACGCGAACCGGTGCTGCTCGAGCACGGCGTTGTGACCGGGTCCGGTGAAGTCGGCCACCACAGTCGATGCCGGAGAATTCCACTGGAATGATGCCGCGGCTCCTGGATTGGGTCTGAAGCCGTTGTAGTCCGACGAGGTGTAGTTGCTGAACGTCGTCACGCTGAAGATCGCCGGCGCCGCGTTCTGACCGAGCATCAGGTTGTTGCGCCAGTGGATGTTCGACGCCGCCTGCACCTGCGTCTCCGAGAGGATGGTGTTGTTGTAGAAGATGGCGCCGGCGGCCCCATTCGTGAGACGGATTGCGCCGCCCGGCAGGTTGTACGCGATGTTGCGAATCCAGTAGACCGGTCCGCCCAGCGTCGGCTGATTGCAGAACGCGTGCGAGGCGTGGTTGATCAGCATGTTTCGCATGATGCGGATGTTGTGCATGCTGCCGTCGGCCTCGATCGGGTTGTCGTGTGAGTTGGTGATG
>Ga0126377_10000390_pt1 | contig 26334 bp, 43 predicted proteins | sample PanSoiMetPlot_22_FD_92647 | JGI IMG/M metagenome (GOLD analysis project Ga0126377, IMG submission 92647) | Tropical forest soil microbial communities from Panama - MetaG Plot_22 | ecosystem: Environmental > Terrestrial > Soil > Tropical forest > Bulk soil | place: Panama | collected 2016-02-17 | reverse complement strand
CGAGCGCGATCCGCGAGGCGAGGACGCACAGGTTGCGCTGGCCGGAGAACTCGGCCTCGATGGCCGGAGCGATGCGCGGCCCGAGAGCGTCGAATAATTCGCGGGCCGTCACAGGCAACTTTTTCTCGCTCGAACTCCGCGAATTTGCGCGATCAGGTCATCCAGACATTGGCCGCAATGCGAGCGTTCAATCGGCATCACGGCGCACCAGATCACGTGTCCGCACGAGAGCGTGACGGCGAAGCCGCCGTCTTCGACCTCGACGCGCATCACGTCTCGCATTTCGAGCAGGCGCTCATCGGGTTTGGTCTCCATGCTGATCACTCACCTCGACTTGCCGCTGTAATACTTCTCGATGATCTCGGCAACCACCGATTCGACGGTGGCCGTGTCGTGCCCGAGCGTCTTGCGCTTCTCGACCTCGGTCTCGACGCGCCGGATCACGATCTCCGGAACTTCCACCTGTAGCTGGATGATTTTCGTTCGGTTCATCGGTCAAGTCTCCTTTCTGACTTCGGACGGCATCCAATCCCTGCCGAGCGCCGCCCGCAGGTACGGGAACGCCTCATCGAGCGAAATTTGGCGACCGTGCCGCCAAAGCGTGTAGCCGAGCAATGGCTTCATCGGGCGCACGTACGGCAGATAGGGCCCGCTCGTTTTGATCTCGGCTTCATCGCTCGCGACGGCGACGAACACCTCGGGCCGGTCGGGGATCACGGTCTCATCGATCACCACCGGCGAGATCGCCGCCAGCTTGTCCGGATTCGCCACATGGTCACCCACGGCCCATCGAGGCATCGAGAGGTACGGACACGTCTGGAGCGCGAACTCCATGCACTCGCGATGGCCGGGAAGATCCAGAAACCAACCCTGTGGAGCGAAGGCCGAGAGCGGCCCGCCGACGAACCACTTCCAGCGACCGAGCTTGCCGCCGCACAGCGGACACAGGCTCTGGCGCAGCGCCTGCAGGTGCCGCCGGTCATCGTTCACCGTAAAGAACGGTGTACCGTCCTTCGGATCGACCAGGACGTTCCACGGCACGGGAAAGCCGCGTTTATCGCGCGGTCGGTCTGCCATGCGTGCGGGAACGGTGATCATTTCTTCTTTGTGGGCCGGATCACGCGGCCCTTTTGGACGCGCACCGTGTCTTTGAGCTTGAAGCGCTCTCCGCAGTCGCACTCGCGCTCCCCACGGCTTACGATGCGTTGCCGCGTATACGTGCGGCAGCGTGGGCACATGGCGTTCTCGGCGAATCCCACTGTCAGTCTCCAATCCTGCCCGTCAGGAGCGAAAGCATGCTCGTGACATTCAGCCGGTCGAGCGTACCGACCCGCTCGTCATCGACCAACTGCAGGAGCCAGTCGGCCATCTTGCAGCGTTCGTCCTGACCGGCGCGGCTCCACTTCGGGTAAAACTCGGCGGCGACCAGGAGCCCGGTGTACAGCAACCGGCACTGTGCGAGAATCCAAGCCCGTTCGGTGCGCGGCACCTGCTCGCTGCGGTAGTGCATGGTGTCGAACCCCCACACCGCCATGTACGAATCCTTGCAGGCGTAGGTCACGCCGCCGTGTACCGGGATGAAGCTGAGAATGTCGCGGGTGCCCGCCGGGAGCTTCGGCGCGGCCCGCTTGGGGAAGGCGACGTACCCGTTAAGCGCATCCGGGTCGAGTGTGCTCTCGATCAGCGCCGAGATCGGACTCTCGCGCAAGTTCAGCGCCGCCTCGCGCATGCCGGTGTAGGTGATCCACCACTCCGCGCCGTGGCCGTCAGGGATGGGTTCCCGCAATAGCGCGGCCTCGGCGATGTAGCGGTTGCCCGAGTACTTCGGCACGAGCTTGCCGCCCGCCACGGTCCTGGCCGCACGCCGGAGCGCCCGACGTTCTTGCTCCGAGGCCCGCAGCTTCATCGCAAGCTGTTCGAGCTTCCCGGTGTTCATTCGTGCCTCGGCCTCGGGCGTCCGAAGCGGCCCGCGCGGACGGCATCCCGCATCGTTTTCCAGATCACCCGGCGCTCGGGATTGTCGGCGTACCACGCCTCGACCTCAGACTGGCTCGCCACGCGCAGGCTGACATTCCGGTACGCGGCGAAGCTCTCGGTGAGGCAGAGCGTTGCGCCGCAGTAGCCGCACATTCCGAACTGCCCCGGCTGCGGCTGCTGACCAGGAGTCGGCCCGATGCCCGTCAGACCTTCAGCGGACCCGTGGCAGACCGGGCACCGCAGGCCCCACTGCCGCGTGGACTCTGTGAGGTGGATGTCGCTCATAGGATTGTCTCCTCGCCGAACATCTTCAGTCTGCCGCCGAAACAATCCTGATCGATAAAGTGGACCTCCGGCTGGTCGCGGAAGGAGCCATCCGAGGCCACCGGCTGCGTGTACAAGCACACGCGCTCCGGTGATTGCGAGACGGCGCTCAGGCAATCGGTGAGCGTGTACAGGCCTTGCTTCACGGCCTCGTGATGGGCGTCGTGTCCACCGTCCACTAGTTTTTTCTGCTCCTCTAAAGGCATCGCCCTCATTTTCGCGGTCGGCAGGAACATATTGGAGCTTGTGACGAATATGAAGGCATTCGGCGGCTTGGCGTCCACGAGCATGCGGATTATGCCGAACACCCGATCCTTCGCGGCTCCGTTGTTGAGCCAGCCCTCACCGGCCAGTGCGCTGAGGTGCGCCTCGATCCTCCGCATGCGGTGCAGACCTTCGCCCGTGTGATAGATCGCGAGCAGAAAGTTGAACTGCTTCCGCTCGATGTCCTTCTTCGCCATATTCAGCGCCTGCAAGGTGAGGCCTTGGAGTTCGGCGTCGGTCATCTCTCGCTCATAATCGGCGTAAAATCCTGGATCTCCCAATGCTCATCCACACGCACAGTGCGCATGATCACACCCGGTCGCCACTTAATCTTGCCGGTGTCGCCTTCGATATCGAACACGAGGCCTTTTGGTATGCATTTGCGCAACCCGTCATATACTTCCCGCGTGGTCTTGAGGCGTTCTTCCGCCCTCACTACAGCACGCAATATAGCCGGGGAAGGGATCGGTAAGCACTCGAAGTCGTCGCCAGCAGTCGCCTTCTCGCGGATGACGTTCGCGATCTTTTGGTCGCGGATCATCAAATCCAGAAGCGCCCGCAGCACGATGGCCGTCCCCTGCTCACGGACTCGCATTTCAAAATTCGTCGATTTCATTCCGCATCCTCCCAAGTCCAGCCGAGCAGGAGCCATGCCCAGAACCTGCGCAATGCATTGGGCCGTTTCTTTACCCGTCCCACTCCTCGGACATCTAGCCACCATCGTGGGGCTGGCGTACCGATTCCGGTTCCACCTTCAACAAAACGGTTGTTGTCATCGCGCATCATGCGATCAATCCGGCTTTCCGTGCCTCGTCTTCAGTCATTCCGGTTTTTTGGCAAATCAGCACGGTAGTCGTGTGCTTCTGCCACCCACAGAGCGCTGCGGAACACTCGTGAATTAGATCGACCAAAGCCCGCGCGTGCAGCATGATCTCGATCTTTTCTCCTGACGGTGGACTCAACAGCAAACGGAAACAATGAAACTCGCTGGCGTCCGTAATCTCGACCTGGATGGGTTTGTTCATGACAGTTGCTCGATCCATTTCTGGCATTCGTTCCACACCTGTAATGCAGCTTTCGCGCCTTCCCGTTTCGTCATACCGAGCGGATCGCCTTCCGTCGATCCCATCACATGACAGGAGCAGCGGCAGAGAATATGCGCCACCGATCCGGCGACCGCGCGAAAAGCGCACTCGCGGTGAAGCTGGTTTTCAAAACCGATCTCTTCGTCAGGCAGGATCGGCTCTCCGCAATATTGACACTCCGTCATGTCGATTCCTCGATCTCGTAGTGCCCGCCGCCGAAGGTCTCGATCCACGGACCGATGTCGTAGCGGGATGCCATCAGCACGATGCCGAAGTCCGGGTGGACCATGATGCCGTCCGTCAGGATCACGAAGGGCGGCTTGTCGGGAAAGCCCACCGCGATGCTCTTGCGATTGCTGGAGAGGATCATCACCTTGCCTATTGCAACCTGCTCCGGCTTGCCGTGCGGATAGACGCGCACTTCATCGCCGGTCCTCATCGCGCAAGCGTCCTGTACGCGACCCAGATCGCCGCTTCGATCAATGCACCCACGAACATCCCCACCAGGAACAGCGCCGTGCCGCGCGTGTCGGGTGGCCAATTCTGCGCCTGTTTCATCAGTCCCTCTCGCAGCGCACGGCCCGCACCCACGGGCACACGCTCCACTCGACGGCTTGCCCGTCGCGCTCCAATTCGCAGGCCGCGTGCCGGTCGGTGATCAGGCCGCACTGATTGCCGTTCTGCTCCATCAAAATGAACGGCATCGAACCAGCGGCGGGAGCTTGGCTCATGAACATATGGCGACCGTAAAACGGGCAGTTCGGCGTCTTCAGCTTCAGGAGCGATGAAATCATTTCGTTGTGAAGCACCGCCATCGTGTAATCGATGGAGGAAGAGTCGGTCTTGCCGATAGACACAAAATCCGGCTCCTCGCCGCAGGTGCATCTGGTGTTGCCGGTGGCCTGCAGATTGTGGATCATGAACTCCTGCGCGGAGAACGCGAGGTCTTCGAGAATCTTCTCATCCTCGGTATCCGGCGCTTCGCAGGCCGAGCTTGCGAGCACGTGCTTGGCGGGACACAGTAATTTCGCGACGTAGATCAAGAAACCCCTCCCATAGCTTTCAGATTGGTGGAGACCACATAGACCGGCTGGCGCTGCTCGGTCACCCACTGTCCAACTTCGTGCAGGCTGCTCAGGCCTTTGGTCCGCTTGCCATCGGTGCAGAGGTACAGGTGGCCCACCTCCAGTCGCAGCTTGTAAATCCGGTGGAGCGATAGGCCTTTTTCGCGCAACTGTGCGATCAGACGCGCCCGGTCGAACTCGACCTGATCGAAGTAGCGCCGGTGCCGCCGTATGACGGGCCGCAGCAATTTGTGCTCGCACCACCACTGCAGTTGCCGCAGGCTGATCCTGGCGTAGTGGCATATCTCGCGGCTGCTGTAATACCGTTCATCGGGATTGAAGACTTTCATGTGCCCGCCTCGGCGTTTACCTTATGCTTCTGCAGAAGCTGACGGATTTCCCTCAATAACCTCGCGCCGGAATCAGGATTTCTCGCTTGCGCGGCCAACGCCAACAACGCATCGATTGCGGCAACGGCCAATGGGTCGCCATCAGCCGTCACGTCTACGAAGCGCCGACACCGCTCAATCTCTACCGGAGTCAGTTCCTGCGCAAAGTGGATCGCGGTTCCCTTGGGATCTTGCATATATACAAAGCGCTCAATGGCCCTCTCGACCAGCCTTTGAATCGTTGTGTCGTGCGCGGCGGCGATTGCCTTCAGCCGCTCCCGATATTCCACGGTTTCCCGAATCCCGAGATTCACTTTGTTGCGTGCGCTCATAGCTCAATTTCAATCGGCATCACCATCCCGCGCGGATCGGTGCCGATCCGGAAGAACCGCTCGTTCGGATTCGGGTCATCCACGAACTCGATCTCGATCATCGTGAGGTCGCCCGCCGCCATCGCGTTCGCGTGCGTCTCTGCGAGCTTCGGCAGCAGCGTATCCAACTCCTCGATGGTCTTGGTCACGCGCTCCTCGAACACCAGTTCCCTGGCCTTGAATCCGCGAATGGCAAGCCTCATACTTCCCTATGCTTCAGTTGCAGTGCGGCGTCTCTTAAATCGGTCGCGAATTGCCGCGCCTCATCCACAGACAGATTCAGAACATGAGTGGAGACGTTCTCGCCGTCGGTCGCGCGGAGCACGATCCGCACGCGCCGGTCCTCATCCGGAACAATCTGAAAGTCGAATACTTTTAAAGCGGGATTGCTCATACTTTGACCTCGATCTCTCTTGGCGGCACGCCCTCTTTCGGCTTGCGCGAGCCGCGCAGCGTCATTGGCGTCCACACGAGCGCCTTGTACTTGCCAAACAGACCGGGCCCTTCGCGGTAATCGCGGAAATGCCCCCGGCAGATATGCATCGCTTTCGGGAGCCCGTGCTCGCCGCTCCTGCCCTGCGTGCGCAGAATATTCTTGAGCGGCTCGATCACGAGCGTCCGGTACTTCGTCGGCCACACGCCGGTCTTCGCGTGATACTTTTTCGCGAGCGGTTTATCGACGTGGTTCTCGGCCATCGTCACGTTTTTGCAGTGCAGGAACGTGATCGTGAGCAGGAACGGATTGAGCCACCCGATCATCTGCCGCATGATCTCGTTGTACTCCGGCCCGCAGAGCGGCTGCATGAATGGCGTTTCGAGCAGTGCCCCGTTCGCGTCGATCTGCATAAACATCGAGCCGTTGGGCCCGTCGATCTCGCCGCGACGGATGAGCTTCCCGTAGTCCAGAAACAACTCGAACCACAGCACCCACTTGGTATCGGCGTGGATGCCCTCGGCGGTCAGTTCGTGACGCTCGATGCCAGTAACCAGGACTCCGGCGCGGCCATCGCACATCATCCCGCGCAGATCCGAAGTGCCACACTCCTTGCTTATGATCTGCGTCGGCATGCGGTGCTCCATCCAGCACTGGTGGAAGGGCGGCGCGAGATTCACGAAGTGCTCCGGAATATTCCACTGCTCCTGATCGGTGCCCTGATAGTAGTAGTCGGCCACGTTGTCGCAGAGGATCACCGGCAACTGTGGATTCGCCAGCATCGGCTGCAGTTGCCGCGTTATATTGACCCACGCCTGCTCTTTTTTCTCGCTCACGAACCACGGGCACCCGAACCGTTTTCGTGAGCGTATTTCATCGATCAGACGTGCCATAATAATGCCCAAGGCCAATGATGCTTGCCATTGATTGGTTCCCGTTCCGTCACGCTATGGAGCGCCGGATCGACTTTGAACCGGTAGATCCAGCGCTCCGGCCCCCCGATTCAAGCAGCGCCGCGCTTCTGCATCTCCACCACTTTCACCGGGCCCTTGGGTAGTCCGTACTCGGTCGGATCGAAGTAGGCCGTGAGTGGAAGGTTTGGGTCCTTCCGCCAGATCTCGGTGCCGGAGAACTCACGCCACGCCGCCGCGCCCTCGCGCGTCAAATGAAATCCGCGTCCTGCCCGGTAAGCGATCCACCCCTGGATCAGCATCGAGCGGAAAGGCCTCTGATCGTACCGCTGCGCTTCCTCGATGTGCATGTACCGGTGGTGCCCGAGATCGATGAACGTCTGAAGCATCGGATACTGCCGGTTCGAGAGCCGGGTCATGCCACTGCCCCCACATTCTCCGCCTGATTTTTAGCGAGGTGCACGGTCGGCAATCTCTTCTTCGAACGGCCTTTTCCGGCACGCATGCGGTCGAGCCGCGCCCTGTGTTCGCGGGCATTTAACGCGGCCCAATTTTTCTTCGTGACGGCGCTCATTTTTTGGACCCACTCCGCATGCTTCGGATGTTCCGAATCTCGCGGGTGTAATTTCCGAGCGGCCTCGCGTTTCGCCTGCGCGACGGCCCTCCGGCGTTTCATTTCCACCGAGCGCTGTTCGGCGTTGAGGTCTGACCACACGGTATGCCTTTTCCCCTTTGGTTTGGGATGTTCGGCCTGCAGGTCGGCGAGCATGTTACGCAGTTGTTCGATCTGCCGCCCGAGGTTCTCGTGCGCGTGGACCAGCCCCGGAAGGAGCGCTGCGATGCCCAAGCGTGAGTATTTTTGAATGTCGGTGTTATCCATCGATAGTTTTCCAACTTTCTTGTTGAGATGATCCCAATCTTATTGTTGGGATTGATCCCATTAACAACCTAGTAATTTTAACAGCCGAGACGCGTGAAAAAAGACGATACTCCTGTATGCAGGCAAACACAATACTCCGCGCGACATTCGGTGAAAATGTTTTCAATTGAATTGTGTTAGAGGTAACATCTTTGATTGACGCCGTAATTCCATTACTGGGGATTCTCCGGACCCGCCAGTAACCGTTGACCGTTTTCGCGAAAAGCAGCGTAGATGGTCGCCCCGGAATTGAGTTGCAGGTACGGGAAAAACACCTCCGCAAAATCGACCATGCCGGTCTGCGCCATCGCGATCTGCGCCTGCACCCACCGCAGCAGTTGCCGCCACGCGACGCGCTTCGCCTGATCGCGCACGCTCATCTGCACGTCGAGCTTGTGCCGGTCGCGCCGCCGGGAGATCAGGATCTGGTACACCGGCTCGATCCTGGCGGGCATGTCGAACAGCCGCAGGCCCTGCTTCGGCACGTTCATCACCCACTTGAGACCGGCAACCTCGCCGTCGCGGTAGTCGCTCATGATCTGCGTGGCACCGGCATTCACGAGACACGCCGTGATTTCGGCGACCGTGCGGATCGGCGAAATTTCAGTCGTTTCGGTTAGTAGTGTTTGCTTCATCCTGTGGCCCTCCCTCTAGGCCGGTCTTTCGCGCGTAGCGCTCCCAATGGTTTTGACAGAATCTCTGAGTGTTCGACTTCTCCTGCACGAGATGAGGTTGGAACGGTTTGTGCCCACGGGTCACGATCCGCACCTGAACGGCGGCAATGCCGCCACAGACCACGCAGCGGGAACGCTGGCCCGTCTCGATCCTGGTGGCTGTGCGCTCCAGAATCATCGCGTTCACGCCCAGCCTTTTTTGACACGTGCGTTGAACTCCCGCATTTCGGAATCGAGCGATGCCATCAGCTTGAGGTCGGCGGGCGTCTCTTCGGTTCCGGCTTCGAGCCGGTTCATTATGAGCGCATAGATCGCCCATGCTCCGGCGAAGAATGCGCGGCGCGATTCGGTGAGTTGAGCCGAGCCCGCAGCCGCCGGGATCACCGCGTTCCGGTAGTTGATCCACTCCGTCTCTAACAGCTTCATGGCTTCTCGACCTTCGCATCGCGCTCGGCGCGGAGCTTCTCCACCTCGCGGTCCACATCCTCCTGCGTGATGATCTGCGGAGTCGGCTCGGGCGGCGGCGGTAGCGGCATGCGGTCCTGCGGCGCGGTGACGGTCTCCCGCAGCACGCGCGTGAACTCGCTATCGACCTTCGCGGCGGGCGGCAGCGCCTTCGCTTCGGCGAGCTTCTGGATGGCCGCATCGAAGCCGGGATCGACCGACACCACATGCCCCGGCGGGAGCGCCAATTGAGCCGGTGGCAGCAGCGCCGGTCGCTCGCTCGGGATGCCGTCGCCGTAGATCGTGCTATAGGCGTTGATGCCGTCGAGCGGCTTGAACTTCGAACAGTAGACTGCACGGACCTCGCGGATACCCGGCCACTCCGCATAGAGCGCCACAATGCGCTTCGCGAGCCATGTGAGCTTTTCATCGTCGGCGCAGAACTGCGCGAGCGCCGTGCTCAATGCGTTTACCATCCCTGGAGTATTCGGGAAAAATTTCATCAGGCTTATCTGCCCAACAAACATTTGCACGCCCTGCGGAGTGATCATGCCGCTTGCCCTTTCCGCCTCATCTCTTCAAAAGCCTCATGTATTTCGCGCTCCACCCGGCTCATCGGCTTAGGCACAATGCGTTCGGCGGCTTTCCGGGTCCACCCCTCGCTGCGCAGTGCGGCCATCGGGCTCGGTGTAAATTCCGCCGACCTCCACACGGTCGCCAACTGCTGAATGACCCACTTGCCTATGGTTTCCTGCTCGGCCTCGCTGTACTTGGCGAACATCCGCTGGCTGATGGCCTTGTCCCTAGCATTGAGTGCGACCCCGGCGTTGACGAAGCATTGCCAGAAGAGAGGGAAGCGAGCGCCACCCTGCGGAGCAGGAGCGGGAATCGGCTTCCGCTCCTGGCCTTCACTGCTACTGGTAGTTTGTGGGCGCTCTGCTCCCCTCCCATAGTTCAAAAAGAGCTTCAGTAGTTCATATAGGAAGCGCCGTTCCTGATCAGTCAATTCAGATCGGTCAGAATTGCTATCTCGCTGATCCGTCACGGGCGGCGCAGTTGATTGATCAGGAGTCGCGGCGGCGGGCTCCGGCGGAAAGAGACTCATCTGCCGCCGCGGCATGCGGTGCTTGACCGTCACCCAATTTTCGGGATCGGTGATCTCATAGCTCGACCCCCGCTGGCCGCGCGTGATGCGGAGAATACCGGAGATCCGCAATTGCCGTAACGCTCTCGTAACCGTCGCCAGCGAACAGCCGGATTCCTTCGCGAGCGTCTCGACGCGCGGGTTGCACTGGCCGGTTTTGGAGTTTCGGTGCCAAAGCAACCAGGAGAGTACGGTCTGGGTGGTATGGGAGAGCCGGTCTACTACCGGGTGTATCGGGATCGGGCGAAAACGGTATGATGTGGATGATGTCGGCATGAAGGTTCCAGGTTTCCTTTCTGAGTCGGCATTAGGCGACTCCTCTCCTCGAACTTGGAGTTCGCTGCAACCTAGTCCATCAATCACCCCGGTCTTACGTGCTTCAGGCCGGGGTGTTTTTTCAGGGCCCGCGTCCGGATCTGGCCTCATGCGCGGCAAGCCACGTCACGAGATCCTCGACTGAGGCGCACACCGTTGCAGCAAGACGGTGCGCTTCGATCAGTTCGTGGAGTTTCCGCTTCTGCACCTCCGAGAGCCGACCGCCCTCGGGACGTTTGAACTCGATGAAGAAACCCGGATAGCGCGAATGGATCGCGACGTAATCCGGAATACCCGGAGCGCCGAAGGTCACGAATCGCTTGCCGTCGAGCGTCCGGTAGCGACCGGTCGGCACGCGCACGCAAGCATAGCCGCGCACGTTGAGATAGTCGATGCAGGCCTCGACCACATCTTTCTCGCGGATCTTGGGCTTCCACGGCGTAAGGCGGAAGTCGCTCATGCGTACACCTGCCCGATCCAGTAGGCGAGATCCGGCGGCACCTTCGCGCGGAGGGCCCGGTTGTGATTCATGCGTTCCTTGCTGGCGACCTCGCCGGGGCGCGGCGGGTGCTTGCCCTTGGCGGCGCGGTACATCTTGGGCAGGATCGCCGGGTAATCGCCGAACAACCAGAAGGAGCCGCAGCGGTGCGGAGTCCCGAGGATGGGTTCGAGCCATCGCAGCGAACCGCGCACGTTCTCGATGATCGTCGGCACGCCGGATTCGGCGCGGATGCGCCAGCACGCCTCGACAATCGAGAGATCGGGCGGCGGCGGATTATGGCGCTTCAGCCACGGCAGCGTGTGCCGGGTGAACTCCTCGCACGGCGGCGAGGCCACAATCACGCGGGCCCCGCGAAATTGGCGACCGTCGAGCGTGCGCACGTCCTGCAGAACAAGCTCGCCGGGATATTGGGAATGCGCCACCAGGTCGAACCCAAAAACGCGCAAACCCGCCGCCATCAGACCCGTAGTCCAACCCCCGGAACCGCAGCACAGGTCGATGGCGGTCGGCTCCCTCATGACACCGCCTTTGCCTCGCGCAGAGCGTTCACGAGCCCGTTCCACGCGGCCTTACAGTCCCGGCACGTGACTTTCTTGTCGAGGTCGCTATAGCGGAGCGCCCACCGCTTGCGTTCCACCTGCGGCAACTTCTGCCAGCAGAACGAGCGCATGGGAAGCCCGAACATCGCGAGGTGAGCCTTGCCATGCCCCGGATCGCAGACAATCAGGCTGATCTCTTCGCTGAGAACCTTCGGCACCGATTGAAGCTGGTGCTGCAGGTAGGCCTTGCGGCTCTTGCTGTCGAGGCAGTACTCGCACACCAGAGCCCGCTCGGGAAGGGTGGCCTTGCAGGATGGACAGGTCACAGGCCCTCCGGCTGTTTCTGAATCGCGAGAATGCGGTGGCGGATCTGCCCGATCACCACCGGCAGCGCGGCCCGCTGAAGCTGGCTCGCGATCTTTGCTCCATCGCGGCAGCGGTAGATCATCTCACCGTCGCGCACGTCGAGCACTTCGAGCGTGAGGCCGAGCGGCGCTTCGAGCAGGGTGCCGGTGCGGAGCGCTTCGAGTTCATCGGCGATGGTTGACATCTCTCGCCAGAACTCGCTGTCGGTGAACTCTTCGCCGCAGTCGTGGCAGTGCACCGTGATCCCGGCATCGTGGTAGCCGGTGTCCGGATCGACGCCGTGGTCCCACTGCAAAATCTTGACGTGGTCGTGCAGGCAAGCAGCGAGCGCCGGGGTTTTCATGGGGCCACCCCAAAACGCGAAAAGCCCCGCTGGATAGCGAGGCTCTGTGGAAAATCGGACCGGGAGGTGAGGCCGGTCATGCGGCCCTCACCTTTGTTTTCAGGTAGATGTAATTGTCAACGTCGCGTTCCTGACTTTGACAATTAGCACCCTTTTGGCGCAGCGGAACCCGGAAGGTGATCTCGATTTCCCGCTCGCGCATATCCAGCACCACCTCGTGAATCCACACCAGGAACAACTCCCGGCGATGCTCGGGCCGGGTGGCTTTCATGGCGGCGCTCACCTCGCGTTTGATTCGGGCCGTGTCCACTTGGATGGAGTCGCTTTCCTGAGTGAACGAGGCGATCCGCCGCCGCAAGAGCTTCAGTTCCGCACTCAATTCGCTTACCCGATTAGCGTACACCTTCCGCAGCGTGTCGTCCTCCGTCTCGACCTCCTTCTCCGCATACGCCGCGAGATCCTTGAGCACCTTCGGCTCGCGGGCTTCCATCCGCTTCAGTTCGTCCCCGTCGATGTCGGCCACGATGGCGGCGCGGTATTGGCTCACGAGATCATCGAGCTTTTCAACGAGCGCGGAGCGCATCCCTTCCCAGACCGCCGGTTCAAAGATTTCGGCAGGGAGATTGCGCCGCTTCATGCTGCCCGCCAGGACGCTCGTGTCGCTGCTATTCGCGTGGCTTTTCGGTCCCCTCTGGCGCACGTGGAAGTAATCGCAGAGGTCCACGCCGGTCACAACGTCCCGATGTGAGCACCCGTACCACGTCCTGCGCCCGGTCGGCATGTTCCTGTGTTTGGGCACCACCGCGTATCCGCACTTGCACTTGGTGATGTTCGCGAGTTGGGCCTTGATGCCGCCCTCGGCGGCGGGCTTGGCGGGTTTACCCACAGAGGTCCTGCCGTTGCGCTCCAGAGCTTCCAGGATCGCCTTTTGCCGCGCGGGCGTTACGATGGCTCCGCCCGGCAGCGGCAGACGCACCCACTGGCTCTGTGGCCGCGCCTTCTGGCTCGTCTTCATCTTGTGGCGCTCACCGGTTTTATTCCGCCACTTGGCCTCTGGGACCGCCACGTTCTCAGTCTTGTTGTAGTACCAGAAGCCGGTCGAATACATCGGATCGGCCATTGTCTTCTTTAAAGTGCTCGGGCTCCAGTTTTTGCGCACCCGCTTGGTGAAGCCGAGCCGTTGAGACGGCGAAGGGATTCCACGCGCCTGCAACTCGCGGCAAACCTTGCGAGCGCTTGCGCCCGCCATGATCAATTCTTCTATCAGGAACCAAGTTTTGATCCCGTCCTCATCCCGCACGAAAGCGTTCTCGGGCTTGCCGGTGAGCACGCGGTTCTGTTTCATCGCCTCGAATATCAACTCGGCGGCGGTGACGTACCGATAACCGAGACGGACGCGGCCCCCTTGCGGACGACCGGCGCGAACCTTGGCGAGCGCACCCTCGATGGATTTCTCGCGGATGGTGTCCTTCTGCATTTCGGACACCATCAGCCACATGTGCATTTGGGCCTTGAAGGTCGTTTCGTCGCGGTAGAGCCCGAGGTTGCCGAGCATCACCTCCGCGCCCAATTCGCGGAACTCGCGGATGAGCCGAAGGCCGAGTTCCATGTTGCGGGCGAAGCGGTCCACGTGCGCCCATCCCACGCAATTGATCTTTCCCTCGCGGACCCACTTCTTCGCGAGCTTGATCGACGGGCGGTTGAAATCGGCACCGGAGTATCCGTCGTCATCGATGCGGTACATGTCGGGGAAGGTCACGCCGCACTGACGCCCCAACTCATCGAACTTGTAATCCTGCGCGGCGGGCGAATAGTTGCCGACCTGGATCTCAAGGCTTACGCGCGTGATCTTCGCCCCGATCAGCGGAGCCACCTGCGGAATTACTCTTGCCGCCATTAGCGCGTTCCTCCCTTAGAACCTCTTTGCCGATTCGCCGCGTTACCTTCAGCGCCTCGATCAGCAGCCGCTCGCTTTCGGGCGTCTCCTCGGCGGGCACCACCGTCACCTTGAATTTTGGCCTCGCGCGTTTCATGCAGAACGGCTCTGAGCACCGCCAGCCGCGCTTCGAGCGTGACGATAGCGCGTTCCGCCAGCATTCGCCGCGCGGCGTTCTGGTCGGCGGTCCTGCTGTTCTCCTGGATCGTGCGGCCTTCGGTGTCGCGGTACATCAGCCACCAGCAATTGCCGCGCATCTGTATCGAGCCGGTGCCGTAAGGCATCCCGCTCGGATTCTCTTTTGGTTGTCCAGGTCGCTCTACGCTGCGCCCGGTTTGTCGTTTGCCCATACGTTTCTAATTTAACATAGTTTAGGGAATACATGGGAATAGCCTGTCTGTCATTGGGTCCTCGGCTTCCCGAAGTTCTCGGGTATGGCCACCACGCCCAAGCTCCGGAAGAATTGCTCCATGTAGCCGAGGCACTCCGTAAATTTCGGATTGTGATCGTGCCGCAGCACCCAACACAGTACCGAGGCCTGCGCGTCGGCCAATTTCAACTCGTCATCGGTCACAATGCTTTTGATCCTCGGGTCCATCGTGGCTGAGAGCCCAAGTAAACCCACCAGCAGATCGTGCGCGTGCTGCAACTCGTTCTGCAGGCGCATCTCGCGGTGAATCGGCGGCGTGTTCAGGATCGTGCGCAGGGTGTCGATCTCGGCCACCAGGAAATCGCAGGCCGCTTCCGCGCCGGGATATTCCTCGTCGGGAAACACGCGGGCGTAGGCCAAGACCAAACCCATTTCGCTCATGCCGCCCCCTTCGCTTTCGCGGCTTGCCGCTGCTTGTTCTCCCGAATGCCATACGCCTTGCAGCGGTCGCCGAAGGCATGCAGCATGGATGAGAGTTGGATGGCGTGCGCCTCGGGCAGCACCGCCAGGACATTTTTGGGGACGAACACCGGCCACACCTCGGCGATCACGCCCATCACGGTAATTGCCTGAGCGATGCCGTCCATACGGCCCCGGTCGTAGCCGTCCACGAATAGCCGGTTGTGATCCGGCGGCTCGCCGTTCATATGCGGACTCCTTTCTGCCGCGCGTCGATCTTGCGGGCAACGTCTAAGATGACTGCCCACGGCGCTGCGTAGAACTCCCGCGTGCCCTTGATTCGCAGCCCGCAATAATGGGGATGAAGCTCGATACAGATCGCTCTGTGCCGCTCCCGTGCGGCGGTCTCGCGCTTCAGAAATCGCTCGCCGGTAATTTTGGTCATGCCGCCCGTCCTCCCTTCTTGGCCTCACCTTGCCGCGCCTCACATTGCCGCGCCCCACCTGACCGTGCCCGACACGGACACGCCATGAAAAACCTCGCCTCGCCCTACCGAACCAAGCCACACCCGGCCTAACCACGCCTTACCCCACCGTGGGAACTTCATGCCGCTACCTTCAATTTCCGAATCAGTGAAGCCAGCACATGCAACCGCTTAATCAGATCTTCGTTCTCCGAATCGAGCAGGCCGTTTTCGAGGAGTAAGATCAGTTGGTTGACATAGAACAGTTGGTTCATGCCCGATAACTGGGAATTGGCCGCAGCCTGCTGCTGAGTTAGAATCCTGCCCTTCATGTGCCGGATGGTGTTCTTTAACGGCACCGGCTCGCCCTTTTGCTTTCCAGCAATGCTGATCGTGGCGAGCCGGTCTACCCGCAGGGCCTCCAGCTTGTCCACGGTCATACCCAACGCCGATGCGGTGTCGTCTATCGTCAGGTTCAGCTTCTCTGCGACCAGCGTGCAGTGGACCCGGTCATGGCGGCTGAGAATCCTGCCGTGCGAAGCGTTCAAGAGAATGGCATCTCGAAATAGATCCGCTTCCGTTGGGTAGGTCTTCTCGATGACCTCCACCATGTGCTCAGGGCCGTACATTGCGATGTAGACTCTGGACCTGTGGAAGCCATCGACAATGCGCGAACTCTTTTTGCAGATCACGATGGGCGGCATCTTCTGACCCGCTTCCAGCGCTTCCCGCATGTAGCTCATGTGCTGCGTGTCGATCGATGCCCGTGGGTAAACATCGAAATCAAAAACCAGTTCGCCTACTTTTCGTCTCGTCATTCAAACCTCGCCTTGCATCGCCTCGCCGTGTCTCACCAGACCTCACCGGGCCGGGGCCAGCCAGACCACGCCAAACCGCACCGGGCCGTGCCAGACCCCGCCAGGAGAAACTCTTTAGACGGGCCGCATTCAAAACCTCGCCCTGCCGCGCCTCACCTCACCCGGCCTAGCCTCGCCGGACCATGTGCCGCTCAATTCGCAACAAAACCTCGCCATGCCTTGCCTTGCCAGACCATGCACAGCCTCGCCCGACCAAGCCCGACCCGGCCTAACCGTGCATCGCCAAGCCGCGCCGCGAAGAAACTCTTTCGACGCGCGGGCACGTTTTCCACTAACCTCACCTTGCCAAGCCGTGCCATGCATCGCCCCACCGCACGTCGCCAAACCATGCCTTGCCTCGCCAGACCGCGCCGGGAGAAAACTCTTTCGCAGGAAGTGACATCAAAACCTCGCCTTGCCTTGCCTCGCCTCGCCCCACCGGACCCCACCAGGGACTGCCGCACCAAGCGCTGCCCCGCCGGGCATCGCCAAGCCGCACCGGGAAAAACTCGTTGGACAATCATTCCTCGCCACGTCCTGCCTCATCAGTGGATCGGGCCGGAGAACCAACCCGACCCACCGTTTAAACTCACGCCGCCAGCTTCACGGTGTACCTGCCGAACGGCCCGCCCTTCTCGGGACGGTAGTCTCCGACGCCGACCATGCGTCCCGCCAGATTTCCGATCTCCTCCACCATCTGGATCTTGTCGATGATTTCATCGACCTCGAAAGTGACCAGGGCCGACCACCCCGCGATCTTAGGCCGTGCCCGCAGGATGCCGATCTTTTTCTGCAAGACGACGCGGCGAACGTCAATGGAATACTGGTCCGCTTTGAGCGGCTTCTTAGTTTTGGGATCGAGTAAGACACACCATTCGTCAACTGGGAAGATAGCGGCCTTCATCACTGCTGTTGCCGCTCGCTTGCCGATTCGCCGACCGGCGCTCCCGTTCACAAACGAAGACTTGAAAGCCTGTGCTCGAATGCAAAGGTGCTTTCCATCCTCGGTGAGATACCGCCCCGCCGCAGCTTCTTCTTCTGGTGTCGGGATTTTTTTGGTGTCCAGCTTGCCATCAGCGCTCCCGGTCATTCCCGCCGGATTGTTCTGAAGCATTTCTTTAGTCGATGTGATCTCGAAAGTGTAGAGTTTCATCGTTTGTTTCTCCCTTCCTTGAATTGACTTCAATAGACCTTGCCTTGCCGTGCCGCGCCTGACCATGCCTGACCATACCGGGCCATGCACCGCCCTAAAAACTACTCTTCATCCGCCCGCTTGCCGTTCAGGATCGTCACTCCCAATGCCTCGGCGATCTGCCCCCTCGCCGCCGCGAACGCCGCCCTGGCCGCTTCATCGGGGCGAACCAGAGTGAAAAACAAAATGAGCTTGCAGTTGTTCAGCCGGTAACGCAGAAGCGCCTGCAGCGGCACCGAGGTGCCCCCGCAAAATACCGGGATCGCAATGGTGAACTCGCTCGGGACATCGATATTGCCCGCGCCCACCGTGGCGCGTACCGTCTCGGAATACCGGAAGCGGATCGCCCCGCTCTCCACGCGACTGCCGCCGCCGAACTCCACTTCGCTCTTCGCCTGCAGGTCGCGGCAGACATCGATGATCGCCGCCGGTGGGGGCGAGGTGATATCGGCGGCATGCTGTTCCAGAAATTCCGCGAACGCCATCTGCGACATCTGCTGATTGTTCTTGCCGGTCCACGCCGTCCATTCGTTGGAATGCGCGAGAACCAGATCGACCTGGTGATCGCACCAGCGCGGTTTGTCCATCGCTTCGTGATAGTCCAGAAACGCGGTGACCCGCGCCTCGGGCTCGTCGGCGAAGATCCGCGAATGAGCATCGGAAAATTGCTTGAAGTATTCGATGAAGCTCGCCGGGTCGGAGACCTCGATCAACTCCTCGACCCGTTCCGGCCTCTCGTTGTGCCCGTTGTAAATGTGGCGTTCGAGCGGCACCAGTTGCGCGTCCTTGGGGATCACCGCGAACGGAAAGTTCCCACCCTCCACGCTCACCACCGCGCCGGTGCTCCTGGCGAGCGCCGCAATCGTTTCGACCGTTTTGTTATCGAGTTCCGCCATTCGTTTATTTCTCCTTTCCGGCCCTCGGGCCGAACATCTGTTCCTGGTTGGGATCGTCGCGCGAGAGCTTGCCGTCGCGACCGACGAAAAATGCCGACTTGCCGATCTTGTTCTCCGGCTTCTTCATGGTGGTCGAGTGCTGCGCTTCGATCTCGATTACCGCGCCGCCGGAAGCCAGTCTTGACGGTGCGAATTTGAGCTTGATGGTCAATTCGCCGGGACCGGCGTTATCCAAAACTGCCGCCAAAACCTCATTGAATCGGCTATTTAAATCACTCGCGACCAGACCGTTTCTCATTTCCAGTAAGACCGCAAGTAAGTCGGTCGATGCTCGTTCCATTTTTGGAATTACTCCTTTCGTTGTCGAATCGATTCCCACTTTGTTCCCGGCCACAGTGGCTGCACATCTGCCGTCGCCGACCATCGATTTACCGGCGGATATGGATAGCGCTTTTGTGGCACCACTTTTTCCGCGATCCGTCGTCGCAGACTTACCAGCCAATCGGCATACTGCTGCGGCGACATGCGGAACCAATCCGTCTCCGGCTCTGTCCAAATTTGTTGTAAGAGCGGAGTCTCGAAGTCAGTTGCATGAGATGCTTGCGCTTTGGGGTTTTCGGCGAGTTTGCCGATTTCCCCAAAGGACTCCGATACGCCCCGTACTTCGTCCCGAGTACATCCTATTGTGCTCGCGATTTCCTCCTGCGTATAGCACGCCATCCACATCTCGAAGATTTTGCGGTCGCGTGCCTCCTTGGAATCTTTATCAATCCGCGATAGCCACTCACGAATCGTCCGCTCGGAGACCGAAAGAATCGCGGCAAGGTGCTTCTTCTTCTGATCGCGCTCCCGTTCGGGTGTTGCGTGATAAATACGCCGCGCCATATCTCGTTTGTCTTCCTGGGAGAGTTGCAGGCCATGTGTGGCGTTTCGCTCAATAGCGAGCTCCAGAAGCTCGGCATCGTTCGCGGTCTTCGTAATCAGAACAACGATATTCTCCGCGTTGGCCTTCTTGTGCGCTGTCCACCGATGCCAGCCGTCGATCAATTCATGACGCTGATTGACTTCAATCGGCGGTAGGACCTCTAGCGTCTCGGCATATTTCTGCACCGTCTCTGCGCTGGTTTGAATGCGTGGATATAGGTCCTCTCGAAAGACCACCGCGTTTAGCGGCAGGCGCTGCGGCTTGTCTGCAATCGATGTGGCTGCGCTCATGTACCCCTTACTCCTTCGCCTTTCCCGGCTCCTCCACGAGCGATCCCTGCTTCGCCATCACCTTCTCGTGGGCAGTCATCTTCTTTTTGGGCTGCGCTTCCGGCTGCTCGCCTTCGGCTTCTTCGGTCTGCGCCTTGACCAGTTGGGCCCACGTGAACTCGCCATCTTTGAGGCCGGTGTAGACCGGCGTGAGGTCCTCGATGTCTTTGACGGTGAGTTGTTCGAGCGGCTTGCCGAGGTATTCCTTCAGCATCGCCGCCGACACGCCGAGACCGGCGAACCGGTCGAGCACCTTCTTCTTGGCGGCATCGGGATCGCGGGCGGTCTCGGTCGCGTTCACCGAATCGATCAGCGCCCGCGCCTCATCGAGCACATCGCGAGGCAGCAGCCGCTGCCCCTGATCGCGCAGAAGTTTCGACCGTTCCGCGCCGATCAGGTTGCGTACTTCGTCCTTCGTCGCCGGAACCAGATGCACCAGGTCGCCGTAGGAATTTTCGCGAGTGCCAATGATCGTGCGCCCCGCCTTGGCGTCTTTGCGCTCGACCACTTTCTCGATGGTGCTCTCGAAGCCGTAGGAGACGTTGTTCTGCACGTCGCCGACGCCGACGAACACCTGCACCCGCCGCGTGTCCTCCTGGGTGATCCGCTGCACGATGTGAACGTTCTGGAAGTGCGTCAACGCGGCCTCGATGAAACGCACCGAAAAATTGACGGCGTAGCTCTGCTCCCACTCGCCGGTCGCCGGGTTCTTTTTTCTGCCGACCGGCTTTTTGTAGAGGGCGATCTCCGCGAATCCGGGTCGGCGGCAATCCTTCAGAACCCCCTCGCGGAAGGTATCGATGTCGCGCGGCCACTTCTTCGCCTGCAGGATCTTGGCTTCGATCTCTGCCTTCGCTGCCGCCGCAGCCGCAGCCGCGACCGCCGTCTCGCTGCCGACGGTGATCTCCTGGTTCAGATCCTCGCGGACCGCCACCTTGCCGCCCTCGGCGCGGCGTATCAGTTCCTGCGCGTTATCACTCATCTCACACCTGCCTGTTCTCTGGATTCGGCCTTCGCCTCTTTGAGCGCGTCGGCCACGAAGTGGATACGCCGGTAACCCGGCACCGTCTGCGTGAAGAGCTTCAGCTTCTCGCGGCGCTCCTCGTCGCTCATGGTGAACATCAGCATCTCGGCGAGGGCTTGCCAGTCGGTGAGCGTGGAGTCTTTGGTCTTCTTCCAGGTGAACTTTCCACCGGGCCAGTAGAGGCCGTCGGCCTCGCGGATCGCGAGCTTGATTTCGTTTTCCACGAGGGCCCGCTCGCTGGTGAGCCGGGACTCCGAGATGCGGATCTCGCTGTACTGTTCGAGCAGGCCCACTTCATCCGGTTCGGCCTTGCGGATCGCCGAGGTGTTGCGGGGAAACATCTGCTTGAGCCATTCGCGGCTGGATTCCGAGCCGGTGACCGGCGGCACTTCATCGCCGACGATGTAGCGGTTCCACCAATACTCCGCGTAATCAACCATCACCTTCTCGCGTTCGGGATCGCGGTGAAGCTCGTAGACGCGCGGCAGCGGCTCGCCCAAGACCATCGCCACCAGATCCCACCGGTCGATGTCGCACACGCTCATGTACCACCAGCACTGCATGAGCGCATACTGCGGGATCTCTTCGATGGTGTCGCCCCAAATGTGACGCTGATCCGGAAAGCAGCACTTGAGTTCGACGCCCCGGATCTCCTCGGCGCAGAACGCATCCGGCGTCGCGATCTGCCACAGGCGCTTCTCGTGCCGCCGGGTGGTGTCGCAGCGGTTCACCTGCCTGCCGGTGAGGTACTCGTAGAGCGCAATGGTGGTTGGCTCCATCGCCTTGCCGAAGCGCTGCCGCTCGTTGGGCCCGCCCGAGAACGCGAGCTTCGGTTGCGTCTTTCGCATCTTCACCGTGAACTGGTCAAGGAACGGATGCGCGTCGAACAACGCGCCCACCTCCGAGCCGCCCAACCCCGTCGTGTGTAATTCCTGGTCGATCATCTCCATCTCTCCGTCTGCGGATTCAGGTAATAGATCCGGAAGCACCAGCCGCAGAGCCACAGTGAATCCAGAAACCGCGCACCTTTCTCTACCCGGCAGCGGTCGCACGGCCACCCCTCGGTGGCGAAGCTGCGGACCGCAAGCTCCACCGGGCCCACCGTTGAGACACACGTATCCTGTATTGCTGGCATCGTGAGAATCTCCTCGGGAAACTGCTAGGGCTTAGTTGACGCTGGCGCTCGCGCCGTTCACCTTGTTACGCGGCTTGCGGGTGAGCGCCTTCGCCAGTTGCGGCGGCTTGGGTCTGGTGTGCCGCCGGATCTTGACCTCGGGAACGTTCTCGCCTTCCGCGATCAGCCGCTCCTCGTAGGCCTTCCGGTCTCGCGACGGAAAGGTCTTGCCGAAAAACTCGTTGACCGCCTGACTGCGCGAACACTTGCTGCCGAACTGCCGAGCCGTGATCGCTTCGCACTCGGCATCCAGGAGCTTTAAATTCTCCTCCGAGAGCTTTATCGTGACCGGAATGAGAGCCATTGTTCGTCTCCTCACCCTGCGCCGCGCACACGTATCGTGACCGTTTTAACTAAGTACGATCTAGAACTAATCCATACCAACGGGCCAGTACGTGCCACAGCTATGAAATCGGGCCACCCCTTGAGCTTTTTGCAGCCTCAATTGCCACCGAACCGGCTCAAGGATGTTACGAATCATAGACCCGCCCGCCCATTCTGTCAAGGCCATCAAGCGACTTTTTTTCAGATACTTACGCGAATTTACTACAAATATAGAACACGCGAGAAACTTTATTGGATCACAGCCGATAAACTTTGTTTGATGTGGGATTGATTCCACATAAAACAAAAAGTTTCGATATGGTTAAATCCTTTTTAGGCGGATTACGGCTATACAACAACAGAGATTGTATAAAGTGCGTAACCTAAGTAATAATTTTGAATAGTGCAGTACACAACGGGAAAAAAGTGTTCTAAAGCAAATTGGCACGGAAGTGGGGGACAAAAACCATTCCACGGACGGAGAACAACAGGCAACTGTGCAAGGCCATCGGGTACGCCCTGTCCGACCTCCGCAAGAAACGAGGGATCTCACAAGAGCAATTGGCCGAGTCAGCCTCGCTCGACCGCTCGTACATGTCAGGATTGGAGCGCGGCCAGCACGATCTGACCTTCAAAGTCGTGTGGCGGCTCTGTCCGGTTTTACGGGTGACGCCCAAAAAACTGATCGCAACGGTGGATCGAATTTATAACGAACTCGAAGCCTCGGAACGGTGAGCGCGAACGCTTAGATCAGCTTCGCGACGGTAGCCTCGACCGCCGTTTGCAGGGCGGCGTCGGTGATGCCCGATCCCGCATCCTGGACCGCCGTGTCCATCACGGTCGGCGGCTGCGTCTCGCTCGCCACCTGATCCGGCTGCGCGAAGGTTCTCTGCGACCATTTCGTTCGCGTCGGATGCGCCGGTGTGGTGGCCGGTTCGTCCGCGATGTACTGTGCGAATTTTAAACAGCAGACTTTGATGCGGCCCCGGAAGGTGATGTCGCTCATCAAAGCTGCGCTTTCTTCTTGTGTAAGTGCCATAAAAGTTCCTTTCGTTCTACGGCCCGATGGTCCAACCCTTTTGCGTGCCGTTTGAATACTTAGCCCAAATCGTCAATTGGCCCGTTCCTTCATTGACCTGAAAGAAGATTGTGGTGTTCGGGTTCAAGCCCTGCTGGCTTGGGGAGGCCGTATATCTGATCACCGCTGGAGTACCGAGCAAGGCCGAGCTACCTTGAAAGATGTTCGCCGCGAATGTAGCGAAGCCGGTGCCCGCGCCATCCATCGCTCGGATTACGCCGCTGCTATCCATGCCGATCTGTGCTGCAACGATGCCCGACCAATGGAACGAGAGACGCGGTGAATAGTCGATGGAGGTTTGCCCGCCGCCCACGCCACCAGCCTCACGAAGCTCCAGCGAGGAACTGGTGAACGCTGCGGCGGCTGCTGGATTTCCCACAGTCTGAAGCCGGTGAATGGCGGCGTCGATATTGGAGGCCCAAGGTGTCTGACTACCGCCCGCCCCAATCGGCACCCCGTTTACGCGGAACGCGCCCGTACAATTCACGTCGCCCGCAACATCTAGCTTGTAAGCTGGAGATACACCGATACCGACGTTTGCCGCCACATTGGTGTTGAGCACAAGCGGATTTCCATCAAGCGCCAATAGCCCGTACAGCGACGTATCGAGGTTTTGATTCTTGATAAACCCCCAATTGTTCGGCTCGTAGTATTGCACCTGCAGCCCGCCGCCGCCGCCGTTTGCAGCGCCCGCACGGATCGTACCGTTAACATCCAAGCCAGTCCTCGGATTCGCCGTAGCAATGCCCACATTCCCGCCCGCGCCGTTCAGAACGAGTGCGCGGCCTTGGGAAAAATCCGAACTCAGGCCGGAGCGCAGTTCAATATAGGCGGATGCGTTGCCGGTGAAACAAAGCAACCCAGCATCCAATGCGCCACCCGTGGGCGTCCAGCGGACCTGCGATCCCTGGACATGCAGCGTGCTTTGCGGGCTCGCCGTTCCAATACCGACATTTCCGGCAGTAAAGTAAGTTGGATTGCCTCGAATCGAGAGCGGCATGTAAGCAGCGGTTCCGAAATCATAGGCGAGGATATCGCCCAACCCGCCGCCGGAAGAATCAAAACCGATTCTGACGGCTCTGCTGCTGGTGATGACTTGCTGCGCGGCACCTCGGAAGACGCCCGAGCCGGTTACATCCAGCGATGCTTGCGGGTTCGTAGTCCCGATGCCCACAATGCCCGTGCCCTTAAAGAACGCCGTGGTTCCGCCGCCGCCGCCGATCAACACATTATTCGCCGCCGACTCGGTTCGGATCACGAGATCGCCCGCCGCCGCGCCGCCCGCGAATTGACCGGCGCTCGCCGGAACCGCAATTGTGGCATCCGCCGCCGTGCGGCCCATCTGCATCACCCAATTCGTTCCCGCCGCGCCGCTGCGCCCGCTAAGAAACCCCAGGTTATTCAAACCATGTAGCGCCGCATCGATATCGGTCAACCACGGCGTCTGACTTCCGCCGCCGCCGCTGCCCGTGGAACTGATCGTGAGATTGACGCGGTTATTGCCGCCGTCGTCCAAAGCAGTGAGCACCACATTCGAGCCGGTGATGAAGTTGATCTCGTGGCGCGTGCCGGTAAGCACACCGTCCTTCGAGAAACGAACCTTCTGCACCGAGGTGTCGTCGGGCGGAATCCCGCTCGCCGGGGTCGCCCAATACATCCCGAGCGGCTGGCCCGAATCGGCGGTCAGCACCTGCCCGTTCGAGCCCACGCCCAAGCGGCTGGTCACGGTAGCATGGCCGCGCACGATCAGATCGCCGAACGTCTCCGTCGGGTCCATTACCACTCCGGGGATCGTCACGTTCGAGAGCGTCTGCCCGTTGCCGTTGATGGGCCCGGTCCACATCTGCGGACCCATGACGATGATGCCCGTCGAACGCTGGATCGCGAAGGGCGTATCGATGAGAACCCCGGCGTCGTTGAACCGGCTGATCGCGTAATCCGATCCGGCATTGCCGCCGGTTTCCGCTGTGTTGGTCTTGCCTGCCGTCCAACGGGCGACGTTGTTGCCGCCGACCGTCTGATCCAATTGAAGGTTGGATTGGCCGTCCGCTCCCGGCGTCACCTGCAGCGGCGAAAGATAATACTGGAAGCCGCCCGATCCGTCGAGGAAAACGTTGGAGAGACGGTGGCCCCCGCCGTTCACGTCGCCGCCCCAGTTGCGGTCGTCGTTGGCGAGCGAGTTGAACATGTCGAAGCGGACCTTATCGGTCGCCACGTAGTCGTTTCGGGAGAGCCATCCAGCCATTGTTGTTACTCCTTCGCTTCGGCAGCTTCAGCGGCACCGTTCACGCGCGTTACCGGCAGTCCATCAGCGGCCAGCGGCGGTACGTCGGCGAACCGGCAAATCAGGTTGCCCTCATCGATCCGCGCCGCGAGATAACGCTCGACGCCGTGTCTGCCCGCTACCGTCTGGACCAGCGTGCGCGATTGCTGCTCGATCTGTGTGAGCAGCGTCTTCGCCGCTTCCAGTTCGAGGTGCGCCGCGCCGACGCGGGCGAGTGTCTCTTGGTGCTGTTGCCGCAGGAACTCTGACTGCTGTTTCTCCTGCGGTAGTAAGTCGTAAGCTCGTTGCATAGTTCTCCTTTAAGTGATGTTCGTGATGATGCCGCCGACGATTACGAGCGTCCTGGTGCCGCTTGGTGTCGAGACGGCGAAATTGTTGGTGATGCCGAAGTTCCATCCGCCGGAGTACGCGCCGAATTGCAACGCGCCGATGAAGCCCGATTGCGTGAGAATCCGCATCGTGCCCCCGCCGCCCGAGTTGTCCACGAAGTGCTCCCCGTTGAACCAATAGCCGTTGCTGCCGCCGGTGCCCGCAACCACAGCCGCCGTAGTGCGGATGTCGGCCTGCGTGTTCACGCCACCCGGCCCGTCGAACTGCCCGCCGGGTGTGATGACTTGAGTGGAGGGATTGAGGAAATACTGCCTGCCGAAGATGTCGCCACCGGCGGTCACGCTATCGCGCACGGTGACCTTGCCTACCTGATCCACGAAGAAGTTCTCGCTACCCGAGGCGTCCTTCAGCCGGAAGAACGCGCCCCCGTTGCCCGCCGATCCGCTGGCGAGATCCACATTCACCGCGTTGTTGGTGGGCGAGTTCATCGTAAGCTCGGTCCAGAAGGCACCGCCGTCCTGGCCGAACTGGCTTCCATTGAAGGTCACGAAGGCACCGGCGCGGATCGGCGCGGTAGGCGAGCCGCTCGGCATGTTGAGTACGATCCCGCGATTGATCAGGATGGCTTG
>Ga0126377_10000389_pt1 | contig 26342 bp, 27 predicted proteins | sample PanSoiMetPlot_22_FD_92647 | JGI IMG/M metagenome (GOLD analysis project Ga0126377, IMG submission 92647) | Tropical forest soil microbial communities from Panama - MetaG Plot_22 | ecosystem: Environmental > Terrestrial > Soil > Tropical forest > Bulk soil | place: Panama | collected 2016-02-17 | reverse complement strand
CTGCCTCTTAGGTCCACCCAGCGTCGATGTGTGGCAAGCCACCTGTCGGCACCTTGCCGGCTGGTCAATAAACAAGTCGCGCACGAAGAATTCGCTTACAGCCCCAGTGCCTGCCTCAACTCTCTCTTGGCCTCCGCGAAATCCTCGAGGAATGTCGGATTTTGAAATAGGCTAGTCGCAATAGCAGTCGCTAGTAGTCGTCCCGCCTCGACGTCCGTCGGATAATGCACGCCGAGTACGAGACGATTGAAGCCGACTTCTCGTCCGCGTGCGAATAGCGCCGCGGCTTTTTCTGGTACCATACTGGCGAGCACGATTCCGGTCAGGTAGCCGACACTGGACGTACCGCTCGGATACGAGCCGCCTTCCGGTGGATTGCCGACGACCTGGATTTCCTTGCTGGTTTCAAATGGGCGCGGGCGCTTCCAATAGTCCTTGCCGATGCTCTCCATTGCGGCGCCGTCTCCTCGGACCCGCTCCATGAAGTGCGCCAGCTTGGGAAGGTCGGCGGCCGTGAACTTTGGTCCGAGCACGTCTGCAAAACCAAACGTGCCCGCCGTTGCGTCGGCGAGCGCACGTTGCTCCTGAGCCGTAGTGCGCACCTTCTGAATTGCTAGCAGTTGGTCGAGATCGCGTTTTTGTTCCTGCGACTGCAATGCCGGCGGCGGCGGCAGCAGCTTCATGACGTCGACTTGTGCAGACGTAACATAGGTCGGCTGGGCCGGCTCCATTGGCGTGGGAGCCTGGACGACAGACAACTGCGCAGGAGCAGCAAGCGCAACAACTAGGAGAGATGCCGGAAAAAGCTTGTACATGGCATTTCCCCAGTCGCTTTTGTTGATGATCTCGGACTTGTTTCCTTCACGCTAACTTCATGGCGCTCGGTGTTTCATCGTCTCCTTACGAGCAATGGAGCGACTGAACACTCGCCTGAAGAGGGTGCGTTGGGCAGTCCTGCGAGTTTGATGTCGCTGTTTGGCAGGACCAAAGAGAGTTGGCATCCCAAAGGCAATATCGTGGCCGGCAGGACCGGCCACGACGAGCAGTGCAAGCCAACGCTATTCCCGAATGCTATCCAGGAACCTATTCTCGTCCTTGCCCAGGGTCATTTGCGAGCTGGCTGCGCACGCGGGGATCCGGATCCGAGCCAATGTAGACGCCACGAACGCTGTACACGCTGTACGGATATGGTGCACGTCGGCCGTAGAGGTCGTAGAAGCCCGGAGTGCTAAAATACGGCGCCTGAGCGTAGGCACCGTAGGCCCCGATATACGGCGGGACTTGAGCATAGGCACGGTTGTAACCGTAGGAGCGATACCCAGAATACGGCGGGACTTGAGCGTAGGCGCCGTAGTAGCCCCGATTGCGATATTGAGCGTCAGCAGACGAACTGGCCAGTGTCGCCAATGCAACTGTTGCAAGTAGTATTTTCATTGCAAACTCCTCCATGCATCGACCCTGCCACACCGTGCAAGTAGGAGGAGAACACCACAGACTTCCATTGTACTTTAGGAAAAAGCATACACCGAAACATATTCAACGAAGCATCTTTGGTTTAGCTTGCCACTTTCGAGCCGCGCAGGTCGCCCGGTCCCCACAAGTTCTCTTCTGCGCTTTTGATCGACCACAATAACAGGTTATCGAGCCGCAAACATGTTGGCGCCGCTAAGCCCAATTGGCACGGCTGCCCTGTCGGACGTTATCTGCAGCAAGGCCGAATATCGCAGCTGGCGGGCCGAATTGCCCCTGAGCGCAGCCCGCATTACTCTTAGGTGCAACAGCGCGCCGGGCAATTCGCTGTATGAGAATTGTTCGTAGCCGGCTCGGTTTTCTCAAGAGCACGAGGGAACCATCGGCATGCTTAGGAGCCTCTCGGCCGGCGCCGCGGCACTTAAGGAGTCCCGAGAAAGAAAGAGGTTGGTCTCGATGGTTCTGAGGTTGCTCAGACCGTATCGGGGCTGGCTAGTTGTCGTCTTCATCGCAATGCTGATTGAGATTGCGATGAGCCTGGCGGCACCCTGGCCGTTAAAGTTGGTGCTGGATGACGCTCTGGGAAAACACCAATTGCCGAAAAGCACGGCACGAAGGGCGCTGATCTGCTCGCCATCGAGCCTTCGCAAAAGCATCACGCCGGCTAGTAAATGATTCGAATGAAGCCTGCTGCAGAGGACACGGCAGGAGGATTCATTTTCCCGCGACTTGAGAGAGAATTGCCGCCATCAATTGCGATGTGGTTTTTCCAGCGCTCGTGGCCTGGGCTCTAAGTTCGCGATAAACAGCTGGCGGAAGCGGAACACTGGCGACGATGAGAGATCCCGGCGGCAGCCTATCGGCGGCGAGTTGCTGCTGGAGAATCGTGTCGAACTGCTTCATGCGTTGCCATTTTTCTGAGGGAGTTAAATTCTGCAGGTTAGCAACCACGGGGCAGTAGGCAGCGATCAGAGTGTCTGTCAGATCGGCATAAGAGATGTTGGGATGCTCGATTTGCATGCGGTAGACAACATACTTTATCTCGTTGGTAAGCTCGTGAGTGTTGCTAGAACTCACCAATTTGAGCGAGTCCGGGAGAAAGTCGGGGGCCATGCCGGGGCCTGGCTCTGGGCAGTCGAGTCCGGCGGTGTGACCACAAACCGGCAGCAAACCGAGAAGACCGCTCAGTAGCAGAATCGACGCCATGCGTTTTGATCTCAAGCGCGGCACCGGAACATCGGCTCCCGCAGCAGCATCGTGTTCGCGTAGCATTTCCGCCTCCATCGGTTGCTCCCCGTATCATCTTGAAGCGGAACTCGCTGAGGCGATATTGTCCTTGAGGTTAGTGCAACTGTCGCTACGGCGAATGCAACTCGGTTCAACGAAAACCGATCAGCTTGCCCGCAGGCCTCGATGTAGATCAGGCGCGGCAGATTGGGGAGCGGGCTTCCTCTGCGCATGCAGCGTGGTCGTTGACAAAAGCAAAATAACACTGATGCGACGCATGGCGCGTCCTCGTCCTTCGAAAGTCCCCTTCGGAACAGTTAGATCGGCATCGTGTCGTGAAAATGTTATTACATTTTGCTATTTCTCCGGAAACAGCAGCGTGAATTCGGCACGCAATTGCCAGTTCGGTGAGAGGTCTGGTCTGATCACGTTGTAATAGCCGGAGACGTATGCGCTCACGTGCTGGTCAATGAGCTTGAACACTCGACCAATGCCGCCACCAATCGGTACGGTCCACTTCTGATCTGGCGCTGCCAGCCAGTTCGCGGTGATCACCGGTGACGTCGTCAGGAACCAGCCATGCTCCATGTTGTAGTTGATGAACGGCTGCAGGAGGAGCTCGTTCACGGGCGGCCGCAATGGATTTCCGCCAACTGACCACTGGTTGTTGGCCAGCACCCCGATCACCCAATGTCCCGGCGTTGTCAGCAAGACGACCGTGGGGCCGAGCAGCACTTTCCCCTGCCCCAGAATAGGATCGGTCGCGGAGGGAACGGTAAAGACTGGACCGACACCCCAGATCAGCTCGCCCGGATGTGTGGGTGAAAAAAAGAATGACTGTGTAACGTCACCGATTCCACTCGTGTTGCTGTTGAATATCGGGGCGGGTTGACTGATGACGGGGATGATAGTGCGCGAGATCAAGTTCCAGTCTGCACTGATGTGCAGCGGAACGACGGGCTGAATGTTGAGTACTTCCTGGGTGCGCTTGAATGGCCCCGCGTTGAAGTTCGTGTTGCTTTGGAACGGAAGACTGACCATATCGGCGATTGGATTCTGCGATTGTTTCGCCAAGTCTTCGTCCGCAGGCTTTGCAGAACGAGCAGCGGTACGGGTCTGTTCGACCGCATCGGAAAGGCCGCTCTCGACCTTGTAGTTCAGACCGAATTTGACCATTTGAACGTTGCGGCTCAACTGGATCGGCGGGACCGTAGCCGAAGTCCAGTTTGCCAGCACAACTTGATCGTATTCGACTTTGATCGTCCAATGCGATTTGAAGCCATACTCAACGCCGGCTCCGAACAGCCAACCGGAGCGGGTGCCGCTCTCGTGCCAACTGTTGCCCGAAACGTTCAACGTGGCACTGCTGTGCACCACGCCGCCACCAAACTTGGCGTAAAGAAGCCAACGATCATCAACGAGGCCGACGCGGCCTGCCACTGTCCCAATCCAGTTGTGGCTCACGATGCCGAGAGTCGGAGTCGGTAGCACAGGACGACCAAAACCCGCCCAATCGAAATCACTTTCAATGCCGAGCAAGAGATGACCCTGTTGAACGTTGTAGCCAAGCTGAGCGCCGCCAATGGACTCCGTAATGCCGCCATAGAAATTGTTGCCTGGAATGTTCAGGCTGCCGCTGGTCCACGTTCCACCGAAATTCGCGCCATAGTAAAGCCCTGACCAATTGTACGGTGGCTCAGCCGGTGGAGCCTTGACCCGCATATCCGCGGCACCCGCAAGACCACTCACGCTCATTGCAAACAGCGCAACGCTTCCAAGAAATGGGTTCTTCATGGCGTGCCATCGTTAGTGCAGCTGTTCGTGCTATATTCGGCGACTACTTCACGAAGCGGGGCCGCTTCGTCTCTGGCGGCTTTTGTTCTTGCGCAGCAGGCGAGATCACGAGCGTGGCCCAGACGTTCCAGCCGTCGGGGCGATGCGCCGCGTCGAATTCCTTGTAGCCCTTAAGGTTTACATAGCCCTGATAGTCATCGCTGATCTTGAAGATGTGGCCAACTTGCGGTCCGACGCCGATGACCCGCGATTCGAAGCAGCCGACTCTGTCGCCACTCCCGCTGTCGCACGAGATCTGGTCGTAGAGATATCCGACAAAGCCAAGCTGCCATTCCTTGGTCAAGAACTGCGAGATGCCCCAATCGAGGTGCATGTCGATGCCATTCTTGTAGTTGGTGTCAGGATTTTCGAAATTGTAGGTGAAGCCGAGTGCGGCCGACATTTCGTGCCCGGTCTTTGGATCGAAATAGCTGTAGGCACCGCCCACATCGATCGCCCCGTGACCGATACCAAGATTGGCCAGACGGTTTGGATCGTAGGCCCCAACCGGAATGTCACCAGTGATGTAGACCATCCAATTGTCGACGCCCTTGTTCCACCGCAGGGTGACCATCGGGATCAGGTCAGTGAAACCCCACAGCGTGTCGGAACGACCGCCGGACACCGTCAAGCCGAGCGGACCTCCCCCTGTCAGTGTTCCACTAACGGACGTCTCGTCGCGGCCATACCCTGCTAACAGGAAGGCGGACACCTGCCCGCCCAGGACTGGCGTTGCGAACGTGTAGCTCGGAGCAAAGAACTGGATACTGGGGGGCGCCTTCAGGCTTATGTCCAGGTTTGCGGGGAGATTTACATTGATATTGCCGCGGTGGACTTGTCGCGCGAAAGCGACGTCGGCGCCGGCCCGGACAGACGTGTGATAGAAGAAGGTCGTGAACGACCACCCCGGCTGCAGCGGCGTTGCCGAGAGACTTCCGAAAAATCCCGGAATCCAGAAGCTGACGCCGCCTTCGTCGGCGGCTGCGGGCCTCGCTCCAACCGTCAACGCGCAGCTCAATAGAATTCCAACCGACGTCCGCATCGCGACCGACATCGCACCCCCCCGGTCGATTTGATTTTGGCTAACGAGACAGCAACTCGCACAACGCGAACGCAGCTACTGAACGCGAGAATTTCCTAAGCGAGTTAATTGTGGTGGTGATGACTCGTAAACTCATTTCAGCGAGGGCGGGGTACATATGCACAATCAGAGGCGGTATTTTGGAGCACAGCAGAAAAGAAAAGGTCTGACGCTTGTGGTTCAAAGAAATTGCAGAGCGCGATCCGGCATGCTCAAGAAAATTCGGTTGCAAATTCTTTGTACCAAGGGCCATCCGAACTGAGGAAGGTAGCGAGCGTGTCCAACGCTATTCCACCTTTCTGGGACTCTCTGACGGGAGCACCCGGTCCACTGATCTCATGCATTAATTGGCCGGGCCAGAGCCAGCGTATAGCGGGCTGTTCGGAGAAAAGAATCCCATTCTGATTACGATGTCTTGGCCGGCGGGGCTTTACTGAGCCATTACGGCGAGCTGTCCGCAAATTTCTTCCCCGTTTGTTGCGCTTTGGTCACAGTCTCGCCTCCACTACGCTGATAGCCTTTCTCCTCGGGGTCTTCTCTCGTCCACTGCAAATCAATCCACGTGCGACCCACGTGGGCCGGGGGGCATCATGCGTCGATTCTTGTTTTCCGCACTTATCCTTGTCGCGGCGTGCGCTCGCCTCGAAGCCACATGTCTCGATCCCTCGACGGTTGTCCATTCCACGATGAGCATTGCAAGGGATTTCAACGAGGAAGAAAGCAAGGTGCCGCCCGGCGTTGTTGGCATTCGCGGTACCGCCTGGTTTCTCTCTCCTCGCTTGATCGTCACTGCAGCACATGTTGCCGAAGCCATGCAGCTCTCGGCGCAAGATTGGAAAGACGTCGGCATCCGGGATGGGGAGAGCAAGAGATCGGTTGCCGTTCGCGTTCGGCATCTTGCGGGCCCGCAGGTCGAGAAGATCGCCGTGCTCGAATTGAGGAATGAAATTTCCGATGCTGTCGTCCTTCAACGAAGAGCAGCCTCTCTCATCCCGGAGGAGGGCGTTGTGAGTCTCGCCTATCCTAAAAGCCAGCTCCGATTTGCAGGCGGCCGCTTCGTGCAATATGCCGACGATGAAAGGTTGGCTGGTTCAGTGCTGCTTGAAATGTATGACGGGGATGACCGCCTCGTGCTCGATCACGGGGCCTCGGGAGCGCCCGTGCTCGATTGCGATGGCCGGGTTGTGGCAGTCGTCATGATACTGATGACCCGGACAATGAGTTTCCTGTCCAACGTGATCCGGATATCAACGGCGTGGAACAGCCCCAACGTCATTGCCATACCGATTGAGGTGCTGAAGGATTTTTCCTGGTCAGAGTGAACCAGAGTGCCGGCGCACGAGGCGTCATCGTCGCTGTCCGGAGGAGTGGACCGCGATGTAGCGATGGAGAGAAAAAAGTCACTCTTTCCACCTGGTCAGCTCAGCCCCGCTGACCAGGTGTGGCGACCGCTTGTCGGGGACCGGGCCGCTTAACTCGCGTCGATATCAATTGAACCGACTTGAGCCGCGTTAACGTCCGCGTCCCTCGGTGGTCGGGGCGTACTCGAAGGGCGGCATCCCCGCAAGCGTTTCCTTGGTAGCGCCGGGCAAGACAAGTCTTCCCTCGGTCAGCTTGAACTGGTGGATTGGGATGGCGACGTCACGCCTGTCGAAACCCAGGAAGCCGCCAGCACCAACGATCCCGTAGGACACCTTCTTGTCGGGTGCGATGATGATGTCCTCGACCGTGCCAATCCGTTCCTGCTTGTCGTCATAGACGGGCTGCCCGAGGATCTGCCGTTTGGCGCTCCAACCATCCATCACGTCGCGCAGTTCGGCGACAGACACGCCGAGAGTAGTCGAGCCTGCCACTTGAGCAGCGACTGGCATCGCCCCGAGTATCAAAATGGTGCCTGCGAATGAAATAAGAGTAGCACGCTTCATGATCGCCTCCTTGCGCTGAGTGGGTCAGTGCCGTTCCCCATCCTGAATCAGGATCAGGGCGCCGGAAATTGCCCTTAGGGGCAATAGGACATTCGGCGCGAGATGATAATTTGGTTCGTCAGTAACCAGATTGCGGCACACAACCTATGTTCAATCACGCTGCATCAACCGGCAATAGTTTGGTGTTGGGGCTGATAAGCAAAGTCGAGAGACGCTGGCGTCCCCGCTGCCGAAACCGTCTGGGCTAGCATGAGAAGGAAATCATATCTCACTGTTGTCGCTCTCATTGTGATAGCCGCTGTAGGCGCAGCCACGGCTGGCGCGTTCTACTATGCTTACCCGGTCCATGAAACTGCCAAGCCTCGGAATCTCGATCGCAAACAGGTTCCGCTCACTCACAATCTTTACTTGCAACTTGCGATGCCAATTGATCTCCAAGAGAGCTACGATGTCAGCCTTCATCAGATGGTGCAGGCAATCATAACCGTGCTAGCCGTCATAAATCCGGTGGTGTGCGGCTCGATCTTTTTGACGCTGACGTCAAGATTTTCGCCATCCCAAAAACGGAGTGCGGCCGTCAAAGTAGCGCTTAGCATTCTCATCATTCTCGTGGTGTCTGCAATGATTGGGCTCAAGGTCTTGGGCATTTTTGGCATTTCGTTGGACGCATTTCGAATTGTAGGAGGAGTGATCATTGCCTATATGGGTTTCGATATGCTGAGGGGCCATCAGACGGTCGGTCAGACCGCGCCCACCGATGGCGATACTGTTGTATCCAGTTCGCTCTCCCCGCTCGTCATGTTTGCGGCTGGTCCGGGGACGATCACGGCCGTGGTAACATTGGCGGCCGCTCACACGCCCCAAGGTTTGCCGGTGACCGCAATCGTCGGTGCAGTAATCGGTGCAGGAGTTACGTTCGTGGTTTTGCTTCTTGCTGTTGCGGTGGGGGCGCGCGTTGGGAGCAGCACGCAGGCCATGATTACCCGTTTCATGGGGCTTATCGTGGCATCCATGGGCATGCAGTTCGTGCTGACAGGGTTGAAGGCGTTCTTTGGCTAAATCCAAGCTATTGGATGAGGCTGGCATTGTATTGAAGGCTGGTGAGCCAATTCCACACAGCTTCTGACGCCGACGATCCCCGTCTCCGCCTGCAGACAACTTGCCTTGTTATCCGACGAAAATTGCGCCCACTACCGAGCCAAAGTCTCACGTGCTCTCTGCTCATCTGTCATGGCCGCGACATATCCTCGAGGGAAACCAATCAATCGAAGACGCGTGGCATTGGCCCAAGGGCCAACTCAACAATTGGCCTCAGACGCGCAAAGATGAATGTCGGGTTCGTGTACCGGACTCACTATTCCGGGACTGTCGGCGCGACGTCGGCCGTCCCGGGTGAGTGTTAGGGCTCGCAGACGAGACAACAGGGCACTGAAATCCAGGGATCACGCGGCCGAACACTCCCATGACGCACACGCGACAGCAGATCATCGATCGACTCATGATGACGCGCTGCATCGCGCTTTCGAAAGAATCCGGCAAAGCCGGCGAGTATCCCTACGCCTCAGTGGTATGCCGCGATGGCGTGATCGTGGCGCAGTCTATCAATCGGGTCACGCAAGATGGCGACGTGACCCGGCACGCCGAAGTGGTCGCGATCTCACTGGCGCAGAAGACGCTCCGCTGCGTCAGCCTTGACGATTGCGAGATGTACGTGAATGCCGAGCCATGCGCCTTCTGTTGCTACGCGATCCGTGAGAGCCGGATCCGACGCGTGCTCTTTGGGTTGAGTTCACCGCACATGGGCGGTGTCTCGAGGTGGAATGTTCTTGCTGACAACGTTCTCTCCAACGTCATGCCCGATGTGTTTGCACCGCCGCCGGAAATCATTGCGGGATTCATGGCGAAAGAAGCCGAGCAGGCGCTTGCCGAATGGAACCCGCTCATTGCGGAGGTGATCAAGCGGCGCGGCTTGTTCGGCGCGCCGCCGCAGGTAATCGCCGAACGCGTACAGAACCATCCGGCCTCGCTACCAGGGCTGCGTGAGCGCGCCTTTCGGTACCTGCGCCGGAATTTGTTTGACCATTTCGGTCGCCGTTGAATGCACACACTATACGCCATCGGCGGCGCCATCAAAGGACGACCGCACCAGCCGCTCTGCTCAGACACGTGACGCAACGAGCCTTCACGCGCTACGCCGAGACTCCTCAGCGGCAGCACCATATCCGGTAATCTCGCGAAACTGAGTAGCCGGGGCAGAGCCGGCGTATAGCGGGCTGGCATAGTATTGGCGCAACGCGAAACGCACCAGCACGCCAGTGGCCGCAGCAAGCGGCCCTGCAATCAAGAGGCCGACAAACCCGAACAGATAGCCGCAGGCAAACAGCGCAAACATCATCCACACAGGATTCAAGTGCACCTTTCGGCCAACCAGGTACGGTGCCAAAACATAGTCTGCGAGCGACTGCCCAACAAAGAACACGGTGACAACGAGAAAGATCGGTGTCCAATTCGGCCAGAATTGCGCTATGACAACGCACGTAGCAATGACCAGGCCAGTGAGGGAGCCGAGGTAGGGAATGAAGCTTAAGAGCCCAGATGCAATGCCGATTAGGACTCCGTGCTTGAGATCAATCAGCGACAATGCCAATGCATAGAAAACAGCCAAAGCGAAACACAGTGAACTCTGGCCGCGCACGAACCCTCGGATCGTATCATCGATTTGGGAAGCAAGCGCCCGCACTGTTGTGCGATACACAGGGGGCACCAAGTGGTCGATCGCCGCAATCATCCGTGTCCAGTCATAAATGAGATAGCACGCAACAATCGGTGCCACCACCGCAAGCGAAACGATCGAGATCAAGGCCTGCCCTCCCGACCAGATCGAGTGCAAAAATGTGCCGAGCCAGTCGGCCGCCACAGACGCAAGGTCACCGAACGAATGCTCGGCTTGCCCCAGACCTTCCCCGACTATCTTGCTGAGCCAGGGGCGGCTTGGATCGGTCGTCAGTGTCTGGAGCCTTTTGAGGTATACTGGAAGGCCTTCTGCGAAGTATGACAGTTCGCCGATGATCGTGGGCACCGTCAACACCAATAGGGCGGCAATGGTGCCGAGCGCAAAAATCATTACGGCAAGTGTCGCCAGCAGGCGACCCACGCCCAGGCGTTCCAGGCGGTTTACGAGTGGGTGGAGCAGATAGGCAAGCACCGTGCCGGCAACAAACGGGAGGAGAGCGCCGCGCAGCAGAATGGCGGCTGCAACAACCGACGCGAGCATTGCAGTCCAGAAAAGGATTGGACGAGTAAAATTCATTGTAAGGGCCGTGTGGTCGGAGGCGCGTCAGTCGCAGCACAACAACCCGCGTCGGGCCAGCTACGGTGACGACCTACTGCGCCAGATCGATGGTCCACGCATACGATTGGGACATTTGCAAATGTGTGGCAACTCTGCGTTAAGAAAAATTGGCCTTAAGCACATATCGCTACACCTATAGACAATACCACGCGCGCGTTTAGATCGGGCAATTTTCCGGCCACGTTGACGTGTCGCATTCGGAAATCAACCGGACATGCATTGGGAGACATGCCAACTTCCCATCACTATTTTGCTTGCGTAGCACAACGGGCGCGCAGAACGTGCGGCATCCTGCTGTTGATCTTTGCATTCGCATGGATCGGCTCATCCCGCGCGGATGAAAGGCAAGAACGTGTTCTTATGCTGCACGCATTTAACTACACGTTTCCCGCCACCACTCTGATCGGGGATGCTGCACGAAAACGGCTGGTCGACCGCTCTCGTGGCAGAGTTGAGATTGACGCCGATTTTCTCGATCTCAATCGCGCCTCCGACCCCGAGCACGAGGTACGCACGGCAGCTTTCCTTCGAGAGAAGTATTCCAACCATCCGCCTGATGTAATTATGACACTGGGCAGTGCGGCCTTGCCCTTCATTGTTAAGCACCGTGATGCTATCGCTCCCAACACGCCGGTCGTGTTTACGGGAGTCTCGCAGGCAAATTATTCGTCATCACAACCCCCACCCGACATGACTGGCATCATTACCGAGTTTAATTTGGAGAAAACTCTTATATTGGCGGAACGACTCCAGCCTAACGCGCGCCGGCTGGTGCTGATTGCGGGAAACTCTCCCACTGACCGGCTGTGGCAGGAGAGGGCACGTAGGATTGTTGAAAATCGCGAGCGGAAATTGGAGACGGCTTACCTGTTTGGGCTTCCCTACGATGTGCTCGTCTCAAAGGTTGCAAAAATCCCTTATGACGCAATTGTCGTCGTGCTGACGGTCTTTGTGGATGGCGTTGGGGAACCGCATGTTCCGATGGAGGTGGCCAGGACCGTGGCTCAACTTTCTCCCGCTCCAGTCTATGCACCTTACGACACGTACCTCGGTAACGGCGTTGTTGGCGGATATATCGAGACCTTTGAATCGGTTGGAAGCGCGGCGGCTGACCTGATGCTCGAGATTATCGCCGGCAAGGACCCAGCGACCCTCCAGCCAAAAACCAATCCTGGTCAGACCTACAGAGTTGATTTCAGGGCCATGCGGCGTTGGAATCTCCGCGAAAGCGATCTTCCGTCCGACACTATCATCCTGTTCAGGGAGTCGAGCCTCTGGGAGCAGCATCACGAGCTTGTATTGGTGGCGCTGTCCGCTTTTGCTTTGCAGACGTTATTCGTAGGCGCCTTACTGATACAACAGCGCAGGAGGAAACGAGCCGAAGCGCTGCTGAAGGAAAGCGAAGAACGCATGACATTTACGGCCGCGTTCATGAATATCGGGCTTTGGCAATTTGACCGTCAGACTGGAAAATTGTGGGCGACCGAGCATTGCCGCGCTCTGTTTGGTCTAGGACCCGACGTTCCACTCACGCGCGAGACGATCCTGTCAAAAATCCACCCGGAGGATCAGGTGAATGCCATCGCATCTGTTCAAGAGGCCTCAAAGAACGACCACTCAGCCATCACAGACGTTCGCGTCACCCGGTCAGATGACAAGGTGCATTGGGTCCGTATCAGGGCTCGCTCACATTCGGACAATCGTGACGCTGCAAGCCAAATGAGCGGCATCTTTGCTGATATCACCGAGCAGAAGGCCGCAGAAGCCGAAGCTGCTTTGCAACGCCAGGAGGTTGCACACCTGATGCGTGTTTCAGTGTTGGGCGAGCTGTCCGGTGCCATCGCACATGAGATCAACCAACCGCTCACCGCTATCCTATCAAATGCGCAGGCGGCGTTATATCTGCTTACACAAAATTCGCCAGATCTGGGAGAGGTTCGCGATGTTCTCCAGGATATTGTTGATGAGGACAATCGAGCCGGTGAGGTCGTTCACCGGCTCCGTAGCTTGCTGAAAAAAGGCGAGCGAAAGTTCGAGGTCGTCAACATCAATGATTTAATCAAATCAACAATTGCTTTGCTCAATAGTGAATTGATCAGTCGTAGGGTCAATGTCAAAGCCGAACTGGCAAACGCTCTGCCCTCGACGTGGGGCGATCCCATCCAATTGCAGCAGGTTCTGCTCAACCTGTTTATGAACGCAATGGATGCGATGGGTTCGACGCCCATGATGCAGCGGCGGGTCGTGGTCTTCAGCCGCGCGGCGCAAACCGGGGCTGTCGAGGTGCTGGTGAAAGACCACGGGAGCGGCATTTCCGCGGAACAGGACCGACTATTCGAGGCGTTTTACAGCACCAAGAATCATGGCTTAGGTCTCGGTTTGACGGTCTGCTCGACGATCGTTGAGGCCCATGGGGGGAATATCACGCTTACGAACGATGCTGCCGGCGGTGCGGTAGCAACACTTTCGCTCCCAGCTCAGGAAATGCTTATTGCGGCCCAGTGACGGATAAGATGTTCACAGTCTTCATAGTCGATGACGACGCGGGCGTGCTCAGGGGACTGTCGCGCCTTCTGCGCACGAGGGGTTACGACATTCAGTCATACACGTCTCCTCAGGAGTTTCTTGCGCAACACGATTCAGCGCTGCCGGGGTGCGCCTTATTGGACGTCTCCATGCCGGGTCTCGACGGGCTTGAATTGCAGCGCACCTTGACAGCCGAAGGAATTCACCGGCCGGTCATCTTTATCACAGGGAAGGGTGACATCCCGACGAGTGTGCGCGCCATGAGGGGTGGCGCCATTGATTTTCTGACCAAGCCTGTCAGCGACAAGAATTTGCTCGGAGCCATAGCACGAGCCGAAGAGGAGGATACCAAGTCTCGCCAAATTCACGCCGAATTGGCTGCAATCCAGGCTAAGATTACTGCCTTGACGCCACGCGAACGCGAAGTGCTTACACATGTCGTCGCTGGACGGCTCAACAAGCAGATTGCTGGCGACCTCGGGACGGTTGAGAAGACCATCAAGGTTCACCGTAGCCGGATGATGGAAAAACTGGGAGTGCGCACGGTCGCTGATCTCGTGCGCATGGCACAGAAAGTTGGCATTTCACGCTAGGCCGTGGCCACCGCTAGAGCCATTGGACTAAAGGCCAATGAACGAGCGGTCGCGAAGGCACGATATTCCTTTCCATGGCGGAAGAGGGCTCTTGGATCGCCATTGTGGACGACGACCGATCAGTGCTCAGAGCATTGACGCGGTTGTTGCGTGGCCGCGCATTTCATGTACGGACTTACGAGTCTGCACAACAATTTCTTGGCGCACTGCCCGATGGACTGCCCGAATGTCTGATCGTGGACCAACAAATGCCGGAGATGACTGGCCTGGAGCTTTTTCAGAATTTGACGCGCAGAGGTCTCCAAATTCCGACCATTATCATTACCGCTTACACCGACAATGGGTTACGCCAGCGCTGTGAATCTGCTGGCGCCATCGCATTTCTTTCGAAACCCCTGCAAGACACATCGCTGTTCGCTGCCATCGAGGACGCGTATCGACGCGGAGGAAAGCGCGGCCATGAGCCATTGCAAGTGTGAGCTGGGAAGTGCGGCCTAGCATGCGCATCCTGGCGGGGAGTATTGCATCCTGTGTAGCCCAATTGCGGGCGATGGCGCGCTTTGACCGTTTTGTTCAAATCCGTTTGGCGCTTCGTTCATGCGACACCGCAATTTTCTGAGAACTTGCTTGAGAGAACCATATTGGCCCAAGGTCCATCTCGACGCGCGACATGGCCAAAATCAAACTACTTTGGTGACGGAGTTAAGAATACAGCAACGGAGGCAGCAATGCGCACGCTCATTGTCACTGGAATTGCAGCCGTGGCGCTCTGGCTGGTTTGGCCATCAACCGACATCGCGGTAGCTCAGAAATATGTTCACGGCTACAACTATTGCTGGCAGCGGGCCTATAACAGAGGCTGGGAGCGGAACACGAGAGGCGAACGCAACTACATCAGGCGGTGCATGCGGGGATTGCCGCAATGACCCGGAACTCTGAGACGATCCACGATGAGCCTGGCCCGGTCATTGCCTGACGGGCTGGACTGTTGGGATGTCTCGAGACAGCAAAACTGAATAATCATCTCAGCGCGCGCAGGATGCTGGTGCGTGACGATTAGGGAGGCCTCCAGCCGCGGGGTATGGCTGGCAAGGTTCAATCGCCCGCCGCCGTCATGGAGCATCAGCGCTCCTTGCGCGTCGTGGAAGTCATAGTTCTTTGGGAACAATGTGCGTAATCATCTCTTTGACCCTCGTTCCGTTTCTCATCATTCGCAGACAAGAAGATAGAAGTAAGCGCCACTGTGCGCTCGTCTGACCCGATATTGGACCACGGTCCAATAGAGGGACGTCATATTTCTCGATAGAGCATTCAGCGATCGGCTATCGCACGCGATCCGAGGCGCCGCCGCTGATGGGGCGCCCCGTACCTGCCGAATGCAAAATATCGATAAACGACCAAATCCACGTACAGCATTGGAGGCGTAGATGATACGCAAGCTGCTCGCTTATGGATTGGGTGCATTGACTGCGACAGCCGTGTTCTGGACAGGACTAGCGCCGGCGCAGGCTCAGCAGCCACAGAAGCCCAATATCCTCTTCATCATGGGCGATGACATCGGCTGGATGCAGCCGAGCATCTATCACCGTGGCCTGATGGTGGGCGAAACGCCCAACATCGACCGCATCGGGCAAGAGGGCGCGATCTTCATGGACTATGTCGCCATGCAGAGCTGCACCTCCGGGCGCAACGCCTTCTTCACCGGCATGTATCCGTTGCGCACCGGCATGGTCCCGCCGCAGCTTCCCGGCAGTCCGTCCTATCTGCGTCCGGGCACTCCGACAGTCGCCAAGTTCCTGATCGACCTCGGCTACAACACTGGCGAGTTCGGCAAGAACCATCTCGGTGATCACACCGATTCGCTGCCGACCGCTCACGGTTTCCAGGAATACTGGGGCTACCTCTATCACCTCGATGCAATGCAGCAGGTGAGCTTTCCGGACATCAACAAGACTCCACTCCAGCAAACCGTCGCGCCGCCGTGCAGGAACACGCCGATCCCAGGCGTGCCGGAAATCCCCGGTGCGGTGGATCCCAAGACAACGGTTTGCCTCACGCCCCCGCGCAATATCCTGTCATGCAAGTCCTCCGACGGCACTAGCAGGAACCAGATGTGCAGCGACGAAGGTCCGCTGACGCTGGAGCGCTCGAAGACAGTGGACGAAGAGATCTCGGATAGGGTCATCGACTTTCTCGACCGCAACGATCCGAAGAAGACCAACAAGCCATTCTTCGTCTGGTACAACCCGGCGCGGATGCACATCACAACGGTGTTGTCACCGAAGTACGAGGCCATGCTGGGCGAGCGCGGTGGCAAGGATTGGGGCACAAACGAAGCCGGCATGAAGCAGCTGGACGACAATATTGGCCTTGTTCTCAAGAAGCTCGACGACATGGGCCAGACCAGCAACACCATCGTTATCTTCACCACCGACAACGGAGCCGAGACCGCCACCTTCCCGGATGGTGGCATCACCCCGTTCAAGGGCCAAAAGGGCGGCTCGTGGGAAGGCGGCTACCGCGCACCGCTGGTCATCCGCTGGCCGGGCGTTATCAAGCCTGGCACAGTCCACAGTCAGCTGTTCGCCTCCCTCGATTGGCTTCCCACCCTGGTGGACATCGCCGGTGGGCCGAAGGGCGACGAGCTGAAGCAGCAGCTTGAGGCCGGACGATATCCCGGCGTTGTCAAAACCACGCTAGACGGGTTCAACCAGCGCGACCACCTGGAGGGCAAGTCGCCCAAGTCCGCGCGCGACCACTTCTTCTATTTCTCGGGCGCGACGCCGTCGGCGGTGCGCTACAAGAACTGGAAGATGTACTACACGATGACGCAGCCGGGAGGCGCGGGCTGGATACTTCCGCTTATACAGTACCACTTCACCTTGGTGCAGAACGTCAAGCGCGATCCGTTCGAGCAGGGCGTTGGCACTGACACGAAGTCGGCCACAGCCTTGGGAGGCTCGCTCGGCGCTCCCATGACCGCCTTCCTGTACGACTGGAACATGCTGCCCATCGGGCAGCAGCTGTGGGAACAGCACCTGCTGTCCTACCAGAAGTTTCCGCCACTGCAGGCACCTGAGAGCTACAACCTGAGCCAGGTACTGGAGCAAGTCAGGAGCGCCAAGGCTGCGAGCGATTAGCTGCGTGAGGCGAACTTCCTGAATGTGCGCGGGCGCCCGAAAATGAGCGCCCGCGGATGCGGCGGCAGCCGGATCGCGAAGGAGCATCCCAGGTTGTCCGAATGAAGCGCAAACGGCAGTGAGCGCATCTTTAAATTCGGTTAGTGCCAGCAGGACAAAAGGAGAAGATCGATGAGAATCATCCTGAGCGCATTGGCTCTGGCGGCCACTGTGGTCACAACTGATGCATCTGCGCAGGTAAATGGGGTCAGTCTGAGCGGCCAATATCGATGTGTGTCGCAGTGCCCCGCACGGGTCCGGGCTGCCGCCATCACGCAAAACGGTTGGGACTTCAATGCGGTGAATAACCTCGGCCAAGCCTCCAGAGGCTGGGTGGACTGGCCGGGTCACATCTGGATCCGAGAGTTGAACCAGGGGGCGATCTATTCGCCTACCGGCACGACAGTTCAATTCGACAACGGAACGATCTGGCGGCGGCGCCGATGACGATGCGGTGCCTGGGCGTGCTCACGAATGGCCCGTTCGGGCACTCATTGTCAGGTGAGTAACGACCATAGCTTCGACTTCGAACTGTGAGGAGCGCCGCCATGCTTGCAAGCAGGACCATCTGCCTCGGTTTGTGGGCGTGGCTCGCCCCGATGATTGCCGAGCCGGCGCTCGCGCAATCGCAAAAGCCGAACATCCTCGTCATCATGGCTGACGACATCGGCTATTGGAACATCAGCGCCTATAACCGCGGGATGATGGGCTACCGGACGCCCAATATCGACCGCATCGCCAATGAGGGCGCAATCTTCACCGACTACTACGGCCAGCAATCCTGCACTGCCGGCCGTGCCGCCTTCATCACTGGGCAGAGTCCGTTGCGCACCGGACTTCTGAAAGTCGGTCTGCCGGCGGCTAAAGAGGGGCTGTCGGAGAAGGATCCGACCATCGCCGAGCTGCTCAAGCCCCAGGGCTACGCGACCGGTCAATTCGGTAAGAACCATCTTGGCGACCGTAATGAGTTTCTGCCGACCGTGCACGGCTTCGATGTGTTCTTCGGCAATCTTTATCACCTGAACGCCGAGGAAGAACCGGAGAATCCGAACTATCCGAAGAATCCATCATTCCGGGCGCAGTTCGGTCCGCGCGGAGTACTCAAATGCGTCGCGACCACGACCGACACGCCAGGTGATGATCCCCGCTTTGGCCCCTGGGGCAAGCAGCGATGTGAGGATACCGGACCGCTCACCAAAAAGCGGATGGAGATAATCGACACGGAGTTCCTGAACGCCACGACGGACTTCATCGATCGTGCCGTGCAAGATCGCAAGCCGTTCTTCGTCTGGTTCAATCCGACACGCATGCACATCTGGACACGGCTCAAGCCCGAGTCGCAGGGCAAGACCGGGCTCGGCGTCTATCCGGACGGCATGGTTGAGCACGACGGGCAAGTTGGCGAGCTTTTGAAGAAGCTCGACGATCTCGGCATCGCCAACAACACGATCGTCATCTACACCACTGATAACGGCGCCGAGACTTTCTCCTGGCCCGACGGCGGCGCCACCCCGTTTCGTGGCGAGAAGAACACCAACTGGGAAGGGGGCTACCGCGTGCCGGCGATGGTGCGCTGGCCTGGCCTTGTGCCGCCGCGCGTCGAGATCAACGATCTGTTCTCCGCAGAGGACTGGGCCACCACGCTGGTGGCCGCCGCTGGCGAGCCGGACATCAAGACCAAGCTGCTGCAGGGTTACGAAGCCGCCGGCAAGACTTTCAGGGTTCACCTCGACGGCTATGACCAGCGGGACTTTCTCGCCCGCAAGGGTCCGGACCAGCGTCGCGAGTTCTTCTATTGGACCGATGACGGCAACCTTGCCGGCCTTCGCTACGAGGAATGGAAGGCGGTATTCATGGAGCAGAAGGCGCATGGTTTCGATGTCTGGGCGGAGCCCTTGGTGCAGCTGCGTACGCCCAGGCTGTTCAACCTGCGCGCCGATCCGTTCGAGCGGGCCCAGCACGAGTCAGGCGATTACGTGCGCTGGTTCATCGAGCACGCTTTCGTGCTGCTGCCGGCGCAGTCGCTCGTAGCGCAGCATCTCGCCAGCTTCCAGCAGTTTCCGCCCCGCCAGCGGCCTGGCAGCTTCTCGGTCGAGCAAGTCATGGAGAAGCTTAGGAGTCCACCGTCCAACAACTAGCGGATCATGCGTCATTCGAAGGAGATGGAAGATGGACCCGGTCAAACATTTCTCCGGTGTCAACCGCCGCGTGCTGCTCTCCACTCTGGCGACGCTTCCGGTGTTGTCGTCAGCACTGCAGCCCAGCTTCGTACTCGCGCAAACACCAGGCGGTGTGCTGCCGTCGTGGAACGACGGGCCCGCGAAGCAGGCGATCGTCGATTTTGTGCGCGCGACGACTGATCGATCGAGCCCGAGCTACGTTGCCCCAGAGGAGCGCATCGCGGTGTTCGACCAGGACGGCACGCTGTGGGTCGAGCATCCCATGTATACGCAAGTGGTTTACTGTCTGGATCGCGTTCCCGCGGTCGTGGAGAAAAAGCCGGACCTCAAGGATATTGCGCCATTCAATACGGTGCTCTCTGGGAACCACGAGGAAATAGCGAGACTCTCATTGCGAGACCTCGAGGAGATTCTCTTCGCCACGCTGACCGGTATGTCTGTGGATGATTTCAACGCCGAAGCGAGGAAGTGGCTCGAAACGGGGAAGCACCCGCGCTGGAACCGACCCTACACTGAACTCGTCTATCAGCCGATGCTCGAAGTGCTCGGTCATCTGCGTGACAACGGTTTCAGGACCTACATCGTGACGGGCGGTGGCCAGGACTTCGTGCGCGTCTATTCAGAAAAGGTCTACGGCATTCCGCCCGAGCAGGTGGTTGGTACCGCGGCTGGGACGAAATATGCCTACGAGGATGGCAAGCCATTCCTGACCAAGGAGCCGAAGTTACTGCTCAACGACAACAACGCCGGCAAGCCGGAAGGGATTCACCTCATGATTGGCCGCCGGCCATATGCGGCCTTCGGCAACTCAACTGGCGACCGCGAGATGCTGGAGTGGACCGGGGCCGGTGCCGGCGCGCGACTGAAGATGCTGCTGCTGCACGACGACGCCACGCGTGAGTACGCCTACGGCCCGGCGCAGGGATTGCCCGACAGCAAGGTCGGCACCTTCACCCAGGCGCTCTACGATGAGGCGAAACAGAAGGGCTGGACCGTGATCAGCATGAAGAACGACTGGAATGAAGTCTTTCCGCCCACCACTATCGGCCGTTCGACTAGGTGAGAGCCGGTTGGCGAACGACCTCGCGCTTGAACGGGAGATGACGTGTGAAAGTGGCCGCTGCCGTTGTTGTTGCCGTCTCGCTCCTGAGCATTGTATCGGCACATGCCGGTCCCTGCAGCAACGCAATTGCGCAGTTCGAGCAGGCCGTGCGGCAATCCGCAAATAACCCGGATGCAGGGCCGACCGGGCGACAATCAATCGGCGCCCAGCTCGACCGCCAGCCAACGCCCGCGTCGGTCGCGCGAGCCGACTCGCGAGCGCAGACGACATTCAAAGCGGCCCTGGCGCGCGCCAAGCGGCTCGATGCTCGCGGCAATCGCGTCGGCTGCGCAAGAGCGCTCAGTGAGGCCAGACGAACGTACAGCCTGCAGTGATTGGGAGGCCACTGCCTCCTCTCAGTCGCATAAAGTCGGGTATGCGATATGAAAACGCACCATCAAACCAATCTGCTCGCTGGCAGCCGATCCAAGGGCAAAGGTGGTGCTGGGAAGCCAACGCGCTCGCCGGACAGCTTGGCGCAGCATGCAGAGTGTGTCGGGCGCGGGTCGAGATTGTCCCTGTGGCTGCCTGTAGCGGGCGCTGCCGTTGTCATGTTTGTGGGTCTCGCATACGGCATCTTTACCGGGACATGGCCGATTTCACGGGCCGACAGCAGTCAGGTGTCGAGCACGCCGGGCTTTGTCGGCAGCGAAACCTGTGCTGGCTGCCACCGCTCCGAAGCGGAGCTGTGGCGCAACTCACAGCATAAGCAGGCCATGGACCATGCGAGCGACAAGTCCGTGCTCGGCGACTTCAATGACGCGAGTTTCGATTATCACAATGTGCACTCGCGTTTCTTTCGCAAAGACGGCAAATTCTTCGTGGAGACCGATGGGCCTGACGGCTCACTCGGCACGTTCCAGATCAAATACACCTTTGGCATCGATCCGCTGCAGCAATATCTGATTGAGTTTCCCGACGGCCGGCTGCAGGCGCTGTCGGTTGCCTGGGACAGCCGCCCAAAGCAACAGGGCGGTCAGCGCTGGTTTCACCTCTACCCCAATGAGGAGATCAAGCACGATGATATTCTGCATTGGACAAAGCTTAACCAGAATTGGAACTTCATGTGCGCGGAATGTCATTCAACCGGCGTGCGCAAGAATTACGATGCCTCAAATGACCGATACACGACAACGTTTTCCGAGATCAGCGTTGGCTGTGAAGCATGTCATGGCCAAGGTTCGCGTCACGTCGCCTGGGCGCGGGAGCGACAGAGCTGGTGGCCGTTTGGAAAGTGGGACGATCCGACCAAAGGGCTACCGGAGCACTTCTCTGAACGGCGTGATGTGAGCTGGTCGATCAATCCCACGACTGGCAACGCCATCCGCAGCAGCGCGCCGCGACCGTTACGTGCGGAGGTCGAAACCTGCGGCCTCTGTCACGCTCGCCGCGGCCAATCCTCCGAAGCATGGGTTCCCGGCCAATGGCTTTCCGATACACACCCGGTCGCGCCAATACGTCAGGGTCTCTATCATGCCGATGGGCAAATGCTGGACGAGGTCTACAACTACGGTTCGTTTAAGCAGAGCAAGATGTTCGCGGCCGGCGTGACTTGCAGCGACTGCCACGAGCCGCACAGCGGCAAGCTTCGCGTCGCCGCGGACGGCACCTGCCTGCAATGTCATGCCACCGACAAGTATGTGGCGGTCAAACATCATCAACATGAGGCGGTGAATCCGCCCTTGTCCTGTGCGTCGTGTCACATGCCCGAGCGCACCTACATGGTGGTCGACCGGCGGCATGATCACAGCTTCCGGGTGCCGCGGCCGGATGTTTCGGTGAAACTCGGAACGCCCAACGCCTGCAATGACTGCCACACCGACAAAAGCGCACAATGGGTGGCGGCGGCGGTCGAACGCTGGCACGGTCTATATCGAAGGGGCTTGCAGAACTATGCCAAAGCATTTCATGCAGCCTGGAGCGGCCGCAGCGACGCTGCCGCCTTGCTTGAGCAAATCGCCGCTGATCGCAATGTTCCGGCGCTTGCGCGCGCGAGCGCCTTGACCGAACTAAGGCCGTACGTCTCGCCATCGAATGGCAATTTGGCGCGCGCCGCTCTGTCCGACCCGGATCCCATGGTGCGGATCGGTGCGCTTGCCATGCTGGAAGATTTGCCGAGCAATCAGCTTTGGCCACTGGTTGCACCACTCTTGTCCGATTCCAATCGAGGTGTGCGCATCAACGCCGCCATGCTGCTCGCAAATGTACCAATCCTTAGCCAGCCACCCGGGGACCGCGAACGCTTCGAGCGTGCGGCAGCCGAACTCGTTGCTGCCCAGCGCCTCAACGCCGATCGGCCGGAAGCACGTTCGACGCTGGGCTACTTCTTTGCGCGGCGTGGTCTCGCAGCCGAGGCGGAAGCGGAATACAAAGCCGCGCTACGACTGAGCCCTCAATTTGCTCCCGGAGCCATCAACCTCGCAGATTTCTATCGCCAGCGCGGTCGGGATGCTGACGGAGAGGCAGTTCTGCGCGCTGCCATCAGCACCTCGCCACGTCATGCAGGGCTACATCATGCATTGGGACTCACGCTTACACGACTCAAGCGCAACGCCGAGGCGGTCGGCGAATTGCAACGGGCGGCCGAGATCGAGCCCGAGCTCGCGCGATACACATATGTGTATGCAGTCGCACTGCATTCTGCCGGCCAGACCGAAAATGCAATGACAGTCCTCGAGGAAAACCTCGCTCGACATCCGAGCGATCGTGACACCCTGATGGCTCTTGTCAGCTTCCATCGCGGCGCAGGGCACATCGATTTGGCAGTCAAATACGCGGAGCAGCTGGCTCGTATAATTCCACAAGATAAGGACCTGATCAGGTTGCTCGAAGAGCTTCGACAAGGCGATAGGTCTGTCAACAAGTAGGACCCACAGGAGCCGTTCTTGAAGGGCGGTCCGGTACTTTTATTAGTGTGGCGCGGCAGCACGGACCCGGTCTAGCCGAATCTTCAAGTGGAGGACACACCGGATCCGCCGCTGACCCGTTGAGACTCCGGTGGAAAATACAACGCTACGAATAATTGTGAGTACCGCTCTCGCTATAGCTGCGTACCTCATCCCGATACTCGCCTATGCTAGGTTGCATAAGGACTCAGCCAAGTGCATGCGTCGGAGCCTGGAACCCGATAAAGCAAGGGGGCAAGGATGCGTGCCTTAGCCGTTGGCCTTGGGCTGACTGGGTTTGTCACGTCCGCCACTGCAGCGGACCTTCCAGTAAGAACACTACCTCCACCGGCACCCGTGTTCAGCTGGAATGGATTCTATTTCGGTCCGCATATCGGCGGCGGCTGGGCGAACGGGGATGCCCAAACAGTGTCCAGTCCGAGTCCAGGCTTCTTCGATCCATTCCGTAGCGATCTCAAGGGCACCGGCGTTGTCGCCGGTGTTCAGGTGGGCTTTAACTGGCAACTCGCGCCGAACTGGGTCCTCGGATGGGAGGGCGATATTTCCGGGACGACGATCGACGAAACTGCGACGCAGAATACCGCGACCATTCAAAGTATTCCGCTCTTTCCGGCATCGTCACTGACGCTCACGCGCAACATCAATTGGTTGGGAAGTCTCCGCGGACGTATTGGAGTTTCTTGGGACCGCGCTTTGCTCTACTTCACCGGCGGTGTTGCGTGGGCCGGCGTCACGTTCCAAGCGGCGCTCGTCAGGCCAATCCTGCCAAACATTTTCGTTGTGTCCGATGGCGACACGCGAACAGGCTGGGTCATTGGCGGAGGGCTGGAATACGCGTTTGAAAACACCAACTGGACGATGCGCGGCGAGTTTCTCCACTACCAGTTTGATGGCTTCAGGGTGGACACGCCACCCTTCAATGGTTTTACGGCGCAAGACACGTTGGGCAATTTCAATGTGAACGTTGTGCGCGTCGGCTTCAATTATAGATACGGCGGCCAGCCCAGTGTGGCGGCACGATATTGAAGGACTTCACAACCGCCCGTCGGCCGACGGAGCATAAGCGATAAGGCGCTAACTCGCCCGCCTCTTAGAAAGGCCTGAACGGAGCGCAAATTCAGGAGTGCGGCCAAGGCTGTAGCGGGCCCCCGGCTACCCAGCGATCCCGCCACGCGGTAACGTGGGTGGTGGGATTGACGGATTCGCGCCCCCGCTACCGCCTTGCGAGCACTGCGCGAACCGATCGGAATATGCAAATTCCCCGTCAAGGCGGCTGAGATTCAAGCTTTCGACTTTGCCGGCGCCTCCAAGGAGTCCAGCCACTCCACTTTGCGGATCTTGTAGACCTTGGTTCCGCCGGGCGGCTCAACCTCCACGCTCATCCCCGCTGTCTTTCCGATCAACGCTCGGGCCACAGGTGAGGTCACCGAGATTTTTCCTCGGCCGGCATCTGCCTCCGGTTCTCCGACAATCTGCCAGACCTTCTTTGCCCCGGTGTCCTCATCCATGACGGTCACCGTGGCTCCAAACTTGATCTTGTTTCCAGAGAGCTTGGACAAATGGATGACCTCTGCGCGCGCCAGCTTGTCCTCAAGCTCGGCTATCCGGGCGTCGTTCATGTCTTGCTCGGCGTTGAGGGTGAGATACTCGGAATTTTCGGCCAGGTTGGGATCGCCAGCGATCGCCTCCTGCACTCGCTGAGTGAGGCGGATGCGTTCCCGTGTGCGGTGCTTCAGTTCCTCTTCGAGCGCAGAGTAGCCAGCGACGGTCATAGGCAGAGTATTCATGTTTGTACGTCCATGGCGCGTGAGGCGTCTCAGTGGATGCCGGTTGCCGCCACTGACATCCATCCTGGGAGCCGCAGAACGGCCGAATCGAAGCGATAGGTTTTGGTCGACCGAAGCGGCAGTGATGGCAACCAAGGAGGGAGTGGAAGGTTCCCGCCCGCTTTCGGGACGCCGTCAGGACGAATATAAGTTGCATCGCAGAATGACTGCCTTCTGGCGAGCGACAAGTTGGCCCTGGATACAGGCAAGATCGAAGCCGCTGCCGGTCAGCCGCTCGAGCTGTTGCTTCATCACCATGCCATCCGGCCCGATCTCGCTGGAGAATGGAATGATCCTGAATCATACGACGAGCAAACTGCTTGACATCGTTGCGCTTTGGCATCCGCCATCTTGCCAGCTCAACCGCTGCGAGGCCACCAGCGGCAATAAGCTGCGCGAAAACGTCAGCCACGCCCAGTGAAATGGATCTCGACCAGAGTAGGATGCTGAACCTTCAGATAATTGCAGCTCTGTGCTGGGCTGCTAGCCTCGTCCACGGACTGTGCCACGCCCCGGTATCTTCGGCGCGCGTGGGACGTAAACGCGTTGGTGCACCGGCGCCTGGGGTGAAATCTGAAGGCGGCGATCTGTCCTACAGAAACCGACGAAATGTTTGAAATCCGACAGACGCGAAACAGCGCTGGGAATAATGTTTACCAAAAAGGTCGCTGCGATGTTCCTGGGATTCTCGCGTCGTTCGGCTCACGAGTTATAAGTGTCATGTCACCAGAAGCAAAAAAATATTATGGCTATGCACAAGAATGCGCCCGGCTTGCGGGCGAAGCCAATACAATCGAGAAACGTAACAAGCTCCTGGACCTTGCGCGTGTCTGGCGCGATGCAGCACTTATTGAGGAGCAAGCTCTCGGCGTGCAATCAGATAAAAGTACAGTTGTGAACGTGGACGCATAGTCGACCAGACAAGAGGGGCGCGCAAGCCTCAGCATGCTCGAACATGGGCAAGACGGTGTCGAAACAGTCGTGAGACTTGGGAAACCGTCGCGTTGAAAAGCTGAGGGAGAGGGCAAGCGCGCTGCCCAGAAGCCGATCTCTTATGGAAAGTGAATGGCATTGTGAGCGAGTTCTGGACTTACTATGGCAAGCTTCTCAAATTGCTCGCCTGGGTGGACTAACGATTGGGT